>JGI26787J52750_100077_pt1 | contig 12414 bp, 14 predicted proteins | sample WilGeyfunne61714_FD_52750 | JGI IMG/M metagenome (IMG submission 52750)
ATCTCTTTAGAAAATGGCAGCTTTCTTGAACCCTCTTTTGGAACATCATGAGGGTAGTATGGTGCTTCAATCTCTTCAAACCCATCATAATTTTCAATGGTGATTTTAAGTGGATCAACGACACACATAACGCGAGGCACTTTTGTATTTAAATCATCTCTGATACAAAACTCTAGCTGCGACAAGTCCACCATAGAGTTAGATTTAGCAACCCCAATTTGTTCGCAAAAGTTACGGATCGATTCAGGTGTGTATCCTCTGCGTTTTAAGCCTGCAATGGTTGGCATTCTTGGGTCATCCCATCCACTTACATACTTGTTATTGACTAACTCTAGTAGTTTTCTTTTGCTCATTACTGTATAATTCATCTCAAGACGCGCAAACTCATACTGGTAGGGGCGTGGCGGAGTAAGGTTGAGCGTATCGAGCAGCCAATCATAAATATCACGATTATTTTCAAATTCAAGTGTGCAAAATGAGTGGGTTATTCCCTCGATATAATCTGATAAGCAGTGAGCAAAATCATACATGGGATAGATACACCATTGGTTGCCCGTTCTAAAGTGAGTAGCGTGGCGGATGCGGTAGAGCAATGGATCTCGCATCTTCATATTAGCCGAACTCATGTCGATTTTTGCTCGTAAGACATGCTCTCCATCTTGAAATTCACCATTTTTCATTCGCTCAAAAAGATCAAGGTTTTCTGCTATACTTCGATTCGCAAACTTGCTACGGCGACCCGCTGTTGTTACGCTCCCTCGATACTCCTTTATCTCATCTTCACTAAGACTATCTACATAGGCATAACCCATTTTGATAAGTTCAACTGCGTATTCATAAAGTTTTGGAAAATAATCAGATGTATATCGTACACTCCCCTCCCAATCAAATCCTAGCCACTTCACAGCATCTTTGAGTGCTTCTACATATCTATACTCCTCCTTGGTGGGGTCAGTGTCATCCATTCGTAAATAGCAGCGTCCATTATAATCTTGTGCAATACCAAAATTGATATAGATTGATTTTGCATGTCCTATATGAGGAAACCCATTTGGTTCAGGTGGAAATCTTGTAACAACCTCTTTATACTTTTTTGATTTTAAATCCTCTTCAACAATTGCTCGTAAAAAATCCTTGCTCTTATGCATCTATTGAACCTTTCAATTTAACTTCACTTGAATTAATTTGCTTTAGTGGATGAAGTTGCTTGGTGAATAAAATCTGTATTATAGCAATATTTTAATTTGTGCTAGATTTTTTAAGTTTGAAGTTACTAAGAGATTATGAAGTGTTTCAATCTTTTCTAGATGAAGCTATGTGAATTATTGGTGGAGTTGTGGGGAATCGAACCCCAGTCCAAAAACCAACTTCCATAAACCTCTACATGCTTAGCAAGGTTGTTTAATTTCACTTTGCTTCGCACAACCTCCAAAAGCTACACAAAGCTAAGGCAATGGTTTCGAAATCAAAGGTTGCCACCCTTTGACTCTAGCTATCTTTTTTTGAACCCGCACCTGTATAGATAGCATCTACAAGTGTCAGGCCTCCTAAACTAATTTAACTTACGCAGCTTTTGCGTAAGCAGGAGCGTAATTTTTGTTGTTTGCGTTTATTGCTATTGAACAGTTTAACGATATGTTCAAATCGGCATGCAGTTTAAGGTCATTGGTTCCTGTCGATACCAAGTCAACCCCAACTACTCATTGATTATGCTTTTTATCTTTTTTGCTTGGCCAGTTATCTTATCAATTTTTTGTGTCTTTGTCAAGCCATCATCCAAAAGCACCTCTACAAAAGCGCTTCCAACAATTACACCATCTACCCCTTTAGCCTTTTTTTTTGCTGTTTTTTCATTGACTCCAAAACCAACATAAAGTGGTGTATCGCTAAACTCCTTGACATTTTTGATAATCTCATCAAGTGCTGTTGCTATGCCGCTGCCAGTGACACCAGTATATGAGACAAGATAGATAAATCCATCTGAGTTTTGAACAACTGCTTTAATTCTTTCTTTTGAATCGGTAGGTGCAACAAAATTGATATTTATTAGATTGCTTTGAGTAAAAACAGGTGCATAGTGCAAAGCTTCCTCAAGTGGCAAATCAGGAATGATAAACCCTTTGACCCCACTTTGTGAAGCTATTTGAGAAATCTTTTCAAATCCTTTGCTATAAAAGCTATTAAAGTATCCCATCCAGTAGGTATCGATAATTTGGCTAGATTTGGCGCTTAAATCAAAAAGTTTTTGGAGTTTAAACCCTTTTTGAAGTGCTATTTGGTTGGCTTTTTCTATCACTGGACCATCTGCTACTGGATCAGAAAATGGAATCCCAAGTTCAATTTTATCTACCCCGCTTGCTTTTAAACTCTCAATCAAATCAAGCGTAAAATTTTCATCCTCAAGTCCCGCTGTTATATATGCAACCAAACTCTTCAACTTCCTATCCTTATGGCAGATTCAATATGCGTCTATCTATTTTTGACATTTGCGGCGCGTCAAAACTCAGCTCTTCACTCCATCTTTGAAATTGATCGCTAATGATAATGAGCCAATCTATCAAAGCATCACTTATCTCTATCTTGTTACTTCGCACCTCATCTAGTATCTCTTCAGCAAGGTGTGCTACCTTATTCATAGCAGTAATACTTAGATACCCTGATGCGGATTTGATGTTGTGAAAGATGCGAAATAGTTCATTTACTTTGGATGGGTCACTTTTCATCGCCAAAATATTTAGCTCCATCACTCCGCTCATAACATCTAAATGGTCGATGAAATCCTCTACAATTTCATCATCATAATTTTTAATTAGTTCGCTTTTTACTCCCATTGTGCAAAATTATATCATTTTTTTGATAGAATAAATACTATAATCTCACTATGGAGCGTTTCATGGCAAAAATGACCATAAAAAAGATGCAACAAGCTAATCGAAAGCTTGTGATGATAACTGCATATGATGCGCTTTTTGCAAAGCTTTTTGATGAAGTGGTTGATATAATTTTAGTAGGTGATAGCTTAAATCACAGCTTTATGGGTGAAGATGATACTGTTAGTGCAACGATGGATCAGATGATATATCATACCAAAGCTGTATGCAATGGTGCGAAAAATGCTTATATCATTTGTGATATGCCTTTTGGTAGCGATGCAACCCCAAAACTTGCTTTAAAAAATGCAACAAGAGTTTATAAAGAAACCAAAGCTGATGCGGTAAAGATTGAGGGTGCAAAAATAGAGGTTATCAAAACGCTTAGTCAAAACTCTATTGCAGTAGTTGGACATATTGGTTTGCTTCCTCAAAGCGCCAGAAGTGAGGGTGGATATAGCATCAAGGGCAAAGATGAAGAGTCAAAAAAACAGATTCTAATTGAAGCTAAAGCGATAGAGGCAGCAGGAGCGGTGATGCTAGTCATTGAAGGAGTCAAGCCTGATGTTGCCAAAGCGGTCAAGGAAGCGGTGAACATTCCAGTTATTGGTATTGGTGCAGGTGCAGATCTAGATGGTCAAGTGCTTGTATGGAGCGATATGCTTGGATTTTTTGAAGAGTTTCAACCAAAATTTGTCAAGCGATATTTAGAGGGTGCCTCCCTTGTCAAAGATGCAGTAAAAAAATATGCCGATGAAGTAAAAAGTGGCAAATTCCCACAAAGTGAGCATACTTACTGATGGAACGAGTAATAGAGATAGAAAAGTTTGAGGGTGAAACTAGTTATGAAAACTCATTGCGACCAAATCTTTGGAGGGAGTATATAGGGCAAGAAAAGATAAAACAAAATTTGCAAGTCTTTATTGAGGCTAGCAAAAAAAGGGGTGAAAGCCTTGATCACATACTTTTGTTTGGACCTCCTGGACTTGGAAAGACCACGCTTGCAAACCTCATTAGTATTGAGATGAATGCCAACCTCAAAACCACTGCCGCACCTATGATAGAAAAAAGTGGTGACCTAGCAGCGATTTTGACCAATTTAGATAGAGGCGATATTTTGTTTATTGATGAAATTCACCGCCTAAGTCCTGCTATAGAGGAGATCCTCTATCCTGCGATGGAGGATTTTAGGCTTGATATCATCATTGGAAGTGGCCCAGCAGCTCAAACAATAAAAATTGATCTAAACCCCTTTACACTCATAGGAGCTACCACAAGAGCAGGGATGATAAGTAATCCATTAAGAGAGCGATTTGGGATGCATTTTCGGATGCAGTTTTACAGTCACGATGAACTCGCACAAATCATTGCTCAAGCAGCAAACAAGCTAGGTAAACCCACCCACACTGACGCTGCACTTGAGATTGCAAGAAGAAGCAGAGGCACACCAAGAATTGCACTAAGATTACTTAAAAGGGTGCGAGATTTTGCTGAAGTAAACAATGAATCAACCATAACGCTTCATAGAACAAAATTAGCACTTGATGCCCTTGGGGTGAATGAAAAGGGGTTTGATGAACTAGATATTAAGTTTTTAGAGTTACTTATTCATTCTAAAGGTAGGCCAGTGGGCTTAAGCACTATCGCTGCAAGCTTAAGTGAAGATGAAGGAACCATAGAGGATGTGATTGAGCCCTTTTTGGTAGCCAATGGGTTTGTCGAAAGAACGCCAAGAGGTAGGGTCGCTACAAGAAAATGTTTTGAAGAGTTTCGACTCACTCCCAATGAGGGACTTTTTTCATAAGATTTTTGACAGTTTTGATATCTAAAAGATGATTGCAGCCGCTTTATAGAGTGCTAAGAGTATCTTTGGTTTCTTAAAAAATACCTTTTTGCACAGCCTCAATCCCCTTTGAGCTAACCTATTGTCATTGCGAAGCGTAGCTGAAGCAATCCACGGNTTGGTGTAGAGTAAATTTTTTATTAGCAGTTACTACTCTACCTCATTCAAAAAAATAAACAACGCCTCTATCTCTTGATTGGTTAAGTTATATGTTGGCATTATGGTTGGTGGATTTTGTAGGGCTTGTTGTAACTTTGTAATTGAAACTTTTTGTATATTTGGGCCTTTTAGTTCTAAAAAACCTTTATCTTTTTTGCTATTTTTATATTTTGCTATGAGCTTCCCTTGAGCTTTGTCGCCATGACACCTATTGCAACCAATTCCCCTTGGGTTATCATAGAGGTAGGCTCCATATTCAAACTTTGTTATAAAACTATCAGCAAAAAGGGTGCTGCCAAATAAAAAGCAAGCTAAAATGGCATATCTCAACTTACAAATCCTTAACCATTTTTTTGATATCATAACAAAAAATTTTAAATGGGATAGAGATGCAAATAATCGATGGTTTAGCATTGGCAAAAGAGATTCGACTTGAAATCAAAAAAGAGGTTGATAAGTTACAGCAAAAAGGGGTTGTGCCTGGTCTGGCTGTGGTGCTTGTGGGTGATGATCCTGCAAGTCACGCTTATGTCAAGATGAAAGCAAAAGCATGCAAAGAGGTTGGTTTTTACTCCATTGTACATGAGATGCCAGTTTCTGTGTCGCAAGAAAAGATAATCGAAACGATTAGGATGATGAATACCAATTCAAATATTGATGGGATTTTAGTCCAGCTTCCACTTCCAAAGCAGATCCAAACAGAAAAGATTTTAGAAGTAATAGATCCTAAAAAAGATGTAGATGGTTTTCATCCATACAATACAGGGCGATTGGTGAGCAAGCTTGATAGTTTTGTGCCATGTACACCGCTTGGGGTGATGCGTATGTTTAAACATTATGGCATCGACCTTCGTGGTAAGGATGTGGTAGTAGTGGGAGCTAGTAGGATTGTTGGCAAACCAATGGGTGCACTTTTACTTAATGCTGATGCCACAGTAACTACTTGCCATATCCACACCAAGGATTTAAAATCACATACACAAAATGCAGATATTGTCATCGTTGGAGTTGGCAAGCCAAATTTGATCACTGCTGATATGATCAAAAAGGGTGCAATTGTCATTGATATAGGGATCAATAAACTTGATGATGGAAAAATTGTAGGCGATGTGGATTTTGAAGGTGTGGGTAAAAAGTGTTCATATATCACTCCGGTACCTGGCGGGGTTGGACCAATGACAATTGCGATGCTTTTGGAAAATACACTTAATGCTGCAAAAAATAGAATAAGAGAAGTTGATGGAACTATTAAAAAAACTTTATAAGTTTTCAAACTCATGGACTGGAACTATTATTATTGTTTTATTAGTGATATTTTTTGTGGTGCAAGCTTTTGTTATCCCAAGTGGATCGATGAAAAATTCACTTTTGGTAGGAGATCATCTTNTTGTTAAAAAATATAAATATGGGATTCCTGTGCCACATCTGCCATGGCTGGAGATCCCTGTGTTTCCTGATTTGAAGGGTAACGGGCATCTGTTTGAAGGTGAACGACCCAAAAGGGGTGATATCGTTGTATTTCGATATCCTCTTAATCCTAAAATCCACTATGTCAAAAGAAATGTAGCTGTTGGTGGGGATAGGCTACTTTATACTGAAGATGCATTATATCTAAGGCCATATGAGGGTGATGCATTTATAGAGCAAAATTATGCAAAAGATATGATTGTAGAAATTGGTGGTGAGCTTTGGGTAAAAGATCCTTATAAAAAAAAGTTCCCCAATATCCAATATATTGATGAGGGAGATGGTAGTGCTTATATGCTCATGGCAAGAGCCTATTTGAATAACGGTATCGATATGGAACCTGTGTATGTCAAAGAGTTGCCAAATGATAGCAATCTTCCTTTTAATGCCTTTTATAAGGAGGTAGAGAAAGACCAATTTTATATGATAGGAGATAATAGAAACAATTCAAATGATAGTCGGTTTTGGGGAAGTGTGGAGTATAAATATATTGTAGGACAACCTTGGATTATCTATTTTAGTTGGGATGATCACTATAGCATAAGATGGAATAGAATAGGCAAGACAATAGATTCATTAGAGTCAAAAGTTTATGAGCGAAATTGATATAATCAAAATTGTTGCTACAGCTATAGCGCTTGTTGTTGCAATTGTTGGGCATGAGATTATGCATGGATATGTTGCCTATCGGTATGGTGATGATACAGCAAAACTTGAGGGTAGGCTCTCAATCAACCCAATCAAGCATATCGATCCCATCGGTACGGTCGCTGTTCCTGCTATTTTGTTTATCGCAGGAGCTCCTTTTTTGTTTGGGTGGGCAAAGCCAGTTCCAGTTGATATTGTAACTGTTGTGCGAAATGGGGGGTATTTTGGTGCTGTGGCAGTTGCACTTGCAGGAGTTGCATTTAACTTTGTGCTTGCAATTGCTGCATCGATGATGCTAGGATTAAATGGAACACCAAATAGCTTTTATGAAGTATTTATCTTCTATCTTTTAGTGCAACTAGTGGTTATTAATGTGGTGCTTGGAGTGTTTAATCTGTGGCCTGTTCCACCACTTGATGGAGCAAACGCAATAAAGTATATTGCTATGCATCTAAATTTGCAAGGGGTGGTGCAGCTGCTTCAGAAGCTGGAGCCTTATGGGATGGTGATTCTTGTTGTGATTTTAATCACACCACTTAAAACGATATTTTTTGCACCAGCTATTCATATCATTCAAGCGTTACTTTTGTGATGAAGGAATGGAAGATGTGTGTTGCAAATAGTAAGCTTTCAAAAGTGATTAGTTCATAAGAGCTATTCGTGATGAAGTAAAGTAAAACTTCAAATTCCAACGCAAAATGAAGATTGTTAAGCTAAGTTTTTAATAAAACAATAGGAGATTCAATGAAATTTTATATCGCTACAGATCATGCTGGATATAATTTAAAAGATTTTGTGATTGAATATTTAAGGTCAAAAAATCATGAAGTGATTGACCTTGGACCAGATAGTGATGAGCGGGTTGATTACCCTGATTTTGCAAAAAAGCTTTCTAAGAGTGTAGTGGCAGATAAGGGAAGTTTTGGAGTGCTCATTTGTGGCACTGGAATTGGAATGAGTATTGCTGCAAATAAGGTTGATGGCATTCGTGCAGCACTTTGCCATGATGCATATACCGCAGCAATGTCTAGGGAACATAATGATGCAAATGTTTTGTGTTTTGGTGAAAGAGTTGTGGGTAGGGGAGTCGTTGAATCGATACTTGAAGCATTTTGTACTCACAAGTTTGCAGGGGGTAGACACCTGAAGCGAGTAGAAAAAATAGGACATATGTGTGTAGATTAATAAAATGTTGGTAGGATTTTAATATGTTTTTTGATTGGGCACTTTTAACGATACTGATTTTGCTTTCACTCTATCTTTTTGTAAAGATGTTTTATTTTAAAAATCTCAACTACAAAGAGATGAAAAATAATGATATTATGAAGATGACACTTGAAGAAGCAGAGGTTTTGATACGAAAGTATCAAATACAGCTTCAAAGAGCTTTGGGAAATATCGATATTTTAAATGAGCAAATAGTAAAGCTAAAAAGTGAAACGAAAGTGCTTAAACAAAGAAATAGTCAATACCGAATTGAAAATGAAAAACTACGAAAAAAGATCAAAGATTTAGAGGGCAGAATCGAAGCATTATTATAAGGAGTCAAGATGAGTCAAGAGATAGAGTTGATAAAAAAAAGCATCAGAGATATTCAAGACTTTCCAAAACCTGGGATTGTATTTAAAGATATCACGACACTATTAAACGATGCAGAGGCTTTTAAAGTGTTAATGAACCTGCTTTTTGAGCGCTATAAAGAGTATGATTTAGATTTTATAGCGGGGATTGAGGCAAGAGGTTTTGTCTTTGGTGCAGCTTTGGCTCAAATGCTTGGAATTGGTTTTGTGCCTGTGCGAAAAAAAGGAAAACTCCCCTCAACAACGATGAGCCAAAAATATTCACTTGAGTATGGCTTTGATGAAGTAGAGATCCATATCGATGCATTTCGAGGTAAAAAAAATGCACAAGTGTTGCTTATAGATGATTTGATTGCAACAGGTGGCACTGCAAAAGCAGCGGTAGATTTGATAAATAAAACAGAAGCTTTATGTGTAGAGTGCTGTTTTATTATAAGTATAGAAGCATTAGGCGGTGCAGAAAAATTAGAAACACCGTTTTTTAGTGTGGTAAAGGTGTAGTATGTATATTCCAAAGAGTAGTCGTTTTGATCCTGATGAAATGGGACATTTTGGTATTTTTGGTGGAAGGTTCGTACCTGAAACACTAATGCCAATACTACTTGAACTTGAAAATGAGTACAAAAAATACCGCTTTGATAAAGAGTTTTGGGCTGAAGTGAATGCTTATCATAAAGATTATGTAGGACGCCCGTCATCTTTGTATTTTGCAAAAAATATTAGTAAGCAACTTGGTGCAAAGATCTATTTTAAAAGGGAGGATTTAAACCATACAGGAGCACATAAAGTCAACAATGTAATCGCTCAAGGTTTGCTTGCAAAGAGGATGGGCAAAAAAAAGATTATCGCTGAAACTGGAGCAGGTCAACACGGCGTAGCTACAGCTACCATTGCTGCACTTTTGGGGCTAGAGTGTACGATTTTTATGGGTGCAAAAGATGTGGCTAGGCAGGAGTTGAATGTTTTTCGTATGAAGCTGCTAGGTGCAAAAGTAGAAGCGGTAGAAAGCGGGAGCAAAACACTCAAAGATGCGATGAATGATGCCATCAGGCATTGGGTGACAAATGCTAGAGATACCTACTATGTTATTGGAACTGTAGCTGGCCCACATCCTTACCCTTTGATGGTGAGAGATTTTCAAGCGATTATTGGCTGGGAGGCAAGAGAGCAAATTTTGCAAAAAGAGGGGAGGCTTCCTGATTATGTGATAGCTTGTATTGGTGGTGGAAGTAATGCCATAGGAATTTTTTCACACTTTTTGGATGATAGTAAGGTTCGATGCATTGGTATTGAAGCAGGTGGTTTAGGAATTGACACAGGTAAACATGGAGCAAGTTTAGCCAAGGGAAGCCCAGGAGTACTGCATGGGCAGATGAGTTACTTGCTCCAAGATAGTGAAGGGCAAGTGGCTGAAGCACACTCTATTTCAGCGGGGCTTGATTATCCTGGTATTGGACCTGAACATGCATTTTTAAATGATGAAAAGGTAGTCACTTATGATAATGTCACTGATGATGAGGCAATGGATGCTTTTGTGTGGGTGAGCCAAGCTGAAGGGATAATTCCAGCATTTGAGACCTCGCACGCTTTGGCATATTTGAAAAAAGATAAAAATATCGCAGGAAAAGTAGTAATTGTTAATATCTCAGGTCGCGGAGATAAAGATATGATACAAGCTAAAGAGATTTTGAAATTTGACTAGAGCAGGGTAGTAGCGTGCAGATTATCAGAGATAACTCAGGTAAATTGATAGCATTTTTAGTTCTTTTGTTCTTAGGGTTTTTGGGCTACAACCTTTATCATGCACCTGAAGAGGGGATTGAAGCAAAGTTTGTCTATCTGCTTCGTGAACATGGCTATGTGATACTTTTTGCATGGAGCGTTTTAGAGGGTGAATTGGGGCTTATTATGGGTGGCTTATTGTGCCACACTGGAGATATGTGGGTGCCAATAGCAATATTTGTTGCGGGTATTGGTGCGTTTGTTGGTGATATGGTTGCATTTTTGTCGGGTCGTTACAATAAAGCTTTCATTCATAAAAGATTAGTTAATCAAAGACGAAAATTTGCCCTAGCACATCTACTGCTTAAAAGGTATGGATGGCCCATTATCTTTGTGCAGCGTTATATGTATGGCATGCGAACAATTATTCCTCTGTCAATTGGGCTAACAAGATATAGTGCAAAAAAATTTGCATTTATCAATATCATTAGTGCATGGATATGGGCTTCAGTAACAATTATTCCTGTATGGTATTTTGGTGAAGAGATATTGTCAGTTTTGGATTGGGCAAGAGCACATTGGTATTTGGCACTTTCTTTGGCATTTATTTTTATTGGGAGTGTATTTTATTATTTTCATGTAGCTACACAAAAATTAGAAAAGAAATTGATAAAGGAGAGTTGATGGAGTTTATATTCAAAGAGAAAAAAACGGATTTAGAGATAATCTTTTGTGCCAAAAGTGATGAAAACTTAAAAAAGTATGGCTTTGAAGCAAAGCTTGAGCAAACCTTTTTATTGACTGAAAAGGGTTTGCTTTATGTTGGTGTTGAAGATAGAACTGATGAAAATTTAAAAATAGCTGCTGCAAGTGCAATGAGGGTGTTGCGAGGCAAAGAGGTAGAATCAATTAAAATAAAACTTCAAGATGAAAAAGAAAGTTTGCCTGTTGCAATGGGGTTGATGCTAGGAGGTTATAGTTTTGATAAGTATAAAAGCAAAAAAAGCTCATCTATCAAAGAGGTTGTTCTTCTTGGTGCAGATGCAAAAGCGGTAAGTGAGGCAAAGATAGTTGCTAACAGCGTTAACTATACAAGAGATATTATCAACACGCCACCAAATGATGCTACCCCTAAAACGCTAGCAAGCTTAAGCGCTGAACTTGCTAAAAGCAATGGATTAAATTGCACCATTTTGGATGAGAAAGCGATGCAAGAAGAGGGGATGCATATGCTTTTGGCTGTAGGTCGCGCAAGTGTTCATAAACCAAAAACAATTCACCTAAGTTACTCTCCAAAAGATGCAAAGAAAAAAGTTGTGATTGTTGGAAAGGGGCTTACTTATGATAGCGGTGGATTGAGTTTAAAACCTAGTGATTTTATGAATACGATGAAGAGTGATAAAAGCGGTGCGTGTGCAGCGATGGGGATTATCAAAGCGGTGAGTGAATTGAAACTGCCTGTTGAAGTGCATGTTTTTATTGGGGCAGTTGAGAATATGATAGGTGGAAATGCGTATAAGCCTGATGATATTCTCAAATCAAAAAACGGCAAAACTGTTGAGATAAAAAATACTGATGCTGAGGGAAGACTTGTGCTTGCTGATTGTTTAACTTATGCACAGCAAGAGGTAAAAGAGATTGATTATTTGCTTGATTTTGCAACGCTTACGGGAGCTTGTGTAGTTGGAGTTGGTGAATACACTAGCGGATTGATGACACACTCAAAAAAGATGGTTAAAAAACTTTTTAAAGCGAGCAAAAAAAGTGGTGAAAATATTGCTTATCTGCCCTTTAATAGGTATCTAAAAAAACTTATCAAAAGTGAAATTGCTGATGTTTGTCACATTGCTAGCAGTAGATATGGCGGTGCGATAACTGCAGCTTGGTTTTTGGATGAGTTTATTGAAGAAGAAAATAAACAAAAGTGGGCGCATATCGATATAGCTGGTCCTGCGTATGTAGAAAAAGAGTGGGGTTATAATCCGTATGGAGCAAGTGGTGCAGGTGTGCAGCTAGCGGTAGAGTTTATAAAAGGAATCAAATAGATGGGGCTTAGTGTAGGAATTGTAGGACTTCCCAATGTTGGAAAATCAACAACATTTAACGCATTAACAAAAGCACAAAA
>JGI26787J52750_100079_pt1 | contig 12266 bp, 15 predicted proteins | sample WilGeyfunne61714_FD_52750 | JGI IMG/M metagenome (IMG submission 52750)
CCAAGCCTGGGAGAACCTATCTCCACAACATTAACAAGGGAGGAAGGTAATCTAAAATCTGCGATGACAAGATCTAACCATGGTTATTATACCTTTAAATTTCCCAATATAAACAGACGACAACTACCAACTTTCAGAAGATGCTGGACAGTTATAAACTTAAAATGTTCATCTGCGGGGATAACCGCACACCACAGCCTCTTTCTTATTACACCGAATTTTTGAACCAGGGCCAATACGCATTTCAAAATATATTGGGTTCTCATCCTATAGATTAAATCCGAGGGAGCATCATATCGACAATCTCAAGGCCATGTTTCAGAAAAAGTAAACCCTCTGAGGAGTTTAATATTTTCTGCTAGTGTAATACAGGATGTGGAAAGTTATTACACTCTACCTTATATGGAGGCTTCGTAAAGAATATCATTTTATCCATTCACTATGGGGGTTCATATTCACTAATCGAGGTGGTGGAGAAACTTGCGAACCGAGTACATGAAGATATCGTCTCTAAATGATGGGGAGGGCCCCATGCGAGAGGGGTAAACTCCCAGTATGTGGGATTTAATAGTCTAAGTAGCCTTGGTTGTAAAGTTTTTGGAGGTCTGAGGCATGCATCATCTCATAGACCGCATATGGATTGTTGATGTAGGGTTCTATGAGGCCTCTTGCTATGTAGTAGTATGCGCCGAATCTGCCGTATTGCTTCCATACTAGTTGAACGTATAAGGGGAAGCCACATCCAGGGTTGATGAATACGTTGCCTTGGCGGACTGTACCATGGAAGTATAATGGTATTGGACCTTCTTGGCCATTTTCCTTGGCCAGATTTTGGACGTAGGCTATTGCCTCGTCTAATGTGTCGAATTCGATCCCGTCCACGCGGTAGTGGTATTTATCGTCAGGTATCCCAAAGATGAATGTTTGTATGACTTCGTTCCAGTCTATGTCCGTCCTGAGACCTTTTGGGTCGATGAATGCGAAGTTTATTACGGTGATGTTACCTTCTTTGTAATGGGAGTAGGAAGCGTCTCCGGCGTAGTGTACTACAACTACGCATTTGGATCCTCTTTTTTTAGCGTAGTTGGCAGCGACTTTTGATTGTGGATGTCCAGATGCTATGTCAGGGTTTGCAAGTTTAACTATCCCGAGGCGGCCAACAGGTTCGAACGGGCCTGTGATAGTTCCAATGTAGAGGTAGACTCCGAATATGGCTATTAATCCTATGACGATATAAGTAGCTTTTGTCATTCACGATCCCGGAAAAGGTTTTTCATCATTAGAAGCTTGACTTATCATAATCTATAAAATTTACGGGTGAAATCCTCTAATTTGACTTGTGGGGGTTTCTTTGTTTCATTAGGGGATTGTCCTTTGATCATTTTATCTTACGGGCTCTTTCTGGACCTTTTCTTAATCTTACGGTAGGATGTTTTCATGTAAACTATTTAAAGTTTTCCTTACCTGTATGGTGCATTTTGGCAGCGAATTAGGGGGTCCTATTGTCTTTTTTGAAACTTGTTTATCCTTTTTTAACAGATCGCTATGTGGGGGGATCTTTAGGTAAATTGGGGATGTAGCGTATGTGATCCCTTAGGGTTAGGTTTCGATTATCCCTACGCCATTTTGATTTTGAATTTCCACGTTGGAATATGATTCGAGTTCATCTAGGAATGTGTTAGCGTCATCCACATCCATTGGGTGGGGATAATAGCCTATGAGGTTTATGGGATAAATATGGACGATGGAATTGTTACCCTTAATTGTTACGACTATTATCATGGATTTTTTTGTCTCAGGGTTTTGCATGTCAAACACGCAATTTCCGAGACTATAAAATACTAGGTGGTCTTTATATTTTTCTATGCTCCCTGGGACATGGGGGTGATGTCCGACTACCATGAATGCGCCTTCATCAATACATTTATGTGAAATGTTACTTTGTAGTTCATTGGGGATGTGACGGTATTCATTACCATAATGGAATTCGCAGATAATGTAATCGGCCTTTGCGTTCTTAGCATCTTCTATGGCAGATTTTATATGATCCCATGATATTGGAGCGAAACCAGGCCTGTTCTTGGTTGCCGGTGGCATATAGTATTCATCCGCGAACTCTGATGCTTGTATGATAGCTATTCTTTTTCCTTTTATGTCTATTGTGAGAGGTTTATAGGCTTCTGTTATATTAGGGCCGGCGCCAACGTACATTATATCATTTGCTTCCAGGTTTTTTATAGTGTCATTGAGGCCTTCTTCCCCGTAGTCCATGATATGATTGTTCGCGAGACATGCAACATCAACCCCAGCGTCTTTGAGTGACTTTGTAAATTGGGGATCTGCTTTAAATGTTATCAGTTTATCCCTTGGATTTGCTGAATCTGTGATGGGTGATTCTAGGTTTATCACAGTTAGATCCGTCCCATTGGTGAGGTTAATCACCTTTTTGAATGGTTGCGGCTCCTCATATAATACTGAGTTAACATTTCTCCCTAACATGACATCCCCAGTAAAAGTGATATTAATAGTTTCTCCGGGTTCGGACACCTTATATTCCCGATTTGTAAAATTAAAAGCTAAGGGACCTAATATTAGAATTACAACGACTCCTAAGATGATAATTTTCATCTTTCTCATGGGTCTTATGTTTCCATGATCTTTAATATAAACCTAATTCATTTTTATGCGGACAGTTTCTATCGTCTCATTTTCCTAGGATTTTAGTGGATTTTGATGCTTGAGATAAAACATACCACACCCCCACAACCTTAGTTTCCTGCTAGAANTTTATTGGGTTTTGTGGTTCCATGCTTCNTATTAGAGGATGGATACTGCAAGACCTCTATTGCGGCATTAAGGGAAGGGATCCCCCTTTGACGGATAATAAGAAAAGTATATAAAGTATTATCCAAGTTAGTGTTTTGTATGGATGTGGAGGTGAACAATTGACATTTAGGGATCAATTTAATGAAGAAGAATGGTTGATTTTACAAGCGGCACCAATTTGGGCTTTTGAAGTTGTGGCTTAGTTGATGGTAGAATTGATGATGAGGAATTAGAAAAGGTATTGAATCAGTCAAAAAAGTGTTATAGAATATTCTACTGGGTTCACCTATGAAGTTTTCAAAGACTATATCACTACCATTGAATAACAACTTCGAATTTAGAAATTTATTAAAAAGGAATCCCTTTGAAGGTGTGAAAATGGTTGCTGACCTTTTAGGGAGATTGGAATATTCAGAAGCTCAAAATTTCAAGAAAGTACTTTTGAAAATGGCAATAAAAGTTGCAGATTCTTCCGAGGGNGTTAATAAAGACGAAGAAAAGGCCATTGCGATAAAATAATGGCAGATATTTGACGGCATATTATAATGTACCATTCCAGTGTTGAAACCCAATAATAATAGACTAAAGGGGGTTTATATAAGCAAATAGAAGGCAAATTCGAGAATCCCTTTTAGGATTGGGAGTTTAACTTTTTCAGCGAAACAACCCCCCTCACACTTAAGAAATTTAACTTTAACTGGAAACGGGAAAAATGCTAAAACTATCTTAAGAACCCAAAAAACGAGCTACACGCCACTAAATTTAACACTGTGTGGAAATCGTAATAAAATTTTTATATGAAAATAGATAATATGCTTACATTATAATATAAGGAGTTTTACATGACCAGAGAAACTAAAATTGGAAAAATTAAAAAGATTTTTATCATTGCAGTTGCTTTGATAATAATTGCCTTTCTGATATTTTATCCAGGTTTATTCCTCCTATTGCAATTCATACTACTCAAGCGATCCCTCACAAGGTCTACGCCGATCATGGGATCACATTTAAGTATCCTGTAGATTGGGAGCCTATAAGAGATTTTCATAGTCCTAGTAGATGGGGGTACCCTCCAGATCCTATTGTAGCATTCTACGATCCAAGCGGAAATCACACTGAGGCCAATATTAGCACTTACTTTTACGTTAAACAGCTAAACTTTAAATCTCTAGATGAACAGCTCAGCAGATATAGACGATATTGCAAATATTGGACAGACCGAAGTCTCAGAGCGAAACATTACTGTTAATGGGATGAGAGCCGTGGAACTCATTAAAACATGGCATGCTGATGAAATACGATATCAGGCCTTGACAGTGCATATCGAAGCCGTTCCCGGCTCCAAGTATTAGAATAGGATGTGTCACACCACAGCAAATATAACGAAACATTACCAAAATTCCAACTGGTGGTAAATACGTTCAAATTGCTTAAAGGCTGAGAAATTTTAATATAGTGGAATCCAGTCTAATGGTTTATATTTTGGCAACGGCACACGGTTAAAAAGGACGTTGCCTTTATTGAAATTGCTAGGCAATTTATGCTACAAAATGCACTTGAGTTTTGTCGGGGATGTTTGTAACAAGGGGTGTAATGGCAACCCCTGGTGAATTGAAAGTAGGGCTATATAGAGAAGAAATATGGGGGCGTTAAATCCCCCCCTATTGTCTGGATTTGAAGTTCCTTTGATCTTTCTTTATGTGTATGTTGCTATGATTTTGTTTACGCTGGCACAGGTGTGATAGTATGGTCGGCCTCCGTATTTTCTGGTGACTAGCGATGGGTCAAAGTTTATCCAATTTCCATTTACTAATACCTGCACCCATCGGTGGTTGTTTGCTTCTACTGATGCTCCTTGAACTACTCTGACGATGTAACCGTTGTCGTGTAGTACTTTGGCTGCCCATGCGGATAGACCCCAGTAGTCCCCGAGTCCGGTTCTCTCAACACCCTCTGCGGTGGTAGCTGCTCCATACTGGTGGTTCAAGTTTTTATTAATATATGTTGCTAGAATTCGCAAACCTTCAATCCCTTGCAATCCATTTAATTGACCCTTTCCAAAATTGGTAATTCCGTTTCCTCCGTTTCCTCCATTGCCGGGTACTGTTACGAAGTTTGGCAGTCTTCCTTTGGTTTTGTAGAAGTTCATGACTTTGGAGAAGGTGTAGATCAGTGTTTCATATTTTATTTGGCCGATTGAGCTGTTAGCATTGTTCGGTGCTTTGCCCGTTGCGTCTATCCTGTTTTTAATGGCTTGTGCAACGTTGATGTATTCTGTTTTTGTTAATGTGCCACCTTTTGTTGTTCCTGTGGGTTTCGATGGTTCTCCCACGTTTTTAAGTGGGATTGGTGCTTTTGATCCCTGGTTTGTTTGGATCAAGTCTGTAGTTAAAAGGTTTAAGAATTGCGGCATAGTAACCTAAGTATTCTTAATGGTCACATAATTAGGCAATCTTTTGTTGGTTTCATAGAAGTTTTTTACTCTAGTTGCTGCGTCATTCACTTCGTTTGGCGTGTAGGTTATCTGGGAACTTACTTTCAACGTTACCTGCTGATTTATGGTTGAGTTGTTACCGTTTGCAGCGGAAACGTCGCTGATGTTTAAAACCAATGCTAGACTTAATAGTAATAGCATTGGGAATCCATTTTCGCTTAATTTTACCGCCTCCATATCATATTAGGACAGTTTTTTTATGTATGACTACAAGATCACATAGCATAGTATATAAATCTTTTGGTTTTTTCACCGATAAAAAACGAGGAGAAGGCCTTTTTTAGGATTTGAAGGCTTATGAGAGACCCACCAATTAACGTATAATGGATAAGCTCTCTCCATTCTTATTTACAATTTTAAAAGTCAATTGAAACTTTATTTCCCTAAAAAACTTGTCATAGATGACTTATAGACTGGTCATCCCTTACCTACATTAAAACAATACCACCAAAGGTTCATTACAAATATTATGCACCAAAAAGAAGTTATATCCCCCAACTAATAACATGAAAGCTTACTAATAAAAAAAATTAAGGATTTAAATTACACATTTAGCCTATAATATCTTTTCCCCAAAAAATATCTTGAGATTGGATGATTCTCCCCCTCAGAAAAAACAGACAACGAAATATTCAATCGTGGAAAAAAAGAACATCTCCAAGCTTGTAAACATGCCCATTTCATGAATGTTGGATGTTCTACCTTGTTTTTTGTGAACCCGATTTTTTCAGGAGGACCGAGAAAAAAATGGATAAGTCCAGAAAATGATAAAATCCCCCAACTATGGAATTTAATTTTTTGTTGAAAGGGATGTTATAGCAGCCACACCAGTTAACATGGCCTCTGTAAAATACGCATACTTAAGACCTGAAAGGAATACTATAGCATTCTTCCTTTCTAAAAAGGAAACCTGAAGGACTTGGTCCGGTACACTTGCATATAATACAGCACCTCCCGTAGCTATCCCCAGGACCATTCCAACGTTTCGCATTGTTGCAAGAACCCCTGATGCTATGCCCAAGTAAGGTCTAGGTGCGCTGCCCATCACAGCACTATTGTTAGGTGACTAGAATATGCCTGTACCTACACCAAAAAGAGCCATCCTCCAAATAATGTCTGATGGCGTTGCCCGAATGGGTAGTTGAGCCATGAAAAAAAGTGCCACTGCGCATATACCTGCACCAAAAAATGATAGGATTCTTGTACCTATCTTATCGGATAAGTGCCCGCTGAATGGTGCCACCATCATCACTGCGAATGGGAATGAGGTCATGATCAAACCTATCTTTTCTGGGGTGTAATAGAGTAGTCTCTGCAAGTAGAACGGTGTGAGGAATACCATAACATATTGGGACATGAAATTTAATAATGCGCTTAGATTCTCGAAACTAAAAGTCATGTTATTAAAAAGTTTTAAGTTCAACATTGGCTGCGGGACGCGATTTTCAATGAAAATGAAAAGAATAGTACTTATAATCCCAACTAGGAGCACTGGAACAGTATTATGATTCAATCCAACGCTCTGTGACCTGTTAACAAAATATAAGAATGAAAATAGGCTTATGAATGCTGTTACCGCGCCTGCAATATCTATTCTCCCTGATTGGCCCTTGGATTCTTGGATGAATCTTTGGGTGAGGATGATGCCAATTAAACCGATAGGCACATTTATAAGGAATGCTGAGCGCCAACCCCACAGAAATGTTACGAAACCCCCAAGGGATGATCCTATAGCTAGTCCAGCTGATATACTCATAGCATTGATGCCGAATGCCTTCCCACGTTCTGTAAATGGAAATGAGCTTGTGATTATGGCATAAAGTACTGCCATCATCATACCCGCAGCAACTCCTTGAAAACCCCCTGAAAAAGATAAGGTAGTCTATAGTGGGTGAAAATGCACATAAAAGGGATGCTATTGTGAAACCGCTAAGACCCCAAAGGTAGATTTTTTGTAGCTGATCAAGTCCCCAAGCCGACCATAAAAGAGGAGTAAGCTGCTAATGGTTAAAAGGTATATCATGGGGACCTATTGCACCATTGAAATGCTTGTATTAAATGAGCGGGCTATAACAGGAAGTATAGTGTTGACTATACTCGCATCAATGGACCCCATTATACTCCCTATCATTATGCTTGCAAGGACCAAATAACGTGACCTGTACAATTATAATCCCTTAAAAGAAACTATCTGTTATCAAGATCGCGTTTGGCGAATATGGTTGTGAACCCCCATGGGCCGTGGCCATTAAACCACTCTTAGAATCTTCCCCACATAATCTTGACATCGAAGTTTTATGGGCTTATAGGCGCTTTTTACTAGCTATTTTACCTTCCCCAACCCCACTATGATTTACCATCCTATCCTGTAAAATTATACTGCAAAAATTATTCTTTTTAGCAGCATATAGGAAATTAGTGGAATTTCTAAGTCTGAAGCACGTATCATCTCATAGAAATTGTTAATGTATGGTTCTTCGATATTTCCACTATGTATAATATAGGGTTGCAGCTAAGTTTGTGAATAATGTTGCTTTCTCGGATCGTCCCATGGAAAAATAATGGTACTTTCCTGACCATTCTCTTTAGCTGGATTTTGGATTGTATGTAGAGCGCTTCATTGAAAAGTAAATGTTGCAAGACAATAACCCCCCCAAGGAGGCCACTAATCCCATGATATAAAATGATGAACTATTTCTTTTTATTCTATGCTCTTCCTTAATTCTCTAACTCTTCGGAGTTCATCCAACTTCTTTTTCTATAATTTTTATTTTATCATGGAATTCCTTTTCACTTTCTGGGCTTTTAACGAACATGATGCTAGTGAAGCTGTCAGGAAACACCACAAATGTCATCTCAACAAACATTAAGATGCTTGTTATTGCCTTACCATAATGTTACAAGGGTTTATTACAACTTCCCCTGACATGGTTGTTGTTAGGGTAGACCACAATGAACCAGTAAGACTCTTAAGATAAAGGTCCACACCATTCTCTGTAAATAGAATAGAGTTCCGCAGAGAATCGCGATATACCTATTGCTTGGTCAACATGGGGTTCCAGGAGAAAATTGAACAAGCTCCTAAGATATTTTCTAAAAAGTGCAAAAACCTTCAAAAGACGGAAGATCCTCACAAGCCTGAAAGCCCTGAAGGAGGTTATAGGGTAAAAGTGCCATTATATCAGGCCAATTTTCCCTAATAAAGATTCATTATTTTTTTCCTCTCTTCTGAGGATTATATAAGAACTCGGTGAACAATAGTATACGGAGTATGAGATCGAAATTATTAACAAAATCTGGAAGGTTAGAACCTACCGGATAAAATGAAAATTATAGCTATATCATATAAGGATAACGAGGATCAATTCTTTATATCTCAGAGACTTGTCTTTAGATGGCAAAAAATGAACATCCTCAACATCCTCTTTGGTTAAACTACATGTTACAACAACCCCCCCATACCTTAATATGCGCACCCCCCCCAGGGTGCTTTAACATTATTCTAATGGAATGTCTATAATATGACTATATTATGCTCGCCACCAGAGGATGTGGTCGGTCCAAATTGTGGGATCTAACAGTTAGATAATAAAACTATTATTTTTAATTTTTGCTGTTGCTAAATACTCCTTTCGAAAGTGAGAATGCAGCAAAGGAAAGAAGTACGAGACCATGTCTCATGCCATGATTGTAGAGGCCCCCCATAAACTCTCCGTAGAGAAAAATGGGATACAAGAAAGTCTTATCCATCAAAGCAGAACAATTCTATATAATTGATCCTCCAAAAGGCGGAAGAAGAATAACTATAATTTCCATATTCACCCCCCTCAAACTGGAGATTGAATAAACAACTTGGATTCTACAACCATCTACTTAAAAAGATAAATAATCAATAATTAAATGGAAATACGGCCGCATAGCGGATTTATAGATTTAATAATTTCATATAAATAAAATCTTAAACACAAAGCTTACTTCGTTATAGTCATGAATTATAAAGCAGAGAAAACATAACATATTGAAAAAAGGGTGAAAAAATTGCCAGTAAGACTAAAACGTGGAGAGTATTACTAACAATATTTGTAACTTTTGGATGGCTTTTGTTTTTAGCATTATGGCTGCCACAAACTTTAACTTAACCCAAAATATTGGAGTTTTCATCGCATCTATAGTCGTCTTCGTGGCAATAATCGTCCTTTTATGGGTTCCATGGNGAAACACGCAAGATAAACCTTCAGTTCACATCCACACCTATCAAAAGGTAAGAATAAACCTCTTCACAACAAATTCGCATATATTTGCACTATCAACCGTTCATGGGTTCGTTCATGCCAAATAAAAAGCTTTACAATTGTCCCAAACAATATTGCATTCTAACATTCCCTTTATGGACATGCCCAAGCATTTCAGCACACCGAGGAATATCAGAAACACACAAGACTATAAGCCAAATAAAGGGGGGTAAAATGAAGGATTTTAGTGATTCAGAGGAACCAAATATTAAAACATGGTTTAAGAAGGCTAATCGACTTTTAGCAAAAGGCAGATGCGAAGAAGCACTCCTTTACTATGATAAAATCCTCGAGGTAGACCCAGAGGACACAAGAGTATGGGACAATAAAGGAATAGCCCTATCAGACATGGGAAGACATCTAGAAGCTATAGAATGCTTTGAAAAGGCCTTAGAGTTAAAACCAGATAATGCCAAGGCCTGGTCCAATCTTGGTGTTACTCTCGGAGCTCTTGGAAAATACGAGGAATCACTAGAGTGCTTTGAGAAAGCCATAGAATTAAAACCTGAAAGCAGCAGAACATGGACAAACAAAGGAACCGCATTATTCTGCCTCGACAGATACCCAGAAGCTATAAAATGCTTCAACCAAGCCTTAGAGATAAACTCAAAAAATTCTGAAGCATGGGCTGGCAAAGGATCAGCACTAAGACTCCTGGGAAAATACAAAGAAGCCATAGAATCATTCGAAAAATTTACAGAACTAGCCCCTCCCAGAGCCCTGCCACTCATCGAACAAGCCAAAAAAATCATAAAAGAACTCAAAAAAGCACTAGAAGAAACCTGACAATCCTCCATCCAGAATAGACAAAAAATTAGCCACAATCCACAATGATACTATCCACTCCAAGAGTCTATAAACCCCCCACCAAAAAAAAAGATCCACGTTCCCGCCTTTTCCACTTTGTATTAAAAAATGGGGCATGTGTAAAGGAGTTCCGAGGACGGCTAATCAGCACGTTAAAATCCAAAGGATCCTTTTTATCCGCTTAACCAAAAAATTAAAAAAGGTAACCCATCTTAGACTATAACTTCATTGGACCCCCTTAAAAATTTAGAATTTCTTTGCAGAATAAGTAAGTTTGTTCAACTTTCTTGGCATGATGACTTCAGGCAGAACATGGAATGATCTATTTTGTTTAAAATTCGGTTGAAATGTGCTTCCAGGGGACTTTATCGCTGATTGAAGGCGTTCGATGCCTTGTATGTACATGAAATCCAAATAATGAATCTTGCGGAATTTTTCTAAATTCAAACATGAAATTACCCCGTGTTACAATATACAATTGCTGTATATCATTCCAACATTCCACGTCATGGTATCTATTCTTGAACAGCACCCAAAAATTATTTATATCTTCCCCATCTTGGATATACTCCCCCACTATTCTCAATAAAAATCAAAACTTTCCTATCATATCTGCTCTTGCTTTCATTATACAGTTTTATAACTTTCGATAAAACCTCTATATTGTTTCTCTTCTGCTGGAACCTACCTGAATGTATTTTGATAGCATGTGGCTTTACTCCCAGAAAATCAACAATGCCAAAAACATGTTTAAGAAACTTTCCCATCCATCTTCCTTATCATGAGAATATATTTTTTCAATAAATTTTTGATCCAGCATAGATCCTACTTTTTTGCCAGTTTTCTCTCTTCTGTTTTATTTTTCACAAAATCAACAGGCACCTCAACTAATTGAAAATTTCGAGTACCATATTTCCTATTTATTGCCTTTAATGCCCTTTGTCTTTGTTTTAAACCTCCACGCTGTCTAAATGAAGTTATATTAAGATAAGTGAAAACTATATTTTCCTGCATTTCCAAATCTCGCCGCTCATATCCCCCCTGCCTTTTAGATCCGATTACTCCATCATAGTTGACATTGACGAGTGTACATATTTCATACACTTTGACACCAAATACCGATCAAAGATAACCTCAACTAATTTCTATGAAATGAAAAAAGGGATTTAGAAGAAGAATTTCAAAGAAAATACAAAGCTGGTGACATCTACAAAATGCACACTTACAAGGGCACCATACTACATAGTAGGCGCCTACGTACTCTACCCCAGTGAGAAAGATGTTGTATTCATCAAAGGACCCGATGACGTGCCATCTGTCGGAGCGTTTCCACTGAGGCCCGATGAATCCTATGAGGATGAAAAAAGCTACGTGATTTTATTTTTCAGGGGCGTAGCAGGAAAGGATGGTTCCTGCAAGATGAGGATGAAAAAAAGCTACGTGATTTTATAGAAAGGTTAATCCTGAATATAATTGAAGAAAAAAATAGGGAAAGTTGTCCTAGAGGGTCACTAACCCCCCTAGAACTCCTCTTCACCTCCAAAAAAAGAAGAAAATGTTTTAATGTGAAGCAATTTTTCTAGTTATCCCCCACATTATCATCTTTAGCTCATCCAATACTTTTCTATGTGCTCTTTTACTTCTGGATGCTTTGACTTGATAGTTTCTTTCTTAGTATCAATTTTACTTATCTCTGCAATTATATCCTTTTTCTCGATCTTTAAGTTCCCCATGCGATAGCATAATCGCCTTCCTTTATGTATTTTAGTCTTGTCCTCCATGATTTCAGATCCTGTAAGGCTAGTTGATTTATTTTTCAGTGACCGATCATCTTCGGGGGTTTCCAA
>JGI26787J52750_100080_pt1 | contig 12008 bp, 13 predicted proteins | sample WilGeyfunne61714_FD_52750 | JGI IMG/M metagenome (IMG submission 52750)
AACCTCCTCTGCCGGGGGTAGGGAGTAACCCCTCTCCTGGGCCAATCTCAAAATACTGCAGATACGGGCATGGGCATATTGCACGTAAAACACCGGGTTGTCGGCGGTCTGGGAGCGGGCCAGATCCAGATCGAACTCCAGGTGGCTGTCGCTTTTTATCATCACAAAAAAATAACGAGCCGCGTCCTTACCCACCTCTTCCAGGAGCTCTTCTAAAGTCACGTATTGGCCTGTCCTCTTGGACATGCGCACCACTTGACCGCCCCGGTAGAGCCGTACCAGCTGCATCAAAATAACGGTCAAGCGCTGGGGGTCGTATCCCAGGGCTTGCAAAGCCCCCTTTAACCGGGCCACATGGCCGTGGTGATCAGCACCCCAGATATCTATGACCCAATCAAAACCCCTCTGAAATTTATTCACATGATAGGCGATATCAGAAGCGAAGTAGGTGGGCTGGCCGTTTTGCCTTACCAGCACCTCATCCTTTTCCGCTCCAAAAAGGGTGGCCTTGAACCATAGGGCCCCTTCCTGTTCATAGGCATATCCCTTTTCCTTTAGGAGAGCCAGGACCCTGGCCACCTCCCCTGAGTCGTGGAGGGACTGTTCGCTAAACCACACGTCGTAGAATACCCCAAAATCTTCCAGAACCCGCCGGATAGCGCTGATCTTCTCCTCCAGGGCAAACTGGGTCAAAGCCCTCCTCCTCTCCTCGGGGGGAGAGGCCAAATATCTGTCCCCGTAGATCTCTATAAAGCGCCGAACCGTGTCCACCAGATCTTGGCCATGATACCCCTCTTCTGGCAAAGGCACGGGTTGTCCCAATAATTGAAAATACCTGGCTTCCAACGAAAGGCCAAACATCTCTATCTGGTTGCCGGCGTCGTTTATATAAAACTCCCGGGTGACGTCGTAGCCCACCGCGCTCAGGAGATTGGCTATGGTATCCCCCAGGGCCGCGCCCCTGGCATTGCCCATATGGAGGAGCCCGGTCGGGTTGGCGCTGACGAACTCCACCTGCACCTTCTTGCCCTGTCCCAGGGATGCGCAACCGTAGCGGCTGTCCAGTTTAATCACTGCTGGCAATACCTGGAGGTAGTAATCTTTGGAGAAAACGAAATTAATAAAGCCCGGCCCGGCCACTCGCGCTTCGGCCACACCGGGCAGGGGTGGCAAATATTTCAATAAAATTTCCCCCACCTGTCGGGGGGGCATCTTCACCTCCCGGGACAGGAGCAAGGCCAGGTTGGTGGCCAGATCGCCATGGGCCTTTTCTTTAGGTACCTCTATAGCAAATTCTGGCAAAAAAGAAAAGGCCAAAGCCCCCTCTTTTCGGGCCGACTCCACCGCCTGCCGCAGGGCTTCGGCGAGGGCTTTTTTGGCTTCCCCTATTATGTTCACCCTTCCCTACCCCTTATTTTCTTAGGTCTCCACGGTTATTTCCAAGCTGTTATTGCTTATTTTTTCCCTGTCCAGCTGCAACTCATACTTTAGATTAATACTTCCCCCCTCCTCTGTCAAGTCCGCCTCCACCTTGGTGGACCAGACCGACATTTCTATAGCCCCATAAGGGGTGACGTAAAGGCCGGAACTCCAGGTGCCCTCTTCAAAGGTGGCCCGGTGGGCTGTGGTACCCATGCGGTTCAAGGTTACCCGGTTGGGTTCGATCTTCAAGGAGGTGGTGGTTCCCTCCATACCCGTAAGCTCGGTTTCGCTATACAGAAGGTAAAAATTTTTGCCCTTGATAAAAAAGGTCCCCGGCGTTACCAGCTCCATGGCCTCTATCTCGCCTTCCGGGTTCACCTGGGTGCTCTTCACCCGAACCAGCACCTGTTTTTTCACCCTCATCAATCCCTTTCAAAATATTTTAAATNCTATTCGCCACCCCGCCTCCCTTACCCTTTTGTTATTAATTAGTTTTTAACGAAGAAAAAAATAAATAAGGGAGCCCTGGGGCTCCCAAGGGTTTTCCTACAGGGCCAGGCTCTCTGCCTGGAAGCAGGGTGAGGGCATAATTTTATCCCTCAGCAGCAAACTCCTTCCCACCGCCAGGGCCACCGGGGCCACTTCTCCCATGAGGCGATCGAAAGTCTCCGGGTGAAGGGATTGGGCCCCGTCGCTCAAAGCCCTGGCCGGGTCAGGATGCACCTCTATCATGAGCCCGTCGGCGCCAGCCGCCACAGCTGCCTTGGCCGTGGGCAACACCCACCGCCAATTGCCGGTGGCGTGGCTGGGATCCACTATTATGGGGAGGTGGGTGTTTTCCTTCACCACGGCCACCGCCGTCAGATCCAGGGTAAAACGGGCGGAGGGTTCGAAAGTACGGATACCCCTTTCGCACAGCACCACCTGGGAATTACCTGTGGTCAAGATATACTCCGCGGCCAAAAGCCATTCCTCTATGGTGGCAGAAAGACCCCTTTTCAAAACTATGGGTTTGCCCGAAGCCCCTGCCTCTTTAAGCAGGGCAAAATTCTGCATGTTCCGGGAGCCTATCTGCAGGGCGTCCACGTGCTGGGCTACCAGTTCCACGTCCCGAGTATCCACCACCTCAGTTATTACAGGCAGCCCCACTTCCTTCCGGGCCAGGCTTAAAAGCTTTAAACCCTCTTCCCCTAGCCCCTGGAAGGAATAGGGGGAAGTGCGGGGTTTATAGGCCCCGCCCCGGAGGAGATGGGCGCCCGCCGCCTTGACTGCCCGGGCAGTGGCCAGAAGCTGCTCTTCGCTCTCCACCGCGCAGGGGCCGGCTATCACCGCCAAGCCCTGGCCTCCGATGGGGACCCCTCCTATCCTCACGATGGTGGGGGTATCCTTCAACTCCCGGCTGGCCAGCTTATAAGGTTTGTTCAAGGGCATTACCTTTTCCACCCCGGGCAGATTTATTACAGTTTCAGAAGGGAAATCCTTTTTGTCCCCCACGGCGCCCACCACCGTCTTCTCCTGTCCATAAATGGTATAGGTTTTAAAACCCATATCCTCCAGCATTCGGCATAAGCGCTGCACCTCCTCCCGCCTGGCTCCCGATTTCATGATCACCTTCATTTCCTCTTCCCCCTCATGCAGTTCTATAAATTGAAAACTCCCCGTCCCTAGGGACGGGGAGTTTGCCCGCGGTACCACCCTAATTGGCTGCCCTAGCAGCCCCCTCATTGCCAGGGTACGGAAAGGATCTCCTTCCAATACCCCCTCCCTTTTAACGGTGGGAGTTCCGGCTCAGCCTACACAGCCCTTAAGGGCTTTTCAGCCTGCTCCTCCGGGGAGAACTTCGACGCTGTCCCGCTGACCGGTCTTCCACCCTCACCGGCTCGCTGTACAGGGGTACAACGCCTACTTTTCCCCTTCATGGGATTTGCCTTCATGCGGTTTGGTCTATCAATTTAGCACAAAAGGGGAAGGATGTCAATCAGCAGGAGATATTTCCTCAAGGGTTCTGCCCCGAGTCTCCTCTCCCCATAAAAGCATGGCCAGGGCAGTTATGACAAAGGTGGCGGCGAAGAGGTAGAAGATGTAGGGGTAAGCCGGTTCCTGTCCCCACCAGCTTATCATCTTGCCCACCGCTAAAGGCGCGGCTATGGCCCCCAACCTACCCACAAAGGAGGCCCAGCCAGAACCTGCGGCCCTCATCCCGGTGGGATATACCTCCGGGGTGTAGGCATAGAGCACTCCCCAGGCCCCCAGGTTGAAGAAATAGACCACCAGGCCCCACCAGATGAGCTGGGCCACGCTGGTGCTCTGGGAAAAGAAGTAGGCGGCGATACCGCTCATCAGCAGGTAGCTGGCCAGCACAGGCTTTCTCCCTATCCGGTCCACCAGAAAGGCGGCGCTGAAATATCCCGGAACTTGACCCAGGGTCATTATCAATACATACTCAAAGCCCTTTACAATGGTAAAACCCTTGCCCACCATCAGGCTGGGTAACCAGTAATTGAGGCCGTAGTAAGAGAAATTTATTCCAAACCATAAAACCCACAGGGTGAGGGTCCGGCGCAGGTATGCCGGGGACCACAGATCTTTCAAGGTAACCTTAGGAGGGCTGCCTTCCGCCTCCGACCTTTCTATAACCACGGGTTTTCCGGTAACCAGGGAGACGATCTCCAGGGCCTCCTTTATCCTGCCCCTCCTCTCCAGGTAACGGGGGGATTCAGGCAGGGCCCTCCTCAGAACGGTAGTATAAAGGGCAGGAGTAGCCCCCAGGAAAAAGGCCACCCGCCATCCCCACCGGGGTACCACCAGATAACCTATCAGGGCTGCGGCTATCCAACCGAAGGCCCAGAAGCTCTCCAGGAGGATTGTCAACCAGCCCCGGTGGGCAGCAGGGGAAAACTCGCTCATCAGGGTGAAGACCACCGGGATTTCTGCCCCCAATCCCAATCCCACCAGAAAACGGAAGATCAGGAGCCAGGTGTAATTGGGGCTCAAACCCGCCAGGAGGGTGAAGAAACTATAGAAGAGCAGGGTGGATATCAAGATCTTCCGCCGACCCCAGGCATCCCCCATCATCCCTCCCAGGATAGCCCCTAACCCCAATCCCAGGAGGCCCACGCTCCCCAAAGTGCCCATGGCCACCGGATCCAGCTGCCAGTCCTTGGCCACTGCCGGCAGGACAAAACCTATAAGGCCTACATCCATAGCTTCAAAAAGCCATCCCAGGCCCAGGATCAGCAGCAACCGATAATGAAAAGCCCCTAAAGGCGCGGTTTCCAGCCTTTTAGCTATCCTCAAGACCCATCCCCCCAAGAACTTTATCTGGGAATAAACTGCAAAGCCCTCCTCAGAGGCGGGATCATCTGTTTTTTCCGGGAAACCACCCCGGGCAGGAAGGCCCTCCAGTTACCCTGGGATAGCCCCAGGGCCTTTTCCAGAAGGGGAGCTCCCGGCCCATAGTATAGGATTTCTGAGCCTTCTTCTAGAATATCGGTTATCAAAGGATAATCAGATCATAACCCTTTTCTTTCTGAATTTCCACCAATTCCTTAAACAGCTCTTCCCTTTTCACAGGCAATGCTTCCGACTCCAAAACCTGTACTTGGCCTATGCCCACCCAAAAATCAAAAAATTTGAATTCTTTAAAATCCTGACTTATTATCTCCCTGGGATCCTTGTGGGTCCACAGGGAACCAGCCCTGAACATTTCTCTTCCCAGCCATTCCAGATTCACCCCTGCCTCAGCCGCCAGCCTCGAGGCTTCCCTTTGGTCTTCGGGGGTGCTGGTGGGGGAACAGAACATCAGGGTGTCGGACAATATGGCCGCAGCCATTATCCCCGCCAGGGGGTTTTCGGGCATCAAGCCGCTCTCCCTGTACATTTTGCTTATAATTGTGGAGGTGCTGCCTACCGGTTCCAACCTGACCATCACCGGGTCTGGGATTTCCATATCCCCCAGGCGGTGGTGGTCCACTATCTCCAAAATCTGGGCCTCCTCCACCCCTTCCACCGCCTGGATGCTTTCGTTGTGATCCACCAGGATCAGCCTCTTTCTCCCGGGAGCTAAAAGGTGGGTCCTGGAAATTAAGCCCAGAGGGCGACCCTCCTGGTCCACCACAGGATAATGGCGGAAAGGGGTGCGCACCATAGCTTCCTTGACTTTTTTAACAGATCCTCGGGATGGAAACACAGAGGGTCAGGGGTCATCATCTGGATTACAGGCTGGTTCCAAATATCCCTTTGATCCCTCTCCGCCTCCAAAATCCAGCGGGCCAGGTCCCCTAAAGTGAGGATCCCCATGAGAACATCTCGGGGATCGGTGATGAGGATGGCCTTAACCCCCTCTTCACGGAAGAGCTTGGCTGCATCAGCTAAACAGGCAGAGGAAGGCAGCCTTACGAATTTTTTATCTAGAACATCCCTTACCTCGGGAAACACATGTTCCACCACCGGGGGTGGATCGGTATTGAAAAAAGAAAGCACAAAGCTTGTCTCCCGATTGGTCTCTCCGCAGCGAGCTGCCTTGTAACCTCCCCCTTCCTTCAGATTTTTCAGGGCAGCGTAGCCCAGGGCTGCGGCTATGGAATCCGTATCCGGGTTTTTGTGTCCTATAACCAGAACTTCTTCTGACACCTCTTCCCCCTCAGATGTCCGGCAGCTCCGCCAGGGTGATCTCAAAATTCAGGGGTTCGAAACGGGGAGGGCGTATGACCTCCAGCTTAACCGGTTGCCCTGGCCCCTTCCGGTTTAAAAAACGCATTATCTGGGCATAACTCCAGACTTTCTGGCCCTCCACCGCTGTGATGAAATCCCCGGGCGCTATACCCCCCCTTAGCTGCCGGACCTTCGGGAAACACCCCTCCCACGTAGACTCCTGCAGGGACATTATACCATTGGGCCATCTCCGGGGGAACATCCTTTAAGTTGAACACCCCCAAAAAGGGATAGGTCACCTTCCCTTTGGCGATCAACTGCTCCACAATGGCCTTAACCTGGTTGCTGGGGATGGCAAAGCCCATACCCTCAATTGCCGGCATCGGTGATCTTGGCACTGGTTATACCGATCACCTCTCCCCCGGGTGTTGACCAGAGGGCCTCCGCTGTTGCCAGGGTTTATGGGGGCGTCGGTCTGAAGGGCTGTAAGCACTATGTCCCCAACCCCCTGGGCCCGGGAAGGGAGATCTCCCGGTTTACAGCGCTTATAACGCCTACGGTGACGGAGCGGGCAAAGGCCCTTCCCAAGGGATTGCCTATGGCTATCACCGTCTCCCCCACCTGGACCCCCTCCGAGTCGCCCAGACGGACTTGGGGTAGATCCCCCCGGGGATTTTCAGCACCGCCAAATCGCTCCTCTCGTCTTTATCCACCACCGTGGCCCCATATATGCGATCGTGATCCAGGCTCNCGGAAATCCTCTGGGCCCCTGCTATCACATGGTAATTGGTGACCACGTAGCCCTGGCTGCCCTCTATGATCACCCCGGTACCCTGTATGACCCTAACCCCGCCTTTAAAGAAATCGCCGCCGGTGAGGGCGGTGATGCCCACCACCGCCGGGCCCACCTCCTGGGCCACCTTCACCGCGGGAAAGGGGGTATCCCCCCTTTCCGATCCCTCCGCATTTGTCTTGCCAGATGGGGGATATGGGTTTCTGGGCAAGAGCCTGCCTGTTCCTGCGGCCAGGAACAAAAATATGGACAGGAATACCAGGGCCGCTATAGGAATCCCCTTCTTTATTTTCACAGATTCCCTGCTACCCCCTTGGGATCTTTTCTTTAACTTAATTTTTTCCCAAAAAATAAAGAAAAAACCCCTAAGGGGGGCTATCTATAGATAATTCTCTGCGAACTCTTGGAAAAAGGAATCCAGATCCTCACCCCAGGCCGCCAGGAATGCCCTGGAGAAGGAGCAACCTTTCGCCAGCTTGTCCAGTAAAAACCGCAGTTTTTCCTCTCCCCTCTTTTGGATAAAGAAATCCATCAAGGCATAGGCCTGATAATAGGCCAAGTCCTCCTCCAAGAGATCGAACTGCTTGTCCATCTGAGTCAAACTATACCATTCCCTTTTCCCCGGGCAGGGGAGCTGAAACCCTTGGATCTTCTTTTCCCCGTATAGGGCAAGCCCTTCGGTAAACCAACGGGGATAGGGGACCTTTACCTTCTCATCCACCAGGAGGTGGATGAATTCATGGGCCATAGGGCCCTCCCGGCAGAAAATCCCTTCCACGGCCTCCCCGGTTTCCCCGCCCCAATCCAGAGGGGAGAGGATCCGGATGACCCCGGCCCAGTATACCCCCATGGCCGCCGGCTTGCCCTCCCAGCCCAGCTGGCGTCCCAGGCTTTCCCTGTCGGGGCAAATCAATATGAGCCTTTTACCCTGAGGACGATAACCCACAAGCTGGACGGCCTGCTCATAGACGGCCTCCGCGGTTTTGAGCGCCAGGTACGCGGCTTCCCTGTCCTGGGGCAAATGGCGGACGCGGAAATGTTTGCTCTCCCTCTCCTCCCATGAGCGGGTCTGCCACCTGGCCTGCAGTTCCCCCAAATAACGCCAGAGGCGGGATAAGGCGTATTTAAATCCCATGATCCCTCCCCCTTCTCCCCATTATACAGAAAGGGAAGGGATCGGGGACAAGTTACTTTATGGAAGCCAGGTACCTCTCTGCCGCCATGGCCGCGGTGGCACCGTCGCCCACTGCAGTGCTTATCTGCCGGAAATCTTTAGATCTCACGTCGCCAGCGGCAAAAACCCCGGGCACAGAGGTGGCCAAGTGGGCATCGGTGACTACATACCCCCCTGGGTCCAGCTTTAATTTATCGCCCAGGAAAGCCGTGTTGGGCTCGGTGCCCACAAAGATGAAGACCCCATCAAAAGGCTCTTCCCTGAGGCTTCCCTCCCTTACATCCTGAAGCAACAAGCTGCGTACCTTTTCGTCTCCCCTTATCTCCTTTACCACCGTATTCCAATAGATTTCCAGCTGGGGATGGGCCAGGGCCCTCTCCTGGATCACCTTGGCAGCCCTCAGGGCTTCCCTCCTGTGGATGAGCACCACCTGGGAGGCAAAACGGGTGAGGAAAAGGGCCTCTTCCACCGCCGCGTCTCCGCCCCCCATCACCGCCACCTTTTTTCCTTTGAAGAAGGCCCCGTCGCAGGTGGCACAATAAGAGACTCCCCTTCCCCGGAACTCCTCTTCGCCAGGCACACCCAGCTTGCGGGGCCGGGTTCCGGTGGCTATGATGAGGGCCCTCCCCGTGTACACCCCCTGGGAGGTGAAGACCTTCTTTTCCGGACCCTCCAGCTCCACCCCTTCCACAGAGGCTATCTCCAACCGGGCTCCAAATTTTTGGGCCTGCTCCAGAAATCTCAGGGAGAGCTCTATCCCCCCTATGCCTTCGGGAAATCCGGGGTAGTTTTCCACCCTTTCGGTAAGGGCTGCCTGCCCCCCGGGGCTGGCCTGTTCCAAAACCAGGGTGCTCAGCCCACCCCGGGCTCCATACAGGGCCGCGGTAAGGCCTGCAGGGCCTGCGCCTAAAATCAAAAGATCCCAGATCATCATCCGTCCCCCTAGTCAGTAATGGTATCTATATTTTACAATAAAAAAGCCTGCTGCCAGCAGGCCAAAATTGAAAGATTTTTATCTTTTAGAGTATTGGGGAGCCCGACGGGCTTTTTTCAGGCCGTATTTCTTCCTCTCCTTCATGCGGGGGTCCCGGGTTAAAAGGCCGCTCTTCCTGAGGACAGGGCGCAATCCCTCGTCCAGCTGTAACAGGGCCCGGGCAATCCCCAAGCGCAGGGCTCCCGCTTGCCCGCTGATGCCCCCTCCCTCCACTTTGGCGATCACGTCAAAACGGCCCTGAGTGCCGGTAACTTCTAAGGGCTGACATATTTCCCGCCTTAAAGTCTCCACAGGAAAATATTCCTCCAGGGGCCTTTCGTTCACTATGATCCGGCCCTCCCCGGGAAGCAACCTCACCCGCGCTACAGAAGTCTTCCTCCTGCCGGTTCCATAAAAGTATTCCTGAAGCAACGCAATCCCCCCTTTCTGCTAATACCTGATTTCCCAAACTTGTGGCTGTTGGGCCTGATGGGGATGGCTGTTTCCCCGATAGACTTTTAATTTTTTAAACATCCTCCTGCCCAGCCGATTTTTGGGCAACATGCCCCGGACGGCTTTTTCCACTGCCTTTTCGGGAAATCTGGCCAAAAGCTGGGCATAGCTCATGACCTTTAATCCGCCCGGGTATCCGGAATGCCTTATATAGAACTTTTGCTCCTTTTTCTTTCCGGTAAGATGGACCTTCTCCGCATTTATGATTATGACGTAGTCCCCACAATCCACATGGGGGGTGTAGATGGGCTTATGTTTTCCCTTTAAAAGCCGGGCCGCTTCCGTCGCTACTCTGCCCAAGGGCTTGCCTTGGGCGTCAATCACATACCACTTGCGCTCCACCTCTTGAGGTTTGGCCACAAAGGTCCTCATGTCATCTCCCCCTAATTCCGTAACAGATTTTATTCTAGGCCATAAAGCCTTTCAAGTCAAAGAATCTCGGCATAATAAACCTTTTCCAAGCAAAGACCGTGGGGCGGAGCGGTGGGCCCTGCCGCCATCCGGGAACGGGCGGCGATTATATCGGGCACTCTGTTGGGGTGTATCTTGCCCCTCCCGATCTCCACCAGGGTTCCCACCATGATCCGCACCATATTATACAAAAACCCGTTGGCCACCACATCGAAATAGATCAGGTGGCCTTCTCGCTTTACTTCCGCCTTTATCACTTCCCTCACATAGGTGCGGACGCTGTGCCCGGAGGCGCAGAAGGATCGAAAATCGTGTCTTCCCAGAAAGTGTCGAGCTCCNTCAGCCATGGCCTCCAAGTTCAGGGGGAAACGGATATGCCAGGAATAGAGGCGGAGGAAGACGTCCGGCACCCAGTTATTGTAAATAGTGTAGCGGTACCATTTCCAGCGAGCGCTGTAGCAGGCGTGGAAATCTGCCCCCACCTCTTCTGCCTCCAAGGCGGCTATGTCGGGAGGCAACAAGCTGTTCAGGGCCAGAGGCCAGCGATCCAGGGGTATGGCGGTGCGGGTGTAAAAGCTTATCACCTGCCCCCGGGCATGCACCCCTGCGTCGGTCCTGCCCGCTGCCACCGGCAGAATATCCTCCCCTGTGAGCCTGGCCAGGGCTTTTCTAACCTCTCCCTGAACTGTGGGCCCATGGGCCTGGGGCTGAATCTGCCATCCCGCGTAGCGGGTACCGTCATAGGAGAGGACCATCTTCAGATAAGGCATCCCATCAGCATCCCTTGAATCGCAGGTAGAGGATCCAAGCGGTCAAGGACCATATCCCCAGGAGGAACAAGTAGTCCAGGAACTGGAACCTGTATTCCCTCATGCGGGTTCTGCCCCGGCTACCCCGGTAACCCCGGGCCTCCATGGCCAAGGCCAGGGTTTCTGCCCGCCGGAAGGCGCTGACGAAAAGGGGGATCAGGAAGGGAAGGAGGTGCAGGGGGGTGGCCCGCAGTTTGGCCCCCCGGGCTATCTGGGCCCGGAGGATCCGCTCCCCTTCCTCCATCAAAGTGGGTATAAACCTGAGGGCTAGGGTCAACATGAGGGCCAGTTCCCTCGCGGGCACGCCCCACCTTTCCGCTGGCCGGAAAAACCATTCCAGGGCATAGCCCAAGGCCAGAGTATCGGTTATGGCGGTCAGCAGCGTGGCTGCCAGGAGAAGGAAGACCACCCTGCCCAGGGCCAGAAGCCCGTGGTCCAGGCCCTCTCGGCTGATAGCCCAGGGCCCTACCGCAGCCACCACTTCCCCAGGGGTGTAAAAAGCCTGGAACAAAAATATTACCAGCAAAAAGGGTATGAGGGGCTTAAGCTGGGCCCATACATGACCCCAGGGCAGGCCCGCTGCCCCCAACAGGGGTAGAAGGGGAAGCCCAGCCAGGAAGAGTATCTGCCAGGTGGGGGCAAGCAAAAGGGTCAGGCCATACAGCAACATGCTTACAAGCTTGGTCCGGGGGTCCAGGCGGTGGAGGAAGCTATCCCCTGGAACATATTGGCCTAATTCCCACATCTTTTCCCACCCTTGAGCCAGGCCAGAATGGCCTCCTCCGCCTCTTCCAACCTCAACACATCCAACGGGACCGGGGCTCCTAAATCTTTTAGCTCCTGCATCAGCAGGTTGAGGGGAGGAGGGATAAGTCCGTACTCCCTTAACCTTGATCCTTGGCTGAAGAGATATCTCGGCGGACCTTCCATCACCAGCCGTCCCTGGTGTAGGACCGCCACCCTCTGGGCTAAAAAGGCCACCTCCACCATGTTATGGGTGATCCACACCACCCCTTTGCGGTGGTGGGCTTGAAAGCGCAGGATCGCCTCCCAAACCCCTTCCCTGCCCTCGGGATCCAGGCCTGCGGTGGGTTCATCCAGGATGAGGATTTCCGGATCCAAGGCCAAAACGCTGGCCAACGCGACCCTCCTCTGCTCCCCCCCGCTCAGGGTGAAAGGTGATCGGGAGGCGAACTCCTCCCAGGATAGCCCCACCATTCCCAGGGCTTTTTTTACCTTCTCCCGCAATGCCTCCCCCTT
>JGI26787J52750_100081_pt1 | contig 11908 bp, 10 predicted proteins | sample WilGeyfunne61714_FD_52750 | JGI IMG/M metagenome (IMG submission 52750)
AAAAAAAGCAACTTATTTGAAAATCCGCTCTGTGATTTGCAATTAAATACGTTGAAAATCTGGAACATTACAAATGTTGTGAATGCTATTGTAGTTGCCTTGGCATCCCCAACGGATAACTTGTACATGTAAATGGCTAGTGTGCCTATCGCCATTATAATACCTGCTAATACTATCCTGAGAAGGTTCCTCTGGGGTAGTATCTCCTCTTTTTCCGGTTTCCTTGACATTATGTCCCTTTCTGGGGGTTCGACTCCTAGTGATTGTGCTGGGGGTCCGTCCATGATAATATTTATCCAGAGGATCTGGATTGGATTGAATGGGAGTGGCATGTTCATCACGGAGGATAATACTATGGTGAGGATGGCTCCAACATTCGTTGAAACTTGGAATTTAACAAAACGTCTTATATTATCGAATATTGTACGCCCCTCTTTCACTGCTTTTACGATGGTGGCGAAATTGTCGTCTTGGAGCACCATGTCAGAGGCTTTTTTGGCAACATCTGTACCGCTTCCCATTGCAACACCTATATCAGCTTTCTTGAGTGCTGGTGCATCGTTAACCCCATCTCCTGTCATTGCAACTACATGACCACGACTTTGAAGTGTTTCAACAATCCTAACCTTCTGCTGGGGAAAAACCCGTGCATAGACTCTTATATCCTCCACCATGGACCCGAATTTTTCATCACTAAGCTTGTCTAATTCTTCACCTGTGATGGCTTCACCATCCTCCATTAGGTTCAATTCTTTGGCGATTGCAACTGCAGTCTCCTTATGGTCTCCGGTTATCATCACAACTTTTATACCTGCCCTTTTACAAGTTTCTATGGCCTCTGCAGCCTCTTTCCTAGGGGGGTCCATCATACCGACAAGACCGACGAAGATAAGATCCTTTTCAAGATCATCTCCCTCTAGGCTATTGAGTGGCTTATATGCTAGTGCAAGCACCCTAAGAGCCTGGGATGTCATCTCACCCAATTTGTTCTTCCAATATTCTAAATCGGCATCGTTGAATTTTCTTATTTTCCCTTCTTCTTCGATGTAAGCTGTTCTCTCCAGTATTATCTCAGGCGCTCCTTTAATAAACAAGTAATATCCTGAGGTTGAGGAGTGTATAGTGCTCATTCTTTTACGTTCACTGTCAAGTGGTATCTCTTTTATCTGTGGATATTCTTCTTCAAGTTTTTCTTTTATGTAACCGTTATCCTTTGCAAAGAGTAGTAATGCAGCATCTGTAGGATCTCCTATAATTTTGTCATTGGAAAAACTTGCATTATTACAGAGTGCACAAACCTCCAATGCCCTGTTCTTTGAGGTTAGTGATGATTTTCTCACTCTCATCTTGTTGAGGGTTAGTGTGCCGGTCTTGTCAGTGCATATGAAGGTGCAGGATCCTAAGGTTTCTACTGCGAGGAGTTTTCTTATAATGGCATTGTTTCTTGCCATTTTTTGCATGCCGAGTGCAAGGGTTAGTGTCAAAATTGCTGGGAGGCCCTCTGGTACAGAAGCCACTGCTAGTGAAACAGCAGTCATGAAGGTTTCAACAATAGTGATTCCCTTCAAGAACTGGAGTATGAAGACTATGAAACATGCAATGACTGTTATAAGTCCTAGGCTCTTCCCCAGGTGGGATATTTCCTCTTGGAGTGGAGTTTTACCCTCCTCTTCTTGGATCATTCCCGCGATTTTACCTATGGATGTTTCCATTCCAACTGCTATTACAACACCCTTACCCCGGCCCGAGACAACATTTGAGTCCATGTAGGCAACATTATCCACTTTGTCGCTCACTTCATGGGTTTTATGGACTGGTATTGATTCCCCGGTGATTATAGATTCGTCTATCCTAAGGTCAGAAGTTTCTATAAGTCTCAAGTCTGCTGGTACATTATCGCCTTCCTCTATCACCACTATGTCCCCTATGGTTAATTCACTTGCAGGTATCTTTTTTGTTTCTCCATCCCGTATTACAACAGCTTCGGTAGCAATGAGACTCTTAAGTTTTTCCATGGCCTTTTCAGCGCGATATTCTTGCATGAAGCCTATGATAGCGTTTACAACAACAACAAATAATATTACCGTGGAGTCTAGTAAATCGCCTATGAAATAGGAGACTAAAGCTGCTACGATTAATAGTATTATAAGGACGTCCATGAACTGGTTTAAGAATAATCTGAACGGTCCTTCCTTTTTTTCTTCGACTAATTCGTTTTTACCATACTTTGAAAGGCGGGCTCTGGCCTCCTCTGAACTCAGACCTTCATGGGACGTGTCAAATTCCTCCAAGACTTTATCAGTTTCCATATGCTCCAATTTCACCCTAGATATCTCTTTTCGTCGGTCAGTATTCGTAAAAGAAACTTCTTTTATAATTTATGAGTTTCATATTCACTGGAGGATGTTCTGTGGCTAGTGGCCTTATTAAAAGTTTAGCTTTCACATTATCCGCTACTTTTACAAGGGGCATGTATAATTCTATTGGGGGTCTTATGGAGTATATTAACCTGGCCCCTTTATATATCTCTAACCTAGGATTTGTGATATCATCCTTTATTATATGAGGGTGGGAAGGTTTAATATCTGTTAAGATCAGATCAATCATTGAATGTTCTTGAAGATACTCTGCAACTTTGAAGAATCTTCCAACACCTACCTCCACTACCTTATCATTTGGGTTGCATTCTTGTATTATATATGATGCAAGGCATTCCCACATACATATCACGGAGACAAGGATGATGATGGTGAGGGAATTCAAGCCACAGGATCTTAAGAGGGTTATGGAAATTGAGAGCATGTCCTTTGATGAACCTTATCCCCCACAGCTTCTACGTTACCTTTATGATATAGGGGCTGGTTTTTTCGTTGCCCAGGAAGATAATATGGTTGTAGGGTATATTATATTTTGGATAAGGTTTGAAAATGAGGGACATATCATATCACTAGCAGTTGACAAGAAATATCGCCGCAGAAAATTCGGAACGAGGCTTGTACAAGCGGCAATAGACATTTTTGAAAGATTTGGCGTTGATATTGTTAAATTAGAGGTTAGGGCGAAAAATATAGGGGCTATAAAATTTTATAAGAGCCTAGGGTTTAAAGAAGAGAATAGGATACCACACTATTATGAGAATGGTGACGATGCAGTGGTGATGAAAAAAGAACTATAAAACTGGTGATTTAATGGTTAAAGAAGCTAAACTTGCCTTGGAGGATGGAACTATACTCAAGGGTGAAGGTTTCGGTTTCGAAACAGTTAAGAGTGGAGAAGTCGTATTCGCAACTGGTATGACGGGCTATGTTGAGGCACTCACCGACCCATCATATAAGGGCCAAATTTTAATGTTGACATATCCACTCCAGGGAAACTATGGTACATCCAGTAAATGGTACCAATCAGATGGTATAAAAGCAGAGGGACTTATTGTGAGGGAACAATGCAAAAGGCCATCACATCACCTGATGGAAAAGACACTTTCAGACTTCCTAGAAGAATATGAGACCCCTGGCATCAGTGGTGTTGATACAAGAGCCCTAACAATAAAAATAAGGGAAAAAGGGACCATGAAGGGGGCTCTAGCGACTGAGGAGATTGATGATGATGAACTTTTAAGATTGGCCATGGAACAACCAGACATACGCGAATTAGACCTTGTAGATAAAGTCTCCGTAAAAGAGCCTAAGATTTTGCATGAAGAATACAACAAGAGAATCGCTATAATAGACTGCGGAACAAAAAACAATATAATAAAAGCCTTCCTGGAAAGGGAGGTTAGTGTAGCCCTTCTACCATATAATACAAGCCCAGATAGGATACTGGAATATGACCCTGATGCCATACTAGTATCAAATGGTCCTGGAGACCCAACAAGGGTCAAAGAGGCTATAGAAACAGTTAAAAGGTTATCAGAGAAGCTTCCGATATTCGGGATCTGCCTTGGTCAACAGATAATAGCACTATCATTCAATGCGAAAATATACAAGATGAAATTCGGACACAGAGGAGCCAACCAACCAGTCAAAAACCTAGAAACAGGAGAAGTCTCCATAACATCGCAAAACCATGGCTTTGCAATAGACCCAAAATCAACAGACGAAAAAGGTATCGAAATAACCCATTTGAACCTTAATGACGGGACAGTTGAAGGAATACAACATCGAGAACTACCCATTATGGGCGTCCAATACCATCCAGAAGCCGGACCAGGACCACATGACACATACAACGTTTTCGACAAATTCGTGAAGATAATGAAGGAATATTAGGGAATCACAGATGCCGCGGGATAAAAGCATAAAAAAGGTACTTATAATAGGCTCAGGGCCGATCCAGATAGGACAAGCGGCCGAATTCGACTACTCAGGCTCCCAAGCATGTAAAGCCTTGAGAGAGGAGGGTGTTAAGACAATACTAGTCAATTCAAACCCAGCAACGATCCAAACAGACATGGAAATGGCGGATAAAGTCTACATTGAACCATTAACACCAGAGATAGTGGCCAAGGTCATAGAAAAGGAAAAACCAGACGCCCTACTCCCAACTATGGGTGGACAGACAGGCTTAAATGTTGCAACAGGACTAGCACAAATAGGGGCACTAGAAGATGTTAAAGTCATAGGCTCATCCATTGAGACAATAAGGAACGTCGAAGACAGAGACCTCTTCGACAGTCTCATGAAAAAGCTCAACGAACCAGTACCCAAGGCAAAGGCTGTTGAATCAATTGAAGAAGCCTTAGAGGCCGTTAAAGAGATAAGGTACCCTGTTATCGTGAGACCAGCATTCACACTAGGAGGGACTGGTGGAGGAGTGGCCCACAACCCAGAAGAACTCAAGGAAGTGGTCACAAGAGGCCTTGAAATGAGCTTCATAAACCAAGTCCTCATAGACCAATCAGTACTAGGCTGGAAAGAATTCGAATACGAGGTTATGCGGGACAAAAATGACACATGCATCATCGTTTGTAACATGGAAAACATAGATCCAATGGGCATACACACAGGTGAAAGTATAGTTGTTGCACCAGCCCAGACACTAAGTGATGAAGAAAATCAAGAACTCAGAGACGTGTCCCTCAAGATAATAAGAGCCCTTAAAATCGAGGGAGGATGTAACATACAATTCGCAGTGCACCCCCAGACAGGAGAATATAAAATCATCGAAGTGAATCCGAGGGTTAGCCGGAGCAGTGCACTAGCATCCAAGGCAACAGGCTACCCTATAGCCAAGATAGCTGCCAAGATAGCCATAGGCCTCACACTTGACGAGATACAAAATGATATCACAAAAGAAACACCAGCCTCATTCGAACCGAGCATAGACTATGTAGTGACTAAAATACCCCGCTGGCCATTTGACAAATTCAGGGAAATAAGCAGGCACATTGGGGTTCAGATGAAATCCACAGGAGAAGTCATGGCTATCGGCAGGACAATGGAAGAATCCTTGCATAAGGCTATAAGATCATTAGACATTGAGAGATATGGTTTTGAAGAAGTTCCATTCACCACTGGTGACCTTGCCAACCCTACCAATGAAAGACTATTCCAAGTATACACAGCATTAAAAAATGGGATGAGCATCAATAAAGTCTATGAACTTACAAAGATTGATAAATTCTTCCTATACAAGATACTTGAGATAATAAAGTTTGAAAAATCCCTCAAAGGGAGGAAAATAGACCCCAAAACATTAAAAAGGGCCAAAAAGTTGGGTTTTTCAGACAAGAGAATAGCCCAACTTACAGGTTTAAAGGAGAAGGAAATACGTGACCTGCGCAAGAAGCATGATATAAAACCAGTATATAAGATGGTTGACACTTGTGCCGCCGAATTCGAAGCTAAAACACCATATTATTATGGATCTTATGACATGGAAGATGAGGTGGAGGTTTCAAAGAAACCAAAAGTCCTAATAATAGGATCAGGGCCCATAAGGATAGGTCAGGGCATAGAATTTGACCATTGTTGTGTTCATGCGACTATGGCCTTCAGAGAGAAAGGATTCGAAACAATAATGGTAAACAACAACCCAGAAACAGTAAGTACAGACTATGACNTATCAGATAAACTNTACTTCGAACCCTTAACCCTAGAGGATGTGCTAGCCATAATCAACAAAGAAAAACCAGACGGAGTCGTGGTCCAATTCGGAGGCCAAACATCAATTAACCTCGCAGTTCCACTCGCAAAAGAGGGGGTAGGAATACTTGGAACGCCACATGAGAGCATTAACAAAGTTGAGGATCGTGAAAGATTCACAAAGGTTTTGGAAAAACTGAAGATACCCCAAGCCCCATATGGTATAGCAAAATCATTCGAAGACGCCAGACGCGTCGCTGAAGAAATAGGATACCCGGTGCTTGTAAGACCATCATACGTCCTCGGTGGGAGGGCGATGGAGATAGTTTACAACGAAAAAGAACTTGAAGAGTATATGGAGGAGGCTGTCAGAGTTTCCCCAAAACATCCAATACTCGTTGACAAATTCCTAGAGGATGCTATAGAAGTTGACGTCGACGCATTATGCGATGGCGAAGAAGTCTACATAGGGGGGATCATGGAACATATAGAAGAAGCAGGCGTCCACTCAGGGGATTCGGCATGCGTCATGCCACCACAGACCATCCCAGAGAATACAATAAAAATCATAAAAAATTACACAAGAAAACTTGCACTAGAACTAAAGGTTGTGGGGTTAATAAACATACAATATGCTGTTAAAGCCAATGAAGACCCACCAGTCTATATACTCGAAGCCAATCCCAGGGCGAGCAGGACAGTGCCTTTCGTGAGCAAGGCAACAGGAGTGCCACTGGCAAAAGTCGCCGCGAAGCTTATGCTAGGCGAAAAATTATTATCAATGGGCTTGACTTCAGAAAAAGAAATAGACCACGTGGCGGTTAAAGAATCTGTATTCCCGTTTATTAAACTTCCAGGGGCCGACTCAGTCCTTGGCCCCGAGATGAAATCTACCGGTGAAAGCATGGGTATCGACGAAAACTTCGGCCTCGCCTATTACAAGTCACAGCTTTCAGCCAATATGGAATTGCCAGTAGAAGGTAAAATTTTCATAAGTGTTAAAGACCCTGACAAGGCAAAAATAGCAGACATAGTGCAAAAAGCAGAAGAACTAGGATTCAAAGTTATAGCGACACGCGGCACGGCAGAAGCCGTGAAGAACATCTCAAAGGTGGAAGTTATAAATAAGGTGAGCCAAGCTTCGCCTAACATAAAAGACGCCATACTCTCTGGTGAAGTGGGACTTATAATAAACACGCCTTCTGGTAAACAATCAACTGATGACGGATACATCATAAGGAGAATGGCCATAGAATTGGGGATACCATATGTCACAACACTTGCCGGTGCAAGAGCGGCTTTAAACGCCATAGAAGCTGTTAAAATGGGTAAAATAACGGTTAAATCCCTCAATAAGTATCATGCATCCTAGTGTAGGATCCACCCCATAGGATGTGGAGATTTCAAGGTTTTTTTCAGGGATTCAAAATGCTCGTTATTGAAAATGGTATCGTATTAAAAGGTATGGATTTAGACCCTAAAAGGGTGAATATTGCAATAGAAGATGGTAAGATAACGGAGATAAGTAGGGAAAAAATCCCATCAGATCATAAAATAGACGCAGAAGGGTGCATCATAGCCCCGGGGTTTATAAATGCACATGTACACACTGCCGACAGCATCCTAAAGGACTTGGGTGATGGTAAAAGTCTAGATGAGATAGTGAAACCCCCAATGGGATTGAAACATAAGATGCTCGATAACGCAAAAGACAAGGAAATCAAGGAGGCTATCAGGACTTCCATTATGGAAATGATATCTACTGGCACCACAACCTTCATGGATTATAGGGAAGGGGGCATAAGGGGCATAAAATTACTTAAAAACGCACTAAAAGGCTTGCCTATAAATTCAATCATACTAGGAAGGGACCCAATCTTCTTAGAGGAAAACCCAAACACGGCAAAGTTGAAAAATAGGATAATAAAACTTTTAAGACTCGCTGATGGGATAGGTCCGAGCGGATTCGGCGAAATAACCGATGAAGCAGCTCACAAGATCGTGGAAGAATGTGAAAAATGGGATAAAGTAGCATCAATCCATGTAGCCGAAAGCATTAAAGCTCAGAGACTCTCCGTGGAAAAGACAGGTAAAAGTGAAGTGGAAAGGGCCATGGATGCAGGATTCCATTTACTTGTACATTTTACTAACCCACTCCCGGGAGACCTCCAACTAGTCTCAAAGAATAAAGCTACAATTGTCGCATGTCCAAGATCAAATGGGATGCTAGCAACAGGGATACCACCCATAGCAAAAATACATAAGAATGTTAACCTGCTCTTGGGAACCGATAATATAATGTTTAACGCGCCAGACATGTTCAGGGAAATGGAATACACCCTAAAGGTTACAAGAGCCCTTAAAGGGGGCTATTTCCATCCCAGAGAAGTTTTGAAGATGGTGACAACAAACTTTCACGGATTCTTTGACAAAAAAATAGGATGCGTAGCTGAAGGTTTCCAAGCAGATCTTATAATAGTTGAATCCTTATCCAAGAACCCCTATCTTTCACTTATTAATAGAAGCCAATCGAAAAATATAAGATATGTTATAATAAAAGGTAAAATAGTTAAGAGGTGAACTTATGTACAAAAAAATCCTCCTACCCACTGACGGCTCCGAATATGCCAACAAGGCAGCTGAACATGCAATATGGATAGCAAAGGAGAGTGGTGCGGAGATAGTAGCATTAACGGTCATGGAAACATCCACTTTTATAGGATTGCCAGTTGACGACCTCATAATACGAATCAAGGAAATCTTCGAAGAAGAAGCCTCAAATTCCTTGGATAAGATAAAAAAGCTTGTTGAGGAATCAGGTCACGATATCAAACTCACATTAAAGACAGATGAAGGTTCCCCAGCGGATTCGATCTTGAATACGATAGAAGAAGAGGGTGTGGATCTTGTGGTAATGGGGACCTCAGGCAAACATGGCCTTGACAGGTTCCTTCTTGGGAGCGTGACAGAAAAGGTTGTAAGATCTGCAAAGTGCCCGGTATTGGTGGTCCATTAACATCTTCAAAAAAACTGATTTTTGGAGCGGGTGTAGAGAATGTTAGCAAAGGATATAATGTCAAAGAAAATATATTATGTGAAGGTTCCAGGAAACCGCGCCCAAGCATTGGAAATAATGAGAAAAAAGAACGTTTCAGGGTTGCCAGTTATTAAAGAGGGCTCTGATAAACTTGTGGGTGTTATAACACGTTCAGATATCATAGAAAACCCTGACGAGGAACAGATAGCCCTTATAATGACTAGGAATCCTATTGTGGCCTCCCCAGAGGACCCTGTAACTTTAGTGGCTTCTAAAATGGTGAAAAATAATATAAGGAGGATTCCTATAGTCGAAAACGATAAATTGGTGGGGATAATCACAGTCTATGACATCGTATCCCGTGCAATTGCACAGATGGGCATAGATTCCCCAGTGGAGGATTATATGATCTTGAATATACCCACAACATGGGATAGAACACCACTTAACATAGCATTCGAGATCATGAGATACTTCAAATTAAAGGTTCTGCTCACAATTAACAATGAAGCCAGACTCTCAGGGATACTAACTGAAACAGACTTTTTAAATGAAAGCGAAGTAGTCTCTGAGAGGACTGTCCATAATACTTCAGTGGGTACAGAGGAGGATAGATGGACATGGGATAGTAGGAATGTTCTCTATGTTATAAAAAATCAACTCAAATTTTCAAATAAGGAAGTGAGGGATGTTGCCACAACAGAATTAGTTACAGTGACAAAAACCACAAGTGTCAGTGAATGCGCAATGAAAATGAGAAAATCCAAGATTGAACAAATACCTGTCATAGATTTTGAAGGAGAACTTGTGGGATTGTTAAGAGCCCAGGATCTCATAAAGGCCCTAGTTGATTTAGATGAGTAGCGAATCCGTTCTCCATATAAAAGCCTCAAAGAGTGTTTTAACCTTCGCCGCGAAGAATGGGGGAAAAGTATCTATCAAAGACCTTCAGTTAAAGGCTTTATGGGGATATTGTTGGTTGCATGGATTATCATATATTGAAACATTCCTTGCGGTGATGGAGCTGCTACTCAAAAAGATAGTAAGTGATGTTATAGACCATGAAGATCTTAACATAGAATATCGTGTTATAGCCAATGATACACTAGAGAAGGCGAATCAGATAGAGGTTATATTCAATAATATAAGAGCAGATGATGTTGAATTCCATGTCCTGGGAGACATCATATTCCAAGGGGAAGATAATAGGGGCTTCATCCGTAAAATAACTAGTTTCAGAAGGAGTGTGGATGAAAACATACAAAATGTGCTCTAGTTTTCCATCCGCCTTATAGACGATAGTATTTCTAGTAGCACTCTCTCAGCCTCTCTTTTATCTTTAACCTTTTCAATTGTTATCTCACCATCTTCTGAGATTTTAACACTATTGTTTAACCTTTGAGCATCTTCTCGACGATGTTTGAAGTTAAAGGATGTCTNTTCCAAATCAATTGGATAAGGGAGTTTTAATTTAAATATTGTCTTATTATTTTCTTGAGTGCCTATAAGCTCCNCCCTATTTTTGCGGTAGCCTTCTATATCCAAGTGGACGCTTTTGAAACCTGCTGATTTAAATTTTTCCACAATATACTCTAGCAAGTCCATGTCTAGTAGTTTACTTGTATCATCTGCTCGGATTACCGCGATCCCATTAAAGTCCCTGACCCTGACCAACTTGAGGCCTGTAAGATCCTTTATAATGGTTTCAGCATATGATATTATATTGATTTTGTCAGTGGTTATTGGCCCCTTTATTCTAGTTGCCAGACAAGTAGTATTTGGCGCATAATTTATGTTTTTTCCTTTTAAGTATTCTATAACATCTTTTTCTGTTATTTTCGCTTCTAGTAGTGGACTCCTTATTTTTCTTTTATAATTTGCTATGATCCCTGGCCGATCTTCGAGCATGTCTGTTATGTTAGTTCCGTCTACTATGATATCGAATCCTTCATTTTCTGCGATGGATTCTAGGATGGCGTACATGCGATCTTTGCAAAAGAAACACCTTTGAGAGGTGTTTTCTCTGAAATTTTCATATTCAAGGAAATTTTCTTTTATGATCCTATGTGGGATTCTCAGTTTTGAGGCTATATCACTAGCATTCCGGGTGGCCTCCGCTGGTAATGTCCCAGTGTCTATAGTTACGGCGATAACCTCCCTTGAAACCTTTGACGCTATCTTGGCGATTAATGTACTGTCTGATCCACCCGAAAATGCTACTATAACCTTTTTATCCTTTAGGATGTTTTCGACTTGCTTAATCTTCGCCTGAAGTTCCATTGGGATGCTACCTCAATAATTTGTCCCTCACATATTCTAGGACTTTAATGGCATCTTCCCTTTTTATGTCAACACCCTCATCTTCTATAAATTTTTTTAATCTTTGGAGAATAGTCGGGTTTATGTTGCATTCCCTATAGATTCTATCATACGTTCTTTTAGGATAAAATATTGANTTGGCAGTTCGGATAAGATATTTTAGTTCGTCCTTTGATATTATACCATTGCATATGTGCTTTTTTGAAATTGTATTCAATACTTACAAGTGAATCTGATAATGGCTGTAGGGTTTTGGGATCGAAGGCAACTGCAACATCATCATCAGATTCAATGCTCCCATCCTTGTATCTCTTATTATAACCTACCTATCATACCTAGACTGTCAAGTTCTGATGCTCGGAGAGCCCCCATACTAGCCCCCCCAACCACTTTCACACCCCCCTTTTAAGTGCTTCTATTATTTCCTTGTGGGCGACTGCAGGTTCATGATGGAAGATTCCATCTA
>JGI26787J52750_100082_pt1 | contig 11779 bp, 19 predicted proteins | sample WilGeyfunne61714_FD_52750 | JGI IMG/M metagenome (IMG submission 52750)
GCATCTGTTCCGCTTGTGGCCGTTACCTCTGCCGGGAATGCTTTGAGGGTATGATCTCTTGCGATCTGGTGGCAAGTCACTGAATCCTCAATTTTTCCTTGACACCCGGGCCAGGGCATGGTATCTATCAATTAAGCTGCCTGGTGGCAAGTCACTGAATCCTCAATTTTTCCTTGACACCCGGGCCAGGGCATGGTATCTATCAATTAAGCTGCTCTCAAGAGGCGGGAAATCTCTCACCTCTTCTTGGGAAGGAAGAGGTTTTCTTTTATTGGTGCGGGGAGGAGGCCCGAAAATGGAAAGGACCTGGGAGGAGATCAACGAAAAGATTAAGAAGGGCAAAGTGGTGGTCTTGACAGCAGAGGAAGCCATCGCCCTTGTCCGGGAAAAAGGATTAAAGGAGGCCGCGGCCCGGGTAGACGTGGTGACCACCGGCACCTTTGGCACCATGTGCTCCTCGGGGGCCTATTTCAATTTTGGACATGCCAGACCCCGGATAAAGATGTACAAGGTATGGCTCAATAACGTCCCCGGGTATGCGGGATTTGCTGCGGTGGATGCTTTTCTGGGCGCCACCCAGCTTCCCGAAGACGACCCCCTGAACAGTATCCATCCAGGGGCCTTTTCTTACGGAGGAGGCCATGTGATCCACGATCTGGTGGCCAGGAAGCCTGTAACCCTCAGGGCTATAGGGTATGGCACCGATTGCTATCCCCGCAAGGAGATAAGGACCGTCATCACTTTAGATGACATAAATCAGGCAGTGCTCTTCAACCCCCGCAATGCCTATCAGAATTACAGCGTGGCGGTGAACACCACCAATCGCACCATCTATACCTACATGGGGGTGTTAAAGCCCCGCCTGGGCAATGCCACCTATTCCACCTCCGGACAGTTGAGCCCCCTGCTCAAAGACCCGTATTTGCGCACTGTGGGCATAGGTACGAGGATATTTTTAGGGGGAGGGGTGGGCTACGTGGTATGGCAAGGGACCCAGCACTGTCCCACCCTCAAGGAGCTGCCGGACGGGGGCAAGCTCTTTTCCGGAGGGACAGTGGCGGTTATAGGGGATCTCAAGAAAATGCATCCCCGCTGGTTGGTGGGAGTTTCCTATATAGGCTACGGAGCTTCCCTGGCGGTGGGCTTGGGCTTGCCCATACCCATATTGAACGAGGAGATAATGTATTGGGCTTCCCGGGGGGATGAGGAGCTGTACGCCCCCGTGATAGACTATGGAGAAGACTATCCCCAGGGTAATTCCCGGGTATTGGGGTACGTGACCTATGCCCAGCTGAAGTCAGGCATCATCAAAATAGAGGGAAAGGAGATACCCACTGCCCCCCTCTCCAGCTACCCCCGGGCCAGGGAGATAGCCTTAACTCTGAAAGATTGGATAACCTCTGGTCGGTTTCTTCTGGGCAAACCTGTGGAGCTTCTGCCTTCTATAGGGGAGACTCCTCCCTTGAAGGGGCTCCAGGAAAAGGCCGGGGAAGAGGAGGGAGAAAAGTGATACTGCAAAGGGTGATCCTGCGTTTTCCCGCCCAGGTGGTGGATAGACCCATTATTTACAATCTAATAAAAAAGTACGACCTGGTGGTCAATATACTCAAGGCCAACATAAATATTCAAAAAGAAGGGACTATGGTACTGGAGATCCAGGGGGATCCTACCCAATATGCCAGGGGTTTGGAGTACTTGCAGAGTCTGGGAGTCTCTATTCAGCCCTTGAGCCAGGCGGTTTTTCGGGATGAGGAGGCGTGTACCCACTGCGGGGCCTGTATAGGGGTATGTCCTACAGGTGCACTTTATCTGGAACGGCCCTCCATGGAGGTCAAATTCGATGAAAACAGGTGTGTGGCCTGTCTTATATGCGTAAAGGTGTGCCCCTACAAAGCCATGGGGGTGGTGGCCGCCTCCAACAGTCTGGCACCTGTGGATTGAGGGCCGGGAAGGGGAGACAGGTGTACCAGAGGAGGACTTACAGGAGGCTCTGCGGTAGGGAAGATTTTATATATTTCAGAGCAGCCTATAAGGAGACGGACCTCTATGTGGGGCTCCCCCAGGAGCATCACCGCCCTGAATGGCCCCATATAACCCGCAATTCCATAAGGGTTTACCGCAGACAGCTGGAAAAATATATCGCGGGGCATCCGGATTTTTTGCACGCTTTAACCCCCATACCTGTGGGGGATGAGGCCCCGGAAATAGTCCGGATCATGGGAAGGGCTGCCCGGACGGCGGGGGTGGGGCCCATGGCGGCGGTGGCAGGGGCCATGGCCGAGCTGGTGGCCAGGGATCTGATGGGGACCTCGGGAGAAATATATATAGAGAACGGCGGGGATATCTACCTGAACAGCCGCCGTCCCTGTTTTATAGGTGTGCATGCAGGATCTTCCCCCCTAAGCAATCGCCTGGCCATAAAGATCCAACCGAGGTTATGCCCACTAGGGGTGTGCACCTCCTCGGGCACAGTGGGTCATTCCCTCAGCCTGGGTCGAGCAGACGCTGCCGTAATCCTGGCCCCTTCTGCCGCTCTGGCGGACGCGGTGGCCACCGCTGCGGGCAATCTGGTACAGAAACCAGAAGACGTGGAAAAGGCCGCCCTTTGGGCTGCCCGGGTTCCTGGAGTTTTGGGGGCCCTTATCATAGCGGAGGAGAAGATGGCCCTATGGGGGTCGGTGGAGCTGGTGCCCTGGGAAAGGACGGATGGATAAAGGAAAATTAAGGATATTTTTTCAGACCTTCTCTATAGGTTTGGCCGCCGGCCTCTTCGGCGGTCTGGTGGGCCTGGGGGGCGGGGTCGTCATGATCCCCCTGATGGTAAGCTGGCTGAAATTGAACCAGCATAAAGCCCACGGCACTAGCCTGGTGGCCCTGGTGTTTACCGGACTGGCTGGAGCCCTGTCCTATGCCCAGAGGGGACATGTGGACTTTGGGGCAGCTATGCTTCTGGCGGCTGCCGCCACTTCCACCGCGGGCCTGGGGGCCAGGTTTGCCCATTCCCTGCCGGAGTGGGGGCTGAAAAGGACTTTTGGAGGGTTTCTCCTCTTGGTGTGCCTTCTGCTTCTGGCAAGGGGCCGTTTACCCGTACTGGCTTTCGCTCCAAAGAGCGGTTTAAAAACAGCCACCCTTTTATCTGCCGGCGTCTTCACGGGTTTCCTCTCGGGTATGATGGGGGTAGGAGGTGGCTCCATAATGGTTCCCGTAATGGTGCTGACCGCCGGTTTTTCCCAACACGCTGCCCAGGGGAGCTCGCTTCTGGCTATGGTACCTGCCGGTACCGCGGGAGCCTGTACCCACTGGCGTTTGGGCAATGTGGCCGTTCACCTTTTGCCAGGGATAATACCCGGAATCTTGTTGGGATCCTATTGGGGAGGGTGTTTGGCCCATCTTGTGAACGAGGAGATCTTGAGGGGAATATTCGCTGGGGTGTTGATATGGATCGGAATCAAGTACCTAAGGAGCAAAAAGGCATAGCTGAACTGGCAAAAGGTATACATTTATACAAAAGGGCAAAACAAGAAGAATAGCCGATGGAGCTTCAACGCAGCCGCAACAGCGTGTACAACATAGCCTACCACATAGTCTGATGCGTTAAATACCGTAAGCCATTACTTACTAGAAGGGTGGCCGAACGCCTCAAAAGCCTTTCGTACCAGGTGGCCAGAGAGAACGGTTTCACTATTGAGACAATGGAGATAATGCCCGACCACCTGCACCTCTTCGTCCGCGCCACTCCCAATCACCTGGTGACCAGTATGGTCAAGGCCCTCAAGGGTGTCTCCGCGCGGTTCCTTTTTAAAGAGTTTCCCGAACTTAAGGAGGAGCTCTGGGGTGGCCACCTCTGGAACCCTTCTTACTACGTGGGTACCGTCGGGCACATCTCCGAAGAGGCGGTCAAAAAGCACATCGAAAACGAGAAGGCGGGTGACTAATCATGCTGCACCTGCACGGGTTCACCAAAACTCTCCGGTACAACCTGCTCATGCCGGCCGACGTAGAGAAGCAGGCTTTTTGTACCACCATGCTGTACCGGCAGGTGGTCTCCTACTACCTCCAGGTCTTTCAGGAACACCAGGAAATAATCGGCCACGATAAGTGGTTGGATTCCAACCACATTCTGCTGAAGATGTTTACCGGGAAATCCTACGTTTACCGGAAAGTTACTCGGAAGACCTTCCTGGCAACGGGAGGGCCTCCATGCTACCTATATGGTGGTATAGTGGATCAGGCACGAACCCGCTGGTTGCTTGCGCCCGGTAAAGTACGGCGTATGCCGGTACGGGTTCCAAGCCCGTGCTGGTAAGGGGTCGGCCTACGGCCCAAGGACTCCCACGACCGTGTACCCGGGGCAGGCACGAAGTTCCGAGAAGTAAAACCCGGAATCCTCTGACTTCAGTCAGGGGAGGTTCAAAAGGTGGTAGAGGTCAACACCCTTCTAAGCGGTCTGGGTTTTGAGTCAGGGGGATTGGCTGCGGTTCACGCCATCCATAATGGATTGACGGTTATCGAGGCTACCCACAGCTACTATCACGGAGAAAAGGTGGCCATAGGCACTTTGGCTTCTTTGTTCCTGACCGACAAGGATCCTTCTGTAATTGACGAGGTCTACAGCTTCTGTGAATCTATAGGTCTTCCCACCACTTTAGAGGAAATCGGATTAAAAAAGATACAGGATGAAGAAGTGCTGAAGGCAGGAGAAAAAGCCTGGGCCCCAGGGGAAACGATATACAATGAGTCGGTCCCCATCACCCCCAAACAGTATTTATGGCCTAAATTGAATGAGGAGAGTTTAACATGAAATTGAGCATAGACTGCCTTCCTTGCCTTCTCAGCCAAGCTGCAACCCTGGCCAAATGGCATCTTTCCGAAGAAGATGATCAGTTCGCCTTGATGAACAGGGTGTTAAAGGAGCTTCTGGTGGTGGATAGAAAATCTGCCCCTTGTGCGGCTCAGAGGATACACCGGGTTTTAAAGGAAATTTTAGGTAATCCCGACCCCTACAGGGAACAAAAAATCTACTATAACCTCGAGATGCTCAAGCTGGAGGAAGAATTTTCAAAAATCTTGGCCCAAGCCCAGGATCCTCTGGAGCAGGGGCTGAAATTGGCTGCGGCTGGAAATATCATCGATTTTGGCCCCCAGCAGGAGCTCTCTTCGGAAAAGGTTTTGGCCATTGTACAAGAAACCCTTAGGAAAAACCTCAATCCCGAGGTTTTTGAAGCTTTAAAAGAAAAATTGGCCCAGTCCCGGCTGCTCCTCTACCTGGGGGACAATGCCGGAGAAATAGTTCTGGACAAGCTGTTTATAAAAGAGATCAAAAGAACCTACAAGGATCTGGAAATTTACTTCGCTGTTCGGGGCCAGCCTGTTCTAAACGACATCACCAGGGAGGACGCCTATCTGGTGGACATGGACCGTTATGCCCGCATCATCGACAACGGCGATGATGCCCCGGGTACGGTATTAGAACGGTGTTCTCCGGAATTCCTGGACATTTTCCAAAAAGCCGACCTCATCATAGCCAAAGGGCAGGGTAATTTTGAGTCCCTTTATGAAGAATGCGAAAAAGACGTATTCTTTATTTTTCTCTGTAAATGTAATGTGTTCGAAGAAAAGCTGGGGGTGCGCCGCCACGATATGGTGCTCATGCCCAGCTGGCATAAGAGGGATCCGGAACACAATCCCCATGTAATATCCTCAAGCTGGCGAGATTAGCCGAACAGCCATTGGGGGCGGTGTCGGTATGCTGTGGTGCTGAGCCAAAAATTCCGGCGATCTAATTTTTTCCCCATATCGGAGGCCAGAGCCATGTCCTCGCCTAAACTCCGGGTTCTGGTGGTAGATGATGAACCCCGCATCCGGGAAATTTTAAAGAAATATCTTCTCCGGGAAGGATTCGAGGTGGGAGAAGCTCCGGATGGCCCCAAAGCAACAGAGGCGGTTCAGGCCCAGGGCTGGGATGCTGTAGTCCTGGACATCATGCTTCCCGGAATGGACGGCTGGCAGGTATGCAGGGAAATTCGCCGTTTTTCTGAGGTGCCTATTTTGATGCTGACCGCCAGGGGAGAAGAAAGGGAACGGATCTCCGGGTTGGAGATGGGTGCTGACGATTATATAGTGAAGCCATTCAGCCCTAAAGAGGTGGTAGCCCGGATAAAGGCCATTTTTAAGGAGAACTGGAAGAAAGGCCTCCTCCAGGATGGTGGTGGGCCCTTTGGTGATAGAGCCCGAAGCCCGAAAGGTCCTGGTGGGAGAGCAAGTCCTTAACCTGACCCGGAAGGAGTTTGACCTTCTCCTCACCTTGGCCGCTTCTCCAGGTAAAGTATTCCAGAGAGAAAAGCTCTTGGACCTCATCTGGGGGTACGACTTTTATGGGGAGGTACGGGTAGTGGATACCTGCGTGGCCCGTCTCAGGGAAAAACTCCGGCAAGCAGGGCTTTCCCCCTTTCTCGTGGCTACTGTATGGGGTGTGGGATACAAGCTGGAGGTATAGGATGAAGGGTATCGCCGCTAAGCTGTGGGCAAGCATGATCGGTTTGATACTTATAGTCCTGATCTTGCTGGGGCTTATCCAGGTACAGGTTCTCAAGTGGAGCTATTACCGGCATGAAGCCTTGCAGATGATCTCCAGGGCAGATAGACTCGCCTACCTTTTAACTTCGGGGGGACTCCCCAGGAGATCCGGGAGGAGATGGCCTTTCTCAGCCAGGTCTTCCAAGCCAACCTTCTGGTAGTCGACGCTTCCGGCAGGGTGCAGCATTGGAGGGGGAAGGATCGGGACTTCCCTCGAGGCACCGTTGTGACGGGGGAAGATATCCGGCAAGTACTAGCAGGCCGGACCATCCAGAGAGAGGGGCCCCATCCTTCCTTTGAAGGGATCCGTTTCCTTTGGGTAGGAGTTCCCATCTGGAGGGAGGGGGAGGTGATAGGGGCTATTTTAGTCTACGCCCCCTTGGCCCCCTTGGAAGCCAGGATCAGGGGGTTGGGGCTGACCCTCTTCTTGGCCCTGTTAAGCGGGGCTCTGCTGGCCGGGGCCCTGAGCTTTTTCCTATCCCGCCATTTTACCAAGAGGCTGGTGGCCATGGAAAGGGCGGCCGAGGCCATGGCCCGGGGAGATTACTCCGCCGGGGTAGAGGTCGAAGGGCAGGATGAGGTGGCCTCTCTGGCCTTCTCTTTGAATCAGCTGGCAGGAGAGCTGGAAAAAAAGTGACAGAACTGCAGAGGCAGGATGCGATACGCAGGGATTTTGTGGCAGCCGTATCCCATGAACTCCGCACACCCCTCAGCATTATCCAGGGGTACAGCGAAGCCCTTTTAGACGGGACAGCAGATCCGGAAGAGGTGCCCAGGTATCTACAGGGCATAAAGGAAGAGGTGGAACGCCTTAGTAAGTTGACTGCAGAGCTTTTGGACCTACGCCGGTTGGAGACTAGGGCGGTGGAGATAAAAAGAGAAAAGCTGGACCTGCAGGAGTTGGCGGAGGAAGTGGTCCGGCGTTATGAAAATATATCTGAACTCGCAGGGGTGGAGTTTTACACAGAGCTTGAGCCCGTGCCTTTCGTCTGGGGTGATCGGTTACGCCTGGAGCAAGTGATAGGCAACCTGTTGGACAATGCTTTTCGTTTTACCCCTTCTGGAGGCCAGGTAAGGCTCAAGGTGGGACCTTCCCCAGNGGGGGTGGTGCTGGAGGTAAAGGACACAGGGATCGGCATACCTCCCCAGGATCTGCCCCACATCTGGGACCGGTTTTATCGAGCAGATAAGGCCAGGAGCAGGGTATCCGGAGGCAGCGGTTTGGGATTGGCCATAGTTAAGCAGGTGGTGGAGATTCACGGAGGCCGGGTGGAAGCGGACAGCGAACTTGGAAAGGGGAGCACCTTCAGGGTAATCCTTCCCCGGGCTTAGTGTCACGAAAAAAGAGGGGCTATATGCCCCTCTGAAAGGACTGTCCGTTCCCTTCCCGAAGCTTGGACCGCTCTTTTATATGCTCTTTTTTCTGGAACCTCTTCTCTTTTATTATGTTGGGGTCTCCTTTGCAGCCTTGGCGGTTTTGAAGTTTGGCCTTCTGCTCTGGAGTGAGAAGGTATTCCATCTTTTGCCTGTATTCCTGTCTTATCTGTTGGAGCTGGCTGCGCAGGTTTTTAAGCTCTTCTTTTTTTGCTTCAACAGCCGCAGGGTTTGCATCTTGCCAGCGCAGCTGCCTGAGTTCAAACTGCAGGTCCATGATTTTTATCAGCAGTTCCCTGCTCTTCTCATATTCTTGTTGCAAAAGATCCCGTATCTGGGTTTTTTGCTCCGGACTTAAATCCATGGCTTTCCCCAGGCCAGCCCCCGATGCCCTGCCCCCGCCTTTAGCCGAAGCGGCCCCTGCCAGATGGGGGTAGCCAGGACTAAAGCGAGGAGCAGGACGAGAGCTATAGCTCCTGCTGAGATTAAATTCCTACCCCTCATCTTTTCATCCCCTTTCCAAATCTAGTTTACTCCATAATTGTGACAAAACTGTTACCGGGAGCTGTTAAAAGAAGGCGTTTTCCTCGCCATCAGGTTTTTAGGGGTGGGAGACGGTGTCCGGCCCTACAATAATCTTCAGGACTAACGAAATTTTTAAAAAACTGGAGATCCTCTCCGCAGCTGCTCGGTTCGATAAATTCTGCTCCAACGGCAGGGAAGGGCTTTCCAGCTGGCTTCCCTTCAAGGGCATTTATTACGCCTGGCTGGCTTCAGGGAAATATATCCCCCTTTTGAAGATCCTCCTGACCAATATCTGCATAAACGATTGCAGGTATTGCTATAATCGCCGCTCCAACTCCATCCCCAGGGCCCTCCTCACTCCGGAAGAGATCGCGGGGCTCGTCATGGAATTTTACCGGAAAGGGTTATATAAAGGGGCTGTTTTTGAGTTCAGGTATTTTAAGGAATCCCGACTACACCATGGAACTCATGCTCCGGACAGCGGAACTTTTGAGGTATAGGCATGGATTTGCTGGGTATATATAAAGCTTTTACCCGGAGCCAGCCCTGAACTGGTAAAGAGGGCTGTTGTCCTGGCCGACCGGGTCAGCTCCAATTTAGAGTTTGTCACCGAAGAGGCCCTGAAGGCCTGGGCTCCTGAAAAGGAGGGTGAAATTTTGGTTCAGAACCTCCGCTGGGTCAGGGATTTCTTGGGGGAAAAAGGTGTAAAGGGATCCGCTTCTACCCAGGTGATCGTGGGGGCTGCTCCTGAAAGCGATAAAACCATTTTGAAAAGGGCCTGGTATTTCTACCAAAAGGGCTTGGTAAAAAGATTTTACTATTCGGCCTATGTCCCCCTCAACGAAGAGGCTCCTGCTCAGTCCCCCCCTTTGGAAAGGGAGCGCAGGCTCTATCAGGCTGACTGGCTTTTGAGATATTATGGGTTCTCCCTGGATGAGATCTTCTCCCGACGAGAAGACCTGGATTTAAACCTGGACCCTAAACTCCGGTGGGCCCTGGAAAATCCCTCTTTTTTTCCCGTAGATATAGCCCGGTCTGATTATTGGGAACTGATAAGGGTGCCCGGCATCGGCCCTGCTTCTGCTAAGAAAATAATAACCGCTAGGAAGGAAAGTTATCTCACGGAGGTCAGTTTAAAGAAAATGGGGATACCTCTGGAGAAGGTTTCCCCCTTTGTTACCCTATATGGCAAGCCCCTGTTACCGTTCCGGCAGCTGTCTCTTTTTTAAGGACCTCTCTAACTTCAGCCAATTTCACCGAAAGGAAGGGTGCTTATGAAAAAGAAAAAAATTTGGGATATCCCGGAATTGAGGCAAAAAGAGGGGGTCTTCGCCCATAGGGAAGAGGCGGGCAGGGTTTTAGCCAGCCTGCTAAAAAACTACAGGGGAACCGATAGCGTAGTGTTGGCCATACCCGCCGGAGGGGTGCCAGTGGCCGCTGTTATAGCCGAGGAGCTGGGTCTGCCTTTAGATGTGGCGGTGGTAAGCAAGATAACCTTCCCCTGGACCACAGAGGCGGGCTATGGGGCAGTGGCTTTTGACGGCACCGTGATCCTAAACGAGGAAATGCTGGACTACTATCGGCTTTCCCCTGACATTGTAGAAGAGGGAAAGAAAAATACTTTGGCTAAAGTAATCCGCAGGCTTAAGGAATTACGGGGTAACAGGCCTTTCCCCCAACTAAAGGGGAAAACCGTAATCCTGGTGGACGACGGCCTGGCTTCCGGCATCACCATGCTGGCCGCCGTTAAAGCGGTAAAAAAGTTAGGGGCAGAGAGGATAGTGGTGGCAGTGCCTACTGCTCACTGGGAATCCCTGGAGAAAATTTTACCCCACGTGGAAGAAATATATTGCCCCAACCTTAGGGCTGGCTGGCATTTCGCCGTGGCAGACGCCTACAGGATATGGTATGATGTGAGCGAGGAGGAGGCCAAAGAGATTCTTTCCCGTTTTAATTTTTAAGCGAGGGGTGAAATTTTGCTGGAAAAATTTTTCATTAAACCTGAAGAAGCGCTCTTGGTCATAATCGATGTTCAAGAAAAGCTGAGCCGAGCTATGGAGGAAGAGATCTTAGAAAAAGTGGTCAACAATTGCCTCCATTTGATCCAATTGGCCAAACTCTACAGGATACCCATAATATTGACTGAGCAGTATCCCAAAGGTTTAGGCCCTACCCTGGAGGAGATAAGGGCTGAGCTGCCCGTATATGAGCCTGTGGAGAAACTCTCCTTCAGCGTGATGGGGGAGGAAGCCTTTGTCCAGCGTCTAGCAGGGGTGAATAAGAAGAAGGTGATCTTGACGGGCATGGAGACCCATGTGTGTGTCTGGCAGAGCTGCTTAGATCTCTTGCACAGGGGATACCATGTGTTCATCCCCAGGGATGCCGTCTGCTCCCGTAAAAAGGAGGATTATAAGGCGGGGCTGTCCCTTATGGCAGCAGCCGGGGGGGTGGTCACCAGCACCGAGGCCCTCCTCTTTCAGATGCTAGAAAGGGCGGATACAGAAGAATTCAAGGTTATTCAAAAAAGGTTGAAATGATTTACGGGGAAGCAACCCCTTTCGGGGATTGGGATAGTTGTTCTTGGAGGGCAGTTTGCAAGAGGACATGATGAAGAGCTTGACATTTACCCTCAAAGGTTGATATAATTAGGATCGAAACGGATGCGGCAGTGGCGGAACTGGCAGACGCGCTAGATTCAGGATCTAGTGGGCCTAGCCCGTGGAGGTTCAAATCCTCTCTGCCGCACCATACGAGGCCCCATCGTCTAGTGGTCCAGGATACCGCCCTCTCAAGGCGGAGACAGGGGTTCGAGCCCCCTTGGGGCCACCAATAACCCCCTTCCATTTGAGGAAGGGGGTTTTATTTTTTGGCATTTAAAAATCAAAGGTATTGAGCCCCCCATGTCGTAGACATTAAACCGATATAGGTTTCTTGAAGCCGNATCGGCCTTCATCCCCCTAAGCTCTTCTTAAGTCTTTAGTGGATTGGTACGAAAATTGCTTTATACATTGTACATAGAGCGAGGGGGGATTATAATGAGGCATAGGAGACAGGAAATGACCAAAAAGCATGTCTTCCCAGCCTGTTTGCGTGAGGTTATAACTTTAGAAGATATCCTAGAGCACCTCAATGAGGCTATTTGCGTAATTAACAGAGAAAGAAAAGTAATATATTGGAACCAAAAAGCCGAGGAGCTCTACGGGATAAAATAAAGAAAGTATTTTGGGACAAAAATACAATTGTAGGGGCTGTTTCCATTGATCAGGATATTACTGAGATGCGAAAACTGGCTCATGAACTGGAA
>JGI26787J52750_100083_pt1 | contig 11774 bp, 15 predicted proteins | sample WilGeyfunne61714_FD_52750 | JGI IMG/M metagenome (IMG submission 52750)
GTTTTATATCTTGGATTTCATAGTTTCCTTTTAATTTTGGCTTTATAGGAGAGGAATATATTATCTATTATTCTTTTTGTGTATTCTTTGAAATTGATATGGGTTAATGTCTCGGACTGGTAAAGGTGTTCGTGTATCATTGCCATTGCTTGTATTCTTCCTTGGCTTTCTTTGAGTAATCCGTGGACTTCTTCTCCTTTTATTTTGTCGAATTGGAGGTTTAGTAGGCTGTTGATGATTTGTAAGTTGTTCTTAACACGGTGATGTATTTCCCTTAAGAGCGTCTCTTTTTTCTTTGAAGGACTCTTTGATCTTCTTTTCTGCTTTACAACGTTCAGTAACATCTTCTATAATAACATGATAAGCCTACTACTTCACCATTTTTCTCTAGAACTGAATGATGTTCTATGAATGAAATCTTTTCACCCTTCAAATTTGTGAAGGTTCTAACCTTCTTATCGGGTTTTTCCCTTTTATAGCCAGTTTAAGGCCTGATATTATCTCCTCAGGGTCTAATTTGATCTTGGGGAGTATTCTTATAATGTTTTTACCTATTAGGTCTTCTCTTTTGAACCCTGAAAGTTTTAATGCCTTTTTATTAACTTCAAGTATCCTCCCATTTTTATCCAGTACTATTATGCCGTTGGGGGGCTGTTTCCACAACAACCTGGTACTTTTCCTCACTCTCTTCAATTCTCCTTTTAGCTTCTTTAAGTTCAGTGATATCGATGAGTGAGGCCACGCTCTTCTTCGTCCTTTGGGATCATGCCCACGTTTACTTTGTATGTGTTTGATATTCCCTTGGCAGTCACGTAATCTGAACGTATATTTTCTAGGTGCCAGGCTAGGATCCTTTCTAGGCAGATCATGATATTTCTTCATCCTTTTCAAGTCTTCTTCTACTACAAAATCTTCCCAAATTTTTTCACCTTCTAATTCCCTTTTTAGGATATCCATTAAGTCTCTTTGGATTCTTTGTTGGCTAATAATACTGTGCTGCCTTCATCTATGATAACTGTCGCAGCACCAGTATTCTCGAATATACTCCTATATAATTCTTCTTTCTTTTTAATTTCCTCTTTTAATTGCTTATATTCGGTTAGATCTTCATATACTGCCACCATTTCTCCTGTGGGTAATTTATATACGAAATTATCCCGCCATCCGCTGATTCTCTCGTCTTTATAATGAACTATGGGAAAATGTTCCGGCTGGCCCGTTTTGTACACTCTCCTGAAAACGTCTAATAGGCCAAAATTTTTTCACTCTTGGAAACACTTCAGTCACTCTTCTGCCAAGAACATCTTCCTTTTTCACTCGCTCGGTGTGTTCAGCAGCAGGATTAAAATCCTTGAAGACAAAATCCTTACCGTTGTCAATGGCCTCATAAACCGCCACGCACCTGCCAGTATACTTAAACAGGTTTCTATAACGCTCCCTTTCTCCTTTCAATTCACTCATCATATTAAGTACTAAGTCCATGGCGGTTTTAAGCTCTTTAACATCAAATGGCTTGCCTATATTATAAGGAGGAACTAAAATGGCCTTCTGGATATTAACCTCCTCTAAATCGATCAAGTATACAGGGTGCAGGTTAGGGTCTTTAAGTTTACCACTCCATCTTATATCCAGGGTACACAAGAAACAAGTCAGTTTTAAGCCCCATTACCATAACTTCTTCAACACTACTAGCAACATCAACACTAAAACCAAGGGCTTCAAGCTTCTGCTCTAAATCTGACCTTAAGTTCAGCACAACTAAGCAGAAAAATCTTCAATCTACCCCCTTTATCAATTATTGTGTATATTCATTACCTTTTTTAAATGTTTTTAGAGATCAAGGCAGATGTTATCCCCCCACTTCGAAGATGAAAATTTTCAAGTCCGTCAATTTTATCATGGTTTTTATCCATTCATGTCTAAATCAAGGTTACATAAGATCCTCTTCGAAATATTCCTTTGGTTCATTTCAAGGCAGAAATGCTCTCCCATCGGAGGCGTGGGTTTGTGAAAAATCTAAAATGGGAAACCCTCCATAATACAGAGTTTGAATTACTCTAATCTGACTTTTAGGTGTTTTTTTCTCCTTCACTTAGAAGGGATCCTTCTTTCCACGAGTTTTCAAGGGCCTTACACAGTCTCACATTCGAGGGGGAACATGGTCTTATATTTTTAATTTAAAACAATCCTATCGTATCCCACAATATGGAAGTGGGGGCTATCAGCAACCCGGATGTTAAAGTATAATCCGTGAGGATTGGACCGTAAAGCATCCCCCAATGGGCGTTTACACAGAAAAAATTATATTGGTAAATAGAAGCCATTGAAAGAGACAACATACGAGAGAAAAATGTTTACACAAAAAAGGTTATATTAGTAAAGTGTTGTAAAGGAAGAAGCCTAATATGAGCAGTTTCTTCTCTCACGACCTAAAAAATAAGCAAGGATTGAAAAGTCTCCCTTAACTAGGGGAAGTGACTATTTCTGAATGTATTCTGGAACTGGTCAATTTTTCGATATTAGGCTTTAGCATCTTATGGCGGGTGAATGTTATTCTCTTTCTTATTCCATATAATCTTTCATGGAAGTTGCATAGGATCCATTTTTTAATTTTAAAGCCCTTGTAATGGATTTTGATGATTCACCAAATCCTGGGGCGACTAGTGTGTGTCTACCAGCCCCTCCAGCGACCACTATCACCACATCATCCTTTGAACGTGTTATTTTCACCGTACCATCCTTTACATGCCTTTTGTCGAGTGCTCGACCACCTCTCTCAGCTAGGTTCAAGGGCACCATCGCATTCTCATGTATATAATCCTTTACATCATCTTTTTCCCAACCTTCAAATGCAATGGCCCTTGCATGTTCCGGACCCATTATAACTAGTATTTCACCGGGGACGTGACTATTATTGCAACCTGCTGTTGATATCGTATCTATTATGGTGTCCAATATGTCCTCCGGCTTGGTGCTTCTATGATCGTTTACGTTGTAAGGTGCTTCTGCACCCATTACTGTTACTGTTGTTGAATTTTCTGGGAATCCTCTTTCAACATGCAATGGTTCCCATGGACTTTCATCTTCATTTTCTGCGAGACAGTAAGTGTATTTTGCTGGGGATCCCATGGTTGCATGGTCTCCGATTCCTGGCATGGCCCCTGCTATGTTAATCAAGCAGAGTCTGAGGGCTCTTCCAAGTGTTGCATTGTAGAGATTCCCGGGGCCAAGGCATCCTGTTGAACAATTAAATCCTATTTCGTCTGCTATTGGACCGTTAACTATCATGGCGGCTGCTATTGGATGTGTTGTTGCGTTTATCGCTGCCAAATTGAATTTCTCATCTGCTATGGCTATGATGGCTTGTTCGATGAATGGCATTAATTGGGGTGGGCATCCCGCCATAATCGTGTTTATTGCGATCTTTTCAATAGTTGCTTTACCATTTCGTGGGGGTAAAACTGCTATAACTTCACTCGGATCCCTTGACGAATATTCATAAAATCTTTCCACTCTTTCTGGCGTGGGTGGTATAATAGGGAGGCCATCAGTGAATCCTTTCTGGTAAAAATCTAGGTTTATCTTTTCTAGGGAGTCGGGTTTGTAGTTGATAGAGCATTCGCATCCTTTCATCACAGTTCACCCGATGAAGTTTTTGACCTCTTCTATTGTCTGTCTTGTTTTCTTGATTATCTCATCCTTTTTTAGGCCTGCTATTGGATGTTTTATCTTGGCTATTCTAATGTTGTCTGCTCCGTGTGCTGTGGCCAGTTCTTTTGCGAATTTGCTAAACTTGTCTGAGCAGATGGTGATAGTCGGGGTTCCAAGCTTTTCGAGGCGCATGGCGTCTAGTATGAGCCATGTTGTGCAAGAGCCGCAATCTCCAAGGGCTAATATGCACAAGTTTGCCTGGTTTGCTTTTTGTATTTCATGGTCTGGTGCCGGGGCCCCCGCCGATTTAGTGAATTTTAAAATTCTTATACTATTTAGGTTTTTTACGATCTCTTCGAGTATAGTGTCTGCATTGGGTTTCATGTTGTTGATTAGGGAAATTCTTTCTATTTTTTCTATCTTGTTTATTTTGGTCTTTTGTTTTTCTGTTTCTGCAAGGGGATTCAAGATCTTCATTCTATCAGTTTTAATCTTTTTATGATGAATTCTTTGTCAAGGGATAAGAGGAATGATGCTGCCCTTGGACCCATCTTTTTCCCTATAAGTACCTTGTAGATGGCCTGGAATGCCTCTCTGGGTTTTAGGCCATGTTTTCTCAATATATTATATATTTCGTCGTGGAGTTCTTTAGGGGTTAAACTTCTTTCTTTTATTGTATCAGCAACTTCGTTGAGAAATGCTTTTTGTTCTTTTGAGAGTTCTACTGGTGGTATTTTCTCTTGTACTTGGAATTTAACCATCTCTGGAGCGTATTTCCTCAGCCAATTTTGCACATGTTTTATTCTTTCAATGAGCTGTTCTCTTTGAAAGTCCTTCAAATCATCTAAGCTTTTATCACCAAATCCTGGGGGTAATTGTGAATTCTTTTTGAGGATTTTATAGATTCTTTCAAGGTCTTCGCCGGCTATTTGACATGCTACTGTCATGAACCTGTAGGATGGACGTAATGGCAAGTCTTCAAATTCTTGTATCATGGAGGCCTTGTAGATCCCCTTCAATTTTTCTTCTTCCTTTTCTGATGCGGCGGATTCCATGGCATAATATATTCTTTCTGTGCGGTCGAACTGGTCCATCAGGTCTAAAAATGGCATTTTGGGGTTGAAATCTTTATGTTTCATTGGTTTGCTCCTGAATATGAAATAGTTCAAGCTCTCTGGGGGTCCTATTTCCAACCATTGTCCTGGTGTGAAGAATACGCCCTTGGATTTTGACATGGCTTCTCCTTTGAGGGTTATCCACTCATATGGCACGGGATATGGTGGGGGGTAATCGAATATTTCCTTGGATATTCTGCTGCTGACATCATAGGATCCTCCGCTTGCTGCATGATCCTTGCCAAAGGGTTCGCAGGTAACATTTAAAATTTTCCATCGCGCGGCCCATTCCACTCTCCATGTAAGTTTACCCAGTCCAGATTTAATATCCATCTCACCACTAAATCCGCATTTACAATCATAGTAGATGGTATCTCCTTGAAAGTCTTTGGCATAGGTTGTGTTTATCCTCCCACATTTGTCGCAGATGGGATTATAAGGTAACCAGTCATCTGGGAGCGGATTTTCCCGATATTTATTGAATATTTGTCTTATTTCTGGCGCTCTTTCCAGGGAGAGGCGGATATATTCATTGTATAAACCGTTCTTGTACATTTGGGCTCCTGAATATGCTTCAAGTTCTATGTTGAATTTTTCGAAACTTTCCAAGAATGGTCTTTGGAAGTGTTCTGCAAATCCTTCACAACAATCATTGGGACATGGTATCATGGAACATGGCACGCCAAGATACTTGTTGAAACTTTCAGGTAATGGATATGGTACTTTACGGAGTGGGTCATGATCATCAGCCACCCAGACGGTTTTGGCTTTTATATCATTTTCTATTAGACTCCTTGATATGGCATTGGCTATGAAAACGTCACATGAATTCCCAATATGTATAGCCCCTGAGATGGATGTTCCACTAGCGATTATGTGCTCTTTTATGTCCATTTTCTTAAGGTTGTCTGCTATTCTTTCGATCCAGTGCCTCAATTCCATCCCCCCGGGGATGAAGGTTTAATCTGTGAATATATCTTCTTGTGCGCTTTCAAGCCATTCATTCACTATCTTCACTGCACAGTATTCTCCACACATCGTACAAGTATCAGGGTCCTCTGGGGGCCTTTCCTCCCTTATTCTCCTCGCATCTGCCGGGCACATGGAAACATTAAATTGTGCCTCCCAGTCCAGTCTTTTACGTGCATTAGCTATTAGAAGATCTTTTTCACCATTGTGTATCCCTTTGGACATGTCACCTACATATGCTCCTATTCTCGTGGCTATAACACCTTCTTTAACATCCTCTGGGTATGGTAATGCGAGGTGTTCTGCTGGTGTGACATAACAGATAAAATCAGCACCCGCAGCCGCTGATGCAGCTGCTCCTATAGCAGCCACGATATGATCATAGCCGGCTGCTATGTCAGTGACGATAGGCCCTAACATGTATAATGGGGCTCCCCTGCATAATTTTTTTTGTAGTATTACGTTTGCTTTTATTTCATTTAATGGTATGTGGCCAGGACCTTCTACCATGGCTTGGACTCCGGCTTCTCTGCTTTTGTCGATTAATTCTCCAAGTATTATGAGTTCTTGGACTTGTGCGCGGTCGGTTGCGTCTGCAATAGCTCCTGCACGCATGCCATTTGCGAGTGATAGTACGAAGTCGTGTTCTTTCGCTATTTCTAAGATATAATCGAAATCTTTGTAGAGAGGGTTTTCTGTTTCGTTTTCAACTATCCATGCTGAGATGAATGCTCCGCCCCTGCTCACTAGACCGCCTTCACGGCCTTGTCTTTTTAATCTTTTGAGGGTTTCCATGTTTATGCTGCAGTGTATGGCCATGAAGTCTATGCCATCTTTTGCCTGCTTTTCTATGGTTTTGAATAGTATGTTTTCGTCCATGTATATGGCGGCGCCTTTTTTTCTTATGGTTTCTATGGCCGCCTGGTATACTGGTACGCTGCCTACGGGTATCGGGGAGATTTCGAGGATTCTCTTTCTGATCTTGTCGAGGTCGCCTCCGACTGATAGCTCCATTAGAGTGTCGGCTTTGTTTCTGATCGCGATCTCTGCCTTTTCCTCCTCCATTTTAAGGTCTACTATGTCTGTGGAGGTTCCTATTGTCGCGTTTACCTTTGTCCTGAGTCCTTCACCGATACCAACGGGTTTTACTTCCCTGTTAATGTTGCTTGGTATGATTATCCTACCATTGGTCACGCCCCTTCTTATAAAATCTTCTGAGACGTTTTCTTCTTTGGCGATGGTTTTCATTTCTTCTGTTATGATACCTTTTTTTGCTTTGTCCATTTGCGTCATAGGATGTTCACCCTCTGAGTTTTAATTTTTCATTCCAATAATTTTCATACCGGTTTTTTACCATTTCGTAGTCTGGTATGTTAGTTTGTGTGCCTTCAGCTTCTACTATGAAGGATGCTACCGTGGATGCGAATTTTCCACATGTTTCGAGGTTGGCCCCTTCAAGGTAGGCTCGTAAGAAACCTGCACGATACGAGTCCCCGGCGCCAGTGGGGTCGGTTGCTTTGCAAACTACGGCGCCTATTTTTATTTTTTCTTCTGCATGTATTATGCTTCCCTGTTTTCCATAGGTTTTCACTATTATATTGGGGCCGATTTCTTGTAGTTTCTTTATGTTCATTGAGAGTCTTTTTTGTATTCTGTCTATTTCGAAGTGGTTACCGAATAGTATGTCAGTTAATCTTATTACCTTTTCTAGTTGTTTTTTTGTATAGAGATGGAGGTCTTGTCCTGGATCGAATGATATGAGTTTGTCTTCCTTTCGCGCGATTTCTCCGCATTTGCCGTTGAATGATGGGTCGCCCGTGGCAAGGTGGACTGCGCGGGCTTTTTGTATTGCCTGGCATGGTACTTCGGTGTTTTTGAAATTTTTGGCCGCTCCCCAGTAGAAGTAACTTATCTGGTTTTTTTTGGAGTTTGTCATTATGAATGCTGTTGGCGTGCTTTCATCTTCTATGATGATCATAGAGTCTGTGTCTATTTTGAATTCTTTCAATTTTTTGTGATATCCTGACCCTATGAAGTCTCCCCCTATCGCTGACACTAGTGAGGTTTTGAGGTTGAGGGAGGATCCGACTATTGCGACGTTTGCAGCGGCGCCGCCATACATTTTTTTCATTTTTTTTATGGTTACTGATGAGTTGGGTGGTGGGAATTCATCTATTTGGATTATGTAATCGATGGCTGTGTGTCCGATAGCTAGTAGGTCTCTTTCGTTCAAGAAAATCACCTTGCAAATGGTTGGGAAAACAGATCCTTATCTGGTGTTGAGGAGATATGGGGGTATTTGGTTACTGGTTATATTAATCTTTCACTTTTGTTACTTGATACTTTCAAATCCTTCTTTTTGGATTGTGGACTGTCCTTTGTTGAATATGAAGTCTATGAAGTCGTTTATGCGTTCATTGAATGGTATTATGCTTATCACGTGTCTTGTTTCATTCTTTAGTATGTTGCTTCCGGGAATTTGCTGGCGTTTAGGAAAGTGTGAAGTTTTGGGTTATCTTGCACTATTTGGAATGCTTGGAATGGTTATTTAACCTTTTTTTGTGATCTTGAATTTTATGCCATTTTCTCTTAGTATTCTCCAGGCTAGTCTTTGTGAAGAGTTTTCCACGGCGACGAACCTGGCATTGTTAAGTTCCTTGATGTTTTGGATTTCGTCTCCTGGTATGAGCGATAGGTGGTTATAGGCGATTGGTATGAAGTCTAGGTTGTTTCTGAATGCTATGATGGGATCATCTAATGCTATTAGATCCAATCTGCATTTTTTTGAAAGATGGAACGCTTCATCGTCGGTACAAGTGTATAGTGCCGCGTCTAATCCATAAACTTCAATCAGCGCCTCCATAAGCTGTGAGGATATGTAACCTGCCGCTATTAGGATCCTTTCACCCTCCTTTAGGAGGTTTTTGTATTCCTGGTACTTTTTAAGGATCCTGGCACCTTCTGGTGTGAGTTCAGAANCGCTTTTACTACTTTTAACTAACTTGAATCCTAGTTTATCCTCGAACTTTAGTATGCGCCTATTAAATANCTGGACTGTTATACCAACCTTTTTGGCTGCTCTTCTCTGGGAGCACGTCTTTGAAACCCATTCTAACATTTCGAGTAATCTGTGGTCTAATTCAACACCATCTATGGAAATCNCAACAATTGGTTCTTCTTTCATACTAACCGGTAGTATAAAATTTTTTATATGGATTTAAAACAAATCTTATAAATGTAGTTAAAGGACTTCTCACATAAAAAGAGGGGTAAGGTGCGAAGATTGATAATAAAAGAGGCTATCAAGTTAATCGTCAAAAATATCCAAGAAGTTTCAAAAAGCATAGATGAAAAAACCATAGAAAGATTAATTGAAATCTTAACATCCTCCAAGAGGATATTTGTGATCGGATTGGGACGTTCAGGGCTCGTGGCAAAAGCCTTTGCAATGAGACTAATGCACTTGGGCATGAATGTATTCGTAGTTGGAGAAACCATAACACCAGCCATAAAAGAAGATGATTGTCTGATAGCGATCTCAGGATCCGGGGAGACAAGTTACATCATAAAAGCAGCTAATATAGCCGAGAATAGGGGTTCGAAGGTGATTGCCATAACATCATATCCAAAATCATCCCTTTCATCAATCGCGGACCTTACCGTAACCGTAAAAGGGAGAACTAAAATAGATGGCGAACAAAATTATATAGAAAGACAGATGAAGGGTGAACATCGCTCAAAGGCGCCCCTGGGCACGCTATTCGAAGTATCTGCTCTAGTGTTCCTAGATGGGCTAATAGCAGAGCTAATGGAAAAACTAAATAAAAAAGAAGAGAACATGAAAGAAATGCATGACGTTTTTGAATGAAAGTAAACCACCATGATGGATCGGGGCTCCGTGAAAGATTACCTATCTAGTAGGGGGTCTTATCCCCTCACTGTAAAGTTCACACCATCGCCTTCCTATACTATGAGTTGCATTCCCTGATTTTTTGTATTTTACTTTAATACCCACTTTCAGGCGAATCTATTGCAGGCAATGGGGAGTATAAACCCTTCCACTCTCATATTTGGGGGGTTTAGTCGTCCACTCCCCTGATAGGCTACTAAATCAGGTCTTTATCCTCTCAGGGTGGGTGTAAATGTTAAATCCCTCATCCCTTACAAATCCTATCATGGTAAGGCCAGCATCCACTGCAACCTTGTAACCAGAATATGTTGGAGCGGCATTTGAAGCTATGATGGGTATACCAACCCTTGCAACTTTTATGAGCATATCAGCTGGCATGCGACCACTATAAACTATAAAAGTTTCTGTGAAATCAACCATCTCAAGGGCACCTGCCCCTATTATCTTATCTACTGCGACATGACGACTCACATCCTCTGCAAGTATGAATTTATCTCCACTTACGAGGGCGGCCACATGGGCTCCGCCNGTCATCTTCCATAACCTGGCCCCTTTCACTAGCCTATCAAATGCTTCAAAAAGTTCATCACTTGTTATGCTAAATGTAGAATTAATCTCTTTTACAGATTCTATCCTATATCTCCACTCACCTAGGCTATCAGATCCTACAACAGACTCCCTGGCCATACTCTCATCCTTTAAATCTATTCCCACATTTATGGTCCCCCTATCTATGTCTAAAAGTTTTATGTCGGATACCTTCTCGATTAAACCTTCACCTAGAAGATACCCTATTGTAAACTCTCTCAAATTACTAGGAGTAACATAGAAGCGCCTTGATAAAATCCCATTTATTATAAGGTGGATCTCTGAATCTTTAATAACCCTTTCCTTGACCTTAGCAGGTTTTCCATCAACTTTAAAAGCGATGACATCCTTACATAACCTCATATAACATCCTCTCCTTTAGGATATTATATAGTAGCTAAGAGAATAAAATTTTGATAAGAAAATCTTCGCCAATTGGAAGGTATTAATGCAAAGATTGAGGAAGATATTAGAATCCTATCAGGGTAAAAGGGAAGATATCATCCCAGTGCTCCACGATATCCAAAAAGAATATGACTACTTACCAGAGAATGCTTTAAAAGAGCTTTCAAAGTACACAGGGGTTAGTGAAGGTCAAATTTATGGTATTGCAACATTCTATGCGCAATTTAGATTCAAACCAAAGGGTGGAAAACATGTGATAATCTGCACAGGCACGGCATGCCATGTGAAAGGCTCTGACCAGATAATAGACACCATCCAAAGACACCTCAAAATAAAAGAAGGTGACACCACCCCAGACCATGAATACTCCCTAGAAGCTGTAGGGTGCATTGGTTGCTGTTCACTCGCACCATGCATCATGATAAACGAAAAAGTAATATCAAAGATAAAGCCGAGACAAATAAAACGACTACTACCACAAAAGTCATAGAGTGTCAATATGAGCTTTGAAGAACTCGTCCAGGAAGCAAAAAGAGAATACTACTCCATTTTCCGGGGAGAACCTCCAGCCATTCTCATAGGATCGGCCACATGTGGCATGTCAGCCGGGGCAAACGAAATCACAAAAGGTAATAGAAGATGAAATAACCAGAGAAAATATTGAAGCGAGAATAATACCCGTTGGGTGCATAGGATCATGCTATGCAGAACCCATCATAGGAATATTCAAAGGCAAAAAAAGAAGGAGCATTATATGGTCCAGTAAACAAAAACTTAGCCAAGAAAATCATCAAGGAGAATATCATAGAAGACAAAACAGTCAAAGAGAATATCCTAGGTACAATACAAGTAAGCGAGGCTGGAACAAGGGGTAGTTTTTTCGAATCTGATTTTATGAGGCTGCAATCCCGCCAGATACTCNGAAGATGCGGTCTCATAAACCCTGAGGATATAAATCATTATCTTGCAACAGGAGGCTACACAGGCCTTTTAAAGGCTCTTGAAATGGGAGCTGATGAAATCATAAACACCATTAAAAGATCGGGTTTACGAGGAAGAGGCGGGGCAGGATCCCCATGGCTAAAATGGAACTTATGCAGACAATCAAATTCCCAAGGAAAATATATTATATATAA
>JGI26787J52750_100084_pt1 | contig 11760 bp, 17 predicted proteins | sample WilGeyfunne61714_FD_52750 | JGI IMG/M metagenome (IMG submission 52750)
TCACAATCCCTTCATCATCGACTTCCAGGACGAGTTCTGCGTGACCTTCCTGTCGACTGGTTGGCGATATAACAATCCTTTTGCTCAAGTGTATCACCTCTTCTTTTTAGAATTTAAAAAACCATCACGCTATATATATCTTAAATAGTTATAAGTTTTTTCAATTAAAGAAAAAGTGGAAAATATTTATACTAGAATAAAAAATTAACAAAAATTAATAAAATTTACTATTACTTTTGGAACTCACCTTCCAAGAAGGAGGAACACTCTGAGGGAATGAGTAAGTAGCTAAGTTTAAATACCTTGTTTATTGAAAATATAATAGTAGATGTATATGAAGGCAGCCCCCTAAATCTATAAATATGGGGGGTGATGTGAGCCCCCAATTGAAGTCTTCAAAAAGGCCCCCTGTCCTTTGTATGAGGGCGGTTCACGCTAAAGAAAAAGACAATGAATAAGGAGGTGAGAATCGATGATAGACTCCAAGATTATAATTTCAGTGGCTATAGTTTTAATCATTGGAGCAATTGCAGCAGGTTACCAGATAAGTAACAACCCTAAAATTCTATGGCAAGTAACGAACCCAGACAGGACCACCCCATCATCTCCNGGGAGTGGTGGTGCTAGCGGTGCCGGTAGTGCAGGCGGAGGTGCAAGTGGATCCAGTGNCTTAGATAATATTGGAGGTAATGGAGGTTATTCTGTGAGTCCATCAAAAGCGCAAAGTATAGCTAAAGGATACATAAAAGAAGAAGGCGCTACAGCAGGAACTCCACGCCTCGTCAGTATAGGCGAGGAACCAGTATATGTAGTGCCAATAGAAAAAGATGGTAAAATCATCGGAGAAATCCATATAGACCCCGTCACAGGTAAAAACATAGGCGGGGGTGGTGGTGCCCCACCATGAAAGTCGAAACAAAAAATGAATCATGCACAATAGTATCTGAAGAAATTGAAAACGCCATAGTCCTCGAAGGATCTCCAGGCTTGGGACTGTTAGGTAATATCGTAGGATGGCTCCTAGTAGACGAGCTTAAAATGAGGGAAATAGGATACATCGACTCTAAATACTTCCCACCCTTAGCAGTCCTCTACAGGGGTGTTGCAATACACCCATTCAGAGTATATGAAAGGGAAGGACTAGTACTCTTCCTCTCAGACTTCATCCTACCATCATCCATAGTTTATGACATGACCAATGCAATGGTAAAATGGATGAAAAGGAACAATAGCAAAGAATTAATAACATTTAACAGCGTCATTGCAAGGCAAAAATCACACCTAGTCGCAGGAGCAGCGAACAGCAAAGACGCCTTAAAAAGACTTAGGAAACTGAACATACCAATATTACCCTTTGGGAACATAAACGGGATCTCAGGAACATTACTGACAAGATGCGCCATAGAAAACATACCAGCTTCCTGTCTATTCGGTGAGATACTAACACCATACCCTGATCCAAGAGCAGCGGCAGAAGTGGTTAAAATTCTCAATAAAATGCTAGGCCTAGAAGTGAACACAGAACCATTACTAGAAGAAGCCCAGGCAATCGAATCACGCCTTAAAAAATTAGCAGAAAAAGTACACAAAACAGAAACACCCACAACCCCAACAGAAACCCCAATATACATGTAAAAACTTTAATCTAACAAGAACGCTACCAAGGCAAATAATCTATACCAAAAATTTTTTATCCAATAAGTAGAAGGGCCCGTGGCCTAGCCTGGATAGGGCGTCGGACTTCTAATCCGAAGCTCCCGGGTTCAAATCCCGGCGGGTCCGCTACAAAAAATCCTCCACCAAGCACGTGTATGGGGGCCCGTGGCCTAGCCTGGATAGGGCGTCGGACTCCTAATCCGAAGCTCCCGGGTTCAAATCCCGGCGGGTCCGTTCACTATTCAGAAAAATTCTTTGTCCATGAACATAAAGAGCGGGTGATTATTTACCTTAAATTCTCTGGATTATGAGGTGTTTGCTTCCAAAAAAAGATAATTTAAGATCATCTATGGACGATGAATTAATATCCTATCGAAAATAGGCGTCCAATGTATTTTCCGGGAATCGTAATTCACCGTATCTGCCCCCACCACCAGGTACTATGACCAAGGAACCATTCCTAAATGCCCTTATTGCAAGTGCAGTTTCTGCATCCACTTCCCTTATCTTATCTAGGGGGGCGTCAAGGAGCGCTTTTATTTCGTTACCGAACTCTTCTACAAGTTTTCCCCAAATCCTCTGAACATAACGTGTTGTAACACCCTTACCGTGTTTCATGCTGATTATCTCGGCAAGTGGCATGATATGAATATAAGGTGGGCGATGACTTGGATGATGTGGCTTTTTCCATGTGGCTATTTCATGGATTCGATAATCCACACCCTTCTTGATGGTCCCCCCACATGAACACTCCATCCCAACTTTTATGGCCTCCTCTGGTTTGTAGATTTTGTAACAGCGCGTGCATGCTGTGAGATGATACTTACCAAGTCTTGGATCGAAACCATAATTTACACGTATGTCCTTCCTCTTTATAGACTTTTTAATAGCGGAAAAGGAAATTTCATCTACCTTAAGTTGGTTGAATTCTCTGCCGAGACGGTGCGGCCAAGGAGAATGTGCGTCAGAATTCGTTAAAAATGGGATGTCTTGGAGTTCTTTTATCCTGTCAGCCATGTTCGTATCGGCTGATAAACCCAATTCCAGGAAATCGGGCGCTTTATCATAACAGTCCTTGTAACTCTCATAGGATTTGTATAGGCTGGTCCAGGGGGTGAATGCATGGGATGGGCCAATGAGTCCATCGTATTCATGTACGAGGTCCATTATCTCTGATCCTCGCATTCTAACCTTGGGTCTGCCCTCCTTGTTAATATTGGACGATGGTAGGTTTTCCTTTAATTCTACGGCTGTTTTTATGGAGGGTAAAATTAGGAGGTGATGGACTCGTCTCAAGTCTTCAACCTCACTTGTTATTATAAAATCGCAATCGACATGGGAATAAATGCCATCTTCCGTTTCTTCTGTGCTTTCTATGATCATTCTAAGCCATTTGGGGTGGAATCCATCACCAGTACCTACAAGGTCTAGGCCTTTAAGCTTTGCTTGTGGAGCTATACTATCTATGGTCATTTTTTGGGATGTTGCCTGGGAAAAACAACTGTGTATGTGAAGATCCGCGTTTATTATCATCTGGGATCAGCCTATGTATCTGAGGTCTTCTTCGCCTGGTTTAAGCGTCATCTTTTTTATCATTTCATGTTCCATCCGCTGAGCCTTTGATATCATCTTACGAATTTTCTTAGCCCGTTCTTCGAGTTTCTCCGTGTCTATTTCAAGTTTTAGGAGTTTCATGAGGACATTGAGCAGTGCTCTCGCGGCCTCGGCATCTATATAATATCCTGGTGTTTCGCCCATAAGACAGACGCCCTCCATCCCCCTGAGACTTCCCATTCCTAGTAGTAGACCTGAGGCGCCAATTATACCACCATCAGCTGATCTTAAAATGACCCCATGTTCTTCCAGTTTCTTGGCCAACTCGATGTTAGTGGCGGCGCCGTAAACCTTTGAAACTTCAACTGGTTGGCCCGTGGCTAACCCTCCAAGGGTGTATATCTCCTTTGCTCCATGTTTTTCCACAAAGTCTAGTATCATGCCACAGATCTCATATTGTCCCTCTGGTGAAAGTCCTTGCGTATTACCAATTAGTATTATATAATCTCTTTTTTCTTTGCCGACTGATTTCAGATAATAAAATTCGTTTTTCATAGGTTCTATAATGCCGTTGTCATCCACTAGAACTTGTGGAGGAAATGACGGTGAATAAAGTTCTGCGAATTTTGTGGCATTTAGTTCGTCGATGATGTGATCAGCAGCTAATTTTCCCACGTGTCCTATACCTGGTAGAGCTTCTATGAATATTGGCTGGTCCAATTCAACTTCTTCCAAGACATCTATTATTGTTTCTTTCATTTTTACCCCCTATTTTTAGAGAGCATTTGTTTTTTTAAAATACGCCTATATTTCCCATATTTATCCTCTGGAGAATATCTTGGCGGGGCTACATTTCCTGTTTTCATCCNACAATATGGGCATTTCTCTTTTAATGTGTATTCTCCACAAGAAGAACATTTTCGCATTTTCATGTTAATTCACGATGGAATTCTCCTTTCCCCCCTTCTTTCATTATGATGTCTATACACTTTTGAGCGGCCTTTTTAAGTTTCTTTTCGGCTGTTGGATAATTTGTTGATTTAACTATTAGACGGTAGCGGGGTGCTCCAACAGTCTGTACTATCGCCCCTACTTTCTGGGCGGCCTTGAGGGCCTTTTTAATTATTTCTATACCATCAGGTGCATAGGATCTAATATCAACATAACCTGTTACCTGAACTTCTGGGGGTGTTATGTTCTTTTTAGCGATTTTGGTAATCGCCTTGGCCCAATCTCCTGGAACGCCCTCCTCTATCAATGCCTTTTCACCCTCATCTGCCGCTGTTTCAAATGCACCATAAAGATCGCCAAATATATCCATCAAATTGTAACCTATTTCCTCATAGGCTTCGTCAAGGTTTTTACCTAGACTCTTAGCTGCTAGTTCTAAAAATTTTTCGGCTTTTTGCTCAATCTTCCAAACTTGTATCTTCTTCCGTCTCTGGTCATCCCTTATACGTTTCATGGACGCGTCAACATGCCCCTTCTCAGGGTTGACCCGTAACACTCTAGCCACGATCTTCTGATTCTCCCTTACAAAATCTCTTATATTCTTAACCCAACCAGATGAAACCTCTGAAATGTGTATGAAAGCCTCTTTACCAGGATATTCTTCAAGTTTTGCGAACGCCCCATAACCTAGAACCTTGTGTACAGTTGCAACTACTAATTCACCTTCTTCAGGCCACTCTTTTCTCCTTCTAACCATGAAAACACCTCAATCTAGGACCTCTAGGATCTGTGCCTTGATCTTTGCCTTGCCACCAGTTGGTTCAACCAATGTCTTGCCACATATTATGCATTGTACATACGATGCGGCCCTGTCGAATACTATTTGTTGGTTCCCACAATCTAGGCATTTAACGCGTAGAAAATTGCTCCTACTTTCATAGAACATGGCCACACCCCCAAATTATGTGGTGAATTCGACTCTCCCAGCTCTGAATGTTCTTCTTTTAGTGTGAGATTTTCCACATTCTTTACATTTTAAGCGTAAGTCTAACTTTTTCACGGGTTTATTACCTGAAGGTAATGGCCTTGGATATCCCCTGTAACCTGCGGTAACCCTCCTGAATTGCCTCTGACCCCATTTTAATTCGCTTGCTTTACGCCTTTTTGACTCTAATACCTCATGGATGGTGTGTTTCCTGCAATGTGGACAGTAAGTTCTCCTTTCCTTAGGAATCTTCATTTTGTAATCACCTCGGAATATCTAGAATGAAAAAATGATCTTCATGGTAAATTATATCAATGATTGTCTATTTATAACTTTGGTGGTATCGGATTATTCAATGTTTAATAAGCCGTGCTTTGCCAGAATCTACAAATATTCTTGCGGTGATAGATGGTAATCTGACAATATCTTGAGGTTTGAATGGCCCATATATCTTTTCATCGACTCCAACAATTGCCGATGGCACTTCATCATATACTATGATTGTTTTGATCTCGGTTTTGGCGGTTTTTCTCTCCTCTTTTTTATTGGAATCTTTTGTGTTTACTGGTTTGTCTTCTAAGATGGGGAATAATCTGGAGCGGTGTTCAATTAAAAGACTTGTAATAGATGAATATAATTTCTTCTCCTCAGGGGTTAGATTAACTGGACTTTTATCCTCCAAGTCTAATTTGGGGTTTTTATTAAAAAGATTATATGATCTTTGGACATTCATGACAGCAATGTCAGCTATTTTATGTTCTCTACGTTCACATATTTCCATGGTTATCCTTTGAACGTCCCTTAGAAGATGGTGTCTTCTACTATTTAATGGATCCTTGCTTAAGGTGCCCATTAGTTTTTTCATGTAGTCATAGGTTTTCTTGTAGAAATCATCACCTACTCTTGCAAGTCCGCGTTCATCTCTTTCTTTTTTTTGTATCCTCCTAAGTTCTCTGAAGAAATCATCCAAGCCCATTCATCCCCAACTTTTTTATTCTTCGGCTTCTAGACGTGGTGCCAAGAGGAAGCTTAATTCGCCTTCATCCTCTGGCATTTTTAATGTTAACTTTAAGGGCATGTCATTCCCAAGGTTTATCGTGGCTGTTTCGCTGAATCGATCGGCTTTTAGCATCTCCCTTATCTTGTCGAGTGAATATACGCTCCTTGCAGGTTCTTTTATCTTTTCGCCATGATAATATTCAATCATGGCATCGCCAAACTCTCCCTTAGAAGATATTATGAATTTCTCTTCATCAACCTGGAATGTGATCTTATCAGAGAATATGTCGATATCTGCTATAGCATCTTTTAAGAGCGAAAATGGAACCTCGAATTCATTTTCATATCGTATCTCTGGGGGTTGGGGAGTTTCGTATTCAATATCTATTAGTCTTATCTTGAATTGGCGTGTGGCTTCCCCTTCAAATGTCAATATGAGGTTGGCGTCATCGCTTGTGATTATTAGACGGTCCTCTGCCCGGGCACGTCTGAGGACTTTCATGAGCTCCTCTGTATCTACATTAATCTTCTCTGGTTCGTCACATTCATATTCATCAAATATTTCCCTCTTAAGTTCGAGGTGTACGAAGGTTATATGGCTCCTATCAAGGGCATCTAAGCGTATGCCTTCACTATCTATCTGTATTTGGACCTCATCCACAATTGATGAAATAGCATCAAAACTTGTCCTTAAGATGTTAGGATCATTCAACTCTGCCTTAAACATTCATAGTCCTCCTCACCCTTTTCTTAGAGTGGAGTGTGCTCTTCCCATGAAAAGGGATTATTCAATGTTTATTCTTTTTATCTTTTTCATTTTCAACAGTCTTTATTTCAGTATAGATATTAGCTAGTAGTGTTTTTGAAATGATTTTCTCTTTCAGCGCAACTACTATAACTAGGATCCCTAATATCATGAGAAAGGTTGCCATAATGGCTTGTTCACCGAATATGACATTATCTGCTACTTTTTTAACAGGGGCGTTCAAATGTAAAATGCCTGATATGAGAAGTAGAATGCCTATGAAAACGCCACCATATAACATTACGTCATCTTTTTTATCATCTAGGATTCTCCTAGTTTTTTTTTGAATTCTATCCTGGGGATGTTTTTTTTTCAAATCCTTGAAGATTTTATTGAATTGGTCTTTAATCGTATTCCCTCCATGTATACTTACATTTAGTGCATCTTAAAAAGCGGGTTTCGGATTCATCAGCCCTTCTCGTCTGTTGCATCCACCAGAAAGCTTCTTTGTTCCCACATTTTGGACATTCGACCTTGATTGTGGGGAGGATTTTAACATCTTCTCCAGTGAATATGACGCTTTCCTTGCTTTCGATCTTCTCTGCCACACTGTACTTATCTGATAATTCCTTTGTTATCTTCTTTTCATATCCACATTTACATTTAAACTTTCTTTTGTCTGGGAACATTATAGCTCCACATCTTGGACAAAATTCCATCTTCTTCCTCCCAAAGTCCTAGAGAAACTAATTCTTTGATATTTTACCAGTGACCCCCCCTCTATACATTTTTCTTTTTTTATAATTTTTCCGAAACTTGTATGCATCTTCTAAGATGGTAGCATGGTCAAATGCTAATTTTATCTTCTCTAGCTCTTCCCATTTGAACTTGGAAACTTCACTGGCATCAGTATCTGCTTTTAACTTTCCACCAATCCTATGGGCTATGAAACATATGCTTATAACGTGTCCGCGGGGATCGCGATCTGGGTCTGAATAAACACCTAACAAATGATCCAACTCCACCTTTAAGCCTGTTTCTTCCCGTGCTTCTCTTAGGGCCGCCTCTTCAACTCTTTCCCCATATTCTACGAAGCCGCCGGGGAGTGCCCAGAACCCTTTATATGGGTTCTTTTTCCTTTTGACGAGTATGACACTATCATCGGGGTAGATGATAACGATATCAACTACTAGGAGTGGATTCTTGTATATTTTGACCACCTTCTGGCTTAAGCGTTACCCTTTGATTCGCCCTTTTCAACTCCTGCTGCGATAAGATGGGCTGCTCTTATAGGCTCTGGGATCGCGCTTCTTGTTGTTGAAATTTTAACTATTTCTGTGGCATCTTTCAATTTTATACCCTTCACTTGTATGTAAATGGTGTCCTTAACCTTCACTGGGTATATTTTACCAGCCCTTTTTATAGCATCCCATCGCCGCTCCCAATCTACAAATTTTCCCTGGAGGGCCCTTTTTATCCTTTTAAAGTCGGGTATTTTCCTTATAACAACTATAACTGGTAAACCCGTTTCTTTGAATACTTTTTCCGCGTCAACGACATTGAACCCGCCTAACGTTACCCCATCTAGCATTATAACACCTAATTGGTCGAGGTGTCTTGAATTTTTAACCATTTCAATTATTTTAGATGTAGAATCAGTTCCATCAACTTTTATGTGAGTTGTTAAGACGCCATCCAACCATGATCCGCCCCTAAAGACGGTGCCAACAACTAGCACATCATCTTTACTATGGAGTGTGAACGGGGCATCATCGACCCCTAAGATTCTTATCTCAGATTTTATCTTCCTGAATTTTTTCTCTTTCATGGACTAGACCGCTTTTAGGAGGTCCTTGAATTCTTTGGATTCTTCTTTAAGGGTTTTTGCCGCCTTTTTAAGGGATTTTCGTGGATTATCTCCTCTTATGTACATGTGGGGTTCGCCTATTATGGGATGGTCAATGGAATATGCTACAGCTTTCACGGTTTCGTCTTCGAGGAGGATTTTGCGCAAGGCATTACAGAGTGTGTGAGTTTCTCCTTCAAATATTATCTCTAGTTCATCTTTTTCGTCGCGGATAATCTTCACTTTTTTCTCCTCCAATACTATCTGAGCCTATAATCTGTGGAGAGTTTCCGTTTCTCTCTGTTTCCACAATTTGGACATATAACCTCGTTATTTTCTGCTTTTTTCATGAAGTGTCTGCAACGGGTNCACATAGCTTTTATAACTCCAAGGCTCTTCTGTGCGGTTTGTAGGTCTATANNAGTTAATCCTACCAGTCTGCTTACACGAGCCTCGATTATGTCCCCTATCCTAAAAGCTCCTGTTAACTTTGATAGGTAACCATTTGTCGCCTGTGAAATATGGACCGCGCCCATGAACGATGTTACAGGGGCTCTTGAACTACCTTTAACATGGTGAATTCTCACTAGGGCCCTTTGACTCTTCACTTCAATAACCTCTCCGATGACTATTGCACCCTCTTTTAATATCGGGGGTGTTTCTGCCTTTGATATGACTTTTATGCGTTTATTTTTCTCATCCCTTGCAACTTCTCCTACAAAGAGCGATTTTATTTTACCCTTTTCTTCATATGTTCCCTCGGCTGGTACGAATTCTTCTATGACAGCCAATGAGTCTCCGGGAAAAACAAAATCCCCAGATTTTGCCTTCATCAATTCACCTCAATAGGATTTTAATACGAAAAAATAGTATAAGTCCCTTTTAAATCTATCTTTTTTATCTTCTCATATATATACTTTGTATACTTAGAACAGGATCTCATCAAGGGTATAATCTTCCCATCCCCTTTCACCAAGGACTATCTCTAATTCTATGGGGGTTAAAATGGGCTTATCATACAAGTGATAATCGTCTATGGGCATTCTTGGACAAGCAGAAACTACAAAGGCATTTAAATCCCTGAACGGGACGAGTAACTCGGGGGAAATATCATCCAATATTATTATAAATGCTTCTCTGCCAGAATCTTCAAGGAGCTTCTTCAAGTTTAAAGCCAAAGACAACCTCTTTTGACCCTTTTTAGATGACATTATAATCCCCCATTTCTTGGCTTCCCTAGCTCTTGTAATAGCTGCGAATCTTATCCTTAAAATTCTATTAGCAAAATCTTCAATATTATTGACATGTCCAGTGTATGGATCCGCTGCAATAACCGGTTTCCCTGTGAATAATCTTATGCCAAGGGGGTGGAAATCTCCACTACCAATAAATAAGTAAACATCTACATCTAATCCTTTAACTGATGAAAAATTGCAACCTAGAACCTGCCCCCGCCTAGTACCCACCCCCTTGGCTGATAAAACCTTCTTACCATGATCTTCTAGGAATTTTATGGCTTCACCGAGTAAGTGTAAATGTTGGGTTGTGGTGGCCACTCCCACCTTATAATATCCAGATAATAGCTTGAGGGATGATCTGAGAACAGGTATTATATCAACTTTGGCATATGCTTCTACAAAAATGACTGGAATACCATAATCCAGTGGTAGGGGACTGTGACCATAATGGATTAGAAGATCAACTATGCCCTCTAGTTTGGTGTCTGCAACGTCACACGCACCATAGCACGGATCTGCCGATATCAGGACGGTAACCCCTAGTTCTTTTTCAAGTTTCTGGGCCAATTTTAATGCGTGGATCTTAAGACCATCTGGGAACTGTAATCCTATTATCCTAGGATTATATTTTTTAGCTTTTTCTATGACCTTAGAGGTTTCAAATTGGTAATCTGCCAATTTAGGCCTCCTCTGGGGGGCTTGTTATTATTTTATCATCAATGATATCCACTCTTATTAATGTGTCTATTTTGTAGCCTGTTTTTTCTTCCACGACTTTTTTGCCTTCGCCTTTTTCTATTATAACTATGACTTTAGCTACTTCCACGTTCATCCTTTTGAGGGCTTCTAGGACTGCTAATAATGTTCCCCCAGTACTTACAACGTCGTCTATGACAAGTAGTCTGTCACCCTCTTCGATGCCATTGATGTATAATTCCCCTTCACTATATCCTGTGGTTTGATGGACTGCAACTTCGCCTGGGAGGCCGTATTCACGTTTTCTCACAACTACGAATGGTATTCTCGTTTTAAGTGACAATGCCGTGGCAAGGTGTATGCCCATGGCCTCGATACACACTATTTTATCAACGTCCAAAGTATAACGTTTTGTTATCTCATCAACCACCTCTTCCAGTATATCAGGGGTTGTGAGTGGTATTCCATCGGTTATCGGGTGCACAAAATAATTATACTCCCCTTTTTTTATAATGGGCGCCCTTTTTAGTGTTTTCTCTAACTTTTTTAGCATTTCCATCACAGAATTTCCATTCGATAAATATAAATCTGAAATATCTTTAATATATTCTATTAATTTAATTTTCTCAAAGTGATTATCATGTTAGGCAAGCTAGGTAAAAATCTCGCAAAGACTATGAAAAAATTGGTAAGGATGACCATAGTAGATGAAGAAGTGGTGAAAGAAGTTATAAAGGACATACAACGTGCACTAATCCAAGCAGATGTTAATATAAAACTCGTATTCAAATTATCCAAGTCAATAGAGGAAAGAGCCCTTAATGAAGAACCCCCAAAGGGCGTAACCCCAAAGGAACATATTATAAGGATAGTATACGAGGAAATGGTGAAACTCGTTGGGGAAACCGCAAAGCCCCTCAAAATAGACAAAAAACCCTATAAGATACTCTTTATAGGATTGCAAGGGAGTGGTAAAACAACCACCATAGGAAAACTAAGCCGCCACCTCCAAAAGAAAGGACTGAACACCGCCATAGTATGTACAGACACATGGAGGCCAGCCGCATTTGACCAGTTAAAACAACTCATA
>JGI26787J52750_100085_pt1 | contig 11711 bp, 12 predicted proteins | sample WilGeyfunne61714_FD_52750 | JGI IMG/M metagenome (IMG submission 52750)
TGTGCAAAAAGGATTTTTAAAAACTCGTCACTATATTTATGCAAACCTACCGGTTTGCTAAACTTTCAGCCATATCCGGTTATCACCAGCCTTTTGGTCTATTCAGACCCTGCCGGGTTCCGGCTGCTTTTCGTTTTCCGCTTTTTAAGGAGCTTATAACGTGTTGGAATTTTCAGTTAAAAGCGGCGCGCCGCAAGAACAAACCAGCGCTTGTTTAGTAGTAGGTGTGTTTGCCACTGGTGAACTCACATCGGCGGCAAAACAACTAGACGAGGCCTGTGACGGCAAAATCAGTGCGCTAATCTCAGATGGCGAAATCAGCGCTAAGGCGGGCGAGACGTTGTTATTACATCACCTAACCGGCATCAGCGCCGAGCGGGTGTTGTTAGTAGGATTAGGCGAGCCTGAGAAATTTGCGCTGCCAACACTCATTAAAGCAACGCAGGCCGCTATGCAGGCGCTGCAAAATCGCGCGGTTGCAGATTGCATTTCTTGCCTGCCCCAAGTCGAAAGCGCCGGAAGCGACCTATACACCGCGCTTCGCCAGAGCGTGATTGCCGCGAGCAATGCGGTTTATCGCTTTGATACCCTAAAAACCAAGAAGAACGACCCAACCCGGCTTAAGTCAGTGAGCTTTATACTCAATGAAGGTTCTGATCTTGCACAGGCGGAAGCTGCGTTAGCACAGGGCAGCGCGATTGCCCATGGCATAAACCTAGCCCGGGATTTAGCCAATATGCCCGGTAATTACTGCACCCCCACCACGCTGGCCGAACGCGCCGAGCAATTAGCCGAGCAGTATAGCCGGCTGAAAGTAACGGTGCTTGATCAAAAAGAAATGCAGGAATTGAACATGCACGCGCTGCTCGCAGTAGCGCGGGGCAGTGCACAGCCGCCTAAGTTGATTGTCATGGAGCACAAAGGTGGCGCGGCTGATGATGCCCCGGTGGTACTGGTGGGCAAAGGGGTGACCTTTGATTCCGGCGGGATTTCACTCAAGCCCGGTGCGGATATGGATCAAATGAAGTTTGATATGGGTGGTGCTGCGGCCACTATCGGCACCATGGCGGCGGTAGCGGAAATGAATCTACCCATCAATGTCACCGCTGTGGTGCCCAGTGTGGAAAACATGCCCGATGGCAGCGCCTTAAAACCCGGTGATGTTATCACCTCCATGTCCGGGCAGACCATTGAGGTGCTTAATACCGATGCCGAAGGACGGTTGATTCTTTGCGATGCGCTCACCTATGCCGAGCGCTTTAACCCAGCCGCAGTGGTGGATATGGCCACCTTGACCGGGGCCTGCATTATTAGCTTAGGCCGGGTACCCAGCGCTATTCTGGGCAATAATCAGGAACTAATTCAAGCGTTGATACACGCTGGCGAACGCAGCCACGACCGACTTTGGGAATTACCCTTGTGGGATGACTACCAAGAACAACTTGACAGTAATTTCGCCGATATGGCCAATATTGGTGGACGCGAGGGCGGCACCATCACCGCCGCGGCCTTTTTATCGCGCTTTACCCAAAACTATCCTTGGGCGCACTTGGATATCGCCGGTACGGCATGGAAGGTCGGCAAGGATAAAGGCGCTACCGGCCGCCCTGTCGCCGCATTGAGTGAATTCTTAATGCAGCGCGCCGGGTACACGACAAACTAATCAGCACCCTCTAGCAGCGCGCTTTGAGCAAACCCACCGGCCAGGTGGGTTTTTGCATAGTCGGCACGATATTGGGATGCTCTGGAATATCCGAATCGTTGTTTTATACCACCCCAGTTCATTAGCAGTAACTAATTACCTGCGATAGACCTGCTTACGATTACCTACACGCAGGATCAACACGACCAAGGCTTGGTCTTCAATATGGGCAATAATCCGATAATCACCAACGCGATACTTCCAAAAATCGCCTAATTTTGAGCCTTTAAGTGCCTCGCCAATGCTCCGGGGATCATCGAGTTTAGCGATACGTCCGTTTAGAAAAGCGAGTATGCGCCGGGCGATTGGCGGGTCGAGTTTACCCAGTTCACGCTCGGCATTGGCGTCAAACTCAATCTTCCAGACCATAACGCCTGGTCAGTTCTTCAAGAGATACAGTAGTGCTGTTCCCTGAGCGAATGTCGATCAATCGTCGTTCAGCCAAATAAAGATCTTCAAGATCATCTAAATGCTCAAGGATGGCCTCACGCGCATAGAACGTCTTGGTACGTCCGGTAGCCTTGGCTAGGCGATCAAGGCGACTTTCTATTTCATCAGGCAGTTTGATTGTGAGCATATTGCCACTCCTAATAAAGCATTAGCCATGCAAATATAGCATGGGACGCGCATCTGCATAACCTCTAGCAGCGCGCTTTGAGCAAACCCACCGGCCAGGTGGGTTTTAGGGAGCTTTTGACTAAGTTGGGGTGCCATATTCGGCACGATATGCTTTAATGGCGTTTGCTTGGGCGGCAAAGTCCGGGTCATTAGCGCAGAATTCCACCAACTGATCAAGATTAGCGATGCTGATCACACTTAAATCTTCTTCATCTTGCAGTGTTTCAATCGCCGAACGGGTACTATCGGCGGCGCGCTCTTGGCGGTCCATCATCACTGCCACACCCACCGGAGTTGCCTGATTGGCACGGATTAGTTCAATGGAATGCCGAATCGCTGTGCCAGCGGTAATAACATCATCAATAATCAGCACCCGGCCGGATAACTGACTGCCCACCAGCGAGCCACCTTCTCCATGCGCCTTGGCTTCTTTGCGATCAAAACACCAGGGCTGGGGGTTGCCGGTTTTGCGTGACAGCGCCATGGCGGTGGCAGCCACCAGCGGAATGCCTTTGTAAGCCGGGCCAAATAAGGTGTCTTGTAAGCCGGGCCAAATAAGGTGTCGAATGCTAATCCTGCATCTAGGATGGCATCGGCATAAAACTGACCTAACGCGTCTAAATCACGCCCGGTATTAAAGGCACCGGCATTGAAGAAATAAGGGCTTTCGCGCCCGGATTTGAGTACAAATGAACCAAAACACAGCGCATTATGCTCGACGGCAAAGTGCAAAAAATCCTGTTGGTAGTCGCGCACAGGGATACCTTTGAATATTGGTTAGTGAGTCGCAATCCAGACCAGCACTGCCATGACCAGCAGCGAGATCCCCCAAAATATAAATGACAAACGCATCGAACGCCGGGCGCGGGTTTTCTCTGGCCAGCGTCGCGGGCTGATACCCTTGGCAACAAACACCGTTTTGGCGGAGATATTGATCGCGGCGATATTAATCGCCAACAATAACCCGGCAGAGGCTGCATACGAAAACTGCCCCCAGCCCAAAAACAAGCCTAAAGCCACAGCTGGCGGCATCAGCGCCACGGCCACCATCACCCCAACCAGCCCGGCGGCTGCGCCTGAGGTCAGTGACACCACGGCGGCCGCACCCGAAGCCAGTGCCAGAATCATCGCCGGGTAGCTCACTTGGGTGCGATCGAGCAGCTGATTATTGACCACCGGCTCAAAAATCAGTGCCAGCAGCATCGCCAGAGCAACCGATAAAGCCAGACCGGTGGCGTTGGCAACAATCGCGCGGCGGGATAGTTCACTATCCCCCAGGGTGGTGCCCAGGGCTAGGGCGAGATTCGGCCCCAGCAAGGGGGCGATGACCATCGCACCGATTACCACCGCAACACTGTCTTCAATCATACCCATGGCGGCGACAACGGCCGATAGCGCGCACAGTAGTAAATAGGTGCTGGTGATCACGCCACCGCCGGCGACTTCAGTATAAAGCTCTTCGCGCGAGCGGGCGGCTTGGTTATCCGTTTCCTTGTCCTCTTGAGCCGCGGCATAATCGGGTAAGGTAGCATGTACGTCGCGGATGATGATGCGCGCACTATCACAGCGATCGAGTATTTGTTGTAACTCATCGAGAATGGCCTGCTGACCAGATGGGCGCACTACCAACTGGGTGGAAAACCGCTCGTCTTCAAATGAGCTGGTACGCCACCAATCGACCACATCGTGCGACTCAGCAATGCGGGCAATTGCCCTTTTCTCCGCCTCTGGGGCAATCAATTCGATGATTTTCAGTGCCAAATCCGCGCTCCTGCTGCTATAAAAAAGCCCCGTCTTTTCAGGGCTGATAAAAAAACCGCATTCGAGCCGGTGTCGAATGCGGCTATGGAGCCAGTTTAGCAAAAAAGCGTTATCAGCCGCGGCTTAGGGTTAACTGCTCTTCGCTGTAATCGACCCGAATGGTATCACCAGCGGCAAATTCACCTTTAAGTATGGCCTGCGCCAGCGGATTTTCCAGACGTTGCTGTATAACGCGCCTGAGCGGACGGGCACCATAGACAGGATCAAACCCGGCTTCACCGAGTTTATCGAGCGCGCCATCGGTCAGCTCAATCTGCATTCCCCGGTCGGCCAGACGATCGCGCAGATAGTCGATCTGAATATTGACAATCTTGCGAATCTCGCCCCGGCCCAAGGGGTGGAACACCACCACATCATCAATCCGGTTGATAAACTCGGGGCGGAAATGACCACCGACAATCTCTAATACCTCGGATTTAAGCTGTGAATAAGGCGCGTTTTCACCGGCTAATTCCTGGATGCGTTGTGAGCCTAGGTTGGAGGTCATTACAATCACGGTGTTGCGGAAATCAACGGTGCGGCCCTGCCCGTCGGTGAGGCGGCCATCGTCGAGCACTTGCAGCAGTATGTTAAAAACATCCGGATGGGCTTTTTCCACCTCATCGAGCAGAATCACCGAATAGGGTTTGCGGCGTACCGCTTCGGTCAGATATCCGCCTTCCTCATAGCCGACATAACCCGGAGGAGCACCAACTAAACGGGCAACCGAGTGTTTTTCCATGAATTCGGACATGTCAATCCGCACCATCGCCTCTTCGGTATCGAACAAAAAGTTCGCCAACGATTTGGTCAACTCGGTTTTACCTACCCCAGTCGGGCCGAGGAATAAAAACGAGCCGTTCGGGCGTTTTGGGTCGGATAATCCCGCCCGTGAGCGACGAATGGCGTCACTGACCGCGGTGACGGCCTCATCCTGACCCACAACACGTTCGGCCAGTTCATCTTCCATCCGCAGCAGTTTGTCTTTTTCACCCTCCAGCATTTTCGCCACCGGAATACCGGTTGAGCGCGACACTACTTCCGCGATTTCTTCTTCGCCTACCTTGTTGCGCAGTAATTTGGGTGTTTGGGTCTCAGTCTCTTGGGACTGCGCTGCCAAAAGCTCTTGCTCTAACTGAGGAATACGGCCATATTGCAGCTCGGACATGCGGGTTAAATCACCTGCACGACGGGCGGTTTCCATCTCAACCCGCGCACGATCCAGCGCCTCTTTAATGTGCGTGGTTCCAGCAACAGCGGCTTTCTCGGATTTCCAGATTTCTTCTAAATCACTGTATTCGCGTTCTAGCTCGGCAATTTCATCCTCAAGGTGGCTTAAGCGTTTTTTGGAGGCCTCATCGGTTTCCTTTTTAACCGCTTCTCGCTCGATTTTCAGTTGAATTAAGCGGCGCTCTAAGCGATCCATCGCCTCCGGCTTGGAATCAATCTCCATCCGAATTCGACTGGCAGCCTCGTCGATTAGATCAATTGCTTTGTCTGGCAATTTCCGGTCGGTGATGTAGCGCTGCGAAAGCTGGGCGGCAGCAACAATGGCCGGATCGGTGATTTCAATCCCGTGATGCACCTCGTAGCGCTCTTTAAGACCGCGCAGAATGGCAATGGTATCTTCAGCGGAAGGCTCATCAACCAGCACCTTCTGGAAGCGACGCTCAAGCGCGGCATCTTTTTCAATGTACTGACGGTACTCATTGAGCGTGGTCGCGCCAATGCAGTGCAATTCACCGCGTGCCAATGCTGGTTTGAGCATATTACCGGCGTCCATAGCGCCATCGGCTTTGCCCGCACCGACCATGGTGTGAATCTCGTCAATAAATAAAATGATCCGCCCTTCGGCTTTGCTAATGTCATTGAGCACGCCTTTTAAGCGCTCTTCAAAATCACCACGGAATTTTGCTCCGGCAAGCAAAGCACCCATATCTAGGCTTAATACTCGCTTGTCTTTGAGTCCCTCAGGCACCTCGCCATTAACAATCCGCAGCGCTAAGCCTTCAACGATTGCGGTTTTACCCACACCCGGCTCCCCGATTAACACCGGGTTGTTCTTGGTGCGCCGCTGTAATACCTGTACGGCACGACGGATTTCTTCATCCCGACCAATGACCGGATCAAGCTTGCCCTGCTCGGCACGCTCGGTAAGATCAAGGGTGTATTTCTCCAGCGCCTGGCGGGCATCCTCGGCATTGGGGTCATTAACATTCTGCCCGCCACGGAGCTGATCGATTGCTTTTTCAATCGAACCCTTAGCAGCACCAGCGCGACGCAGGGCTTCTCCGAGTTTGCCTTTGTCATCCAGGGCGGCCAGAACGAATAACTCACTGGATATGTACTGGTCTTTGCGCTGCTGTGCCGCCTTGTCCGCCAGATTCAAAAGCTTGCCTAGATCCTGAGAGAGATGCACCTCACCGGCTGCATCACCACTGACTTGTGGGATATTATCCAGAATCTCATTTAATTGGGAGCGCAGCAGATTGACGTTGACATCTGATTGAGATAGCAGATGACGCACCGTGCCACCTTCCTGGTCAAGCAAGGCTGCCATCAGATGTACCGGCTCGATATATTGATGATCACGACCGACCGCTAGCGATTGCGCATCAGCGATGGCTGATTGAAATTTTGCGGTTAATTTATCCATTCTCATTGGTAGAACCTCGTATTCTCAATAATCTGTTTGCTACACAGAGCAAATAATGTGCTTAGCAAAAGCATGGGTACAAGTGAATCTGATTCAAGTCCAATGTATCGCAAGATTCATTCAGCATGATGTATCACGTATGACCAAGTAGGCTCGGGCGTGCTACCATTAGATAAATTTATTCAAAATAAGGCGAAAGTATATGCAACAAATGCAATTTCAAAACAAATACCCCATCCGGGAAACCCGCATTGAGAAAACCGAAACCACCGCTGCAAATGCCGTGGCTATTATCGACCGCTTAAAACAAAACGTCGATCAAGATGAACGCACTGCTTTTATCGGCTTGTTTGACCACATGAGCCATACGAAAAGCCTGCAAGGGGAAATTGCAGATGAAATTATCGATGCGCGGCACATTGTATTCTGCTTTGGAATCAAACTGCCCAATGCTCAGGTTATGGCAGTGCGGCCGCGTTCGATTGGAGTAACCGAATTTGATGATCACTTTGTGATCAACTTTTTAGAACCGCCAATGCCAATGGCCACCGAGGCTATGGAAAGCTGGGTTGAAGAACTGCGTGATCGTTAGGATTTTATTGCGGTAAAGTGCGCGCGGTTTTAAGCGGCTAGAGGTCCTCTGATTAGTTCAGAAATCTAACCGCGCTTGCAAATCCGGTAGATGGCATGCTCAGCAAACAAATTCGGCAGGGCTTTTAGCAGTGGGTTGCTTTGGTGGTTCTGATCGACCACAGCGCGTTCAATGATTTCAATACCCAAGTCGGCACAGAGCTTTTCAAAATCTTTTAATGTGCAAAGGTGAATATTGGGGGTGTTGTACCAGGGGTTTGGTAGTGCTTTGGTGGTCGGCATAATACCCAAAGCACCTAGCTGCCAACGATTGCGCCAGTAGCCCATATTGGGGAAGGTGACGATGCCTTCTCGGGCGATGTCGAGCATTTCCACCAGCAAGCATTCCGGGTTGCGGATTGCCTGGATGGTCTGGCTGACGACTACATAGTCAAATGAGTTGGGGGCGAACCACTCTCGCACACCGCAGTCCAAATCGGCCTGGATGACATCGAGGTTTTTCTTAATGCAGGCAGCAAGCCGCTCCTCATCAACCTCCATGCCCACACCACTGATGTCTCGCTGCTCGGTTAGATGAGAGAGCAATGCACCATTGCCACAGCCTAAGTCCAACACGGTGGCCTTAGGTCTGATCCAGCCGGTTACGATTTCCCAGTCAGGTCGGTTCATGCAGCCTCCTTAGACAGTCCCAGCGAGTTGGCAACGTTATCCAGATAGCCACCGAGCACACTGTGATAATACGGAATGGGCATTAAAAAGGCATCGTGGCCTTGGTGGGCTTTGACTTCTGCGTATGAAACCCGCTTTTTCGCCGCCAGCAGTGCGCGGACGATTTCCTTGGAGCGTTCCGGGGAGAAGCGCCAGTCGGAGGTAAAAGAAACCACTAAAAACCGCGACTGAACATTCGCCAGGGCTTTGGCCAGATCATCATCTGCCTCACCGGCTGGGTCGAAATAATCCAGCGCTTTGGTCATCAACAAATAGGTGTTGGCATCAAAGCGGTCGACAAAGCTGGTGCCCTGATAGCGCAGATAGGACTCGACCTGGAATTCGACATCAAAGCCAAAATTCAGCTGCCCGGAACGCAGTTCACGGCCAAATTTGGCGCGCATGGCATCATCGGAAAGATAAGTGATGTGGCCAAGCATTCTGGCTAGCATCAGACCACGCCGAGGCACCACACCGTGCTCCATATAACGGCCTTCGTGGAATTCCGGGTCGGTAATAATGGCCTGCCGAGCCACCTCGTTAAAAGCAATATTCTGTGCTGAAAGTTTAGGGGCGGCGGCAATAACAATCGCATGCGCTACCAGCTCCGGGTAGCTGATTGTCCACTGCAACACCTGCATACCACCTAAGCTGCCGCCAGCAACAGCGGCCCAACGCTCAATCCCCAAATGCTGCATCAGCGCATGCTGGCTGTGCACCCAGTCACGCACGGTGACGATGGGAAAATCCGGCCCCCATGGATGACCGGTTTCAGGATTGATGCTCATCGGCCCAGTCGAGCCTTTACAGCTACCGAGGTTATTAACGCTGACTACGAAAAAACGCTCGGTATCAATGGGTTTTCCCGGCCCAATCGCTGTATCCCACCATCCGGGTTTACGATCATCAGGATGATGCCGACCGGCTGCGTGATGATCTCCCGATAAGGCATGGCAAATTAAGATCGCGTTATCAGCGCGCTCATTGAGCCTGCCATAGGTCTCATACACCAAATCATAGGTATCGAGGCTACGCCCGCAATCGAGCTGCAACGGTTGTGTGATCTGAGCGGTCTGCGGGGTCACAATACCCACGCTACGCGCTTGTTCTTGTTTCTGCATAAAACTTGTTTCAGTGATGGCTGTGGCGATGCGCGGCATCAACCCAACAGCAGATTACCGACGATCATTTGCAATAGCGATATACCCAGCAAAACCACCAGAGGGGATAAATCAATACCGCCTAGCTGGGGCATAAAGCGTCGCACCGGGGCGACTACCGGTTCGGTTAAGTCTTCTAAAAAGCTCACCGCCGGGGAGCGGCTGTTACCAATCCACGAGGCAATGGCCCGAAATAACACCGTCCAAAAGAACAGGTTGGTCGCGGTAAGAAAACCAAAGTACAGCGCACTGAGGGTCAGCCCAGTGGCATTTAAAACCGCCCCCTGGAGATAACTGAGTGTTGCGACCATGGCAAATAGCAAAATCACAATCAGCACCAGTGAGGCCAAATCATGCCGACCGGCGGCGGGAATAAACATCCGCAGCGGATTGAGTAGCGGGTCGGTTATCCGCACAATCGCCTGAGTGACCGGATTGTAGAAACTCGCCCGGAATAATTGCAGAAAATAACGGGCGAAAAGAACAAAAATCACCAGCTCAAAAAGGGTCCGAACCAAAAACAGACTCGGGTCACCAAAACTACCTGTCATGAACGCCTACTCGGTTAAAAATAAATAAGATAATAGGGTTAATCACTATCGGCTTGCTTGGCCAACGCGCGGCTACGCTCATATGCAGCCTGCATGGCCTGACCAACCGCCTTTGCAACTTCGGCCTGATCCAGCGTGGCGATGGCTTTTTCTGTAGTGCCACCGGGCGAACTGACCCGAGCACGCAAGATAGCCGGATCATCTGAAGAACCCAACGCGAGTTTAGCCGCCCCATAAACCGTCTCTAAGGTGAACACCCGAGCATCGGCCTCATCCATACCCAGCGCGGTGGCCTTCGCCATCATCGCCTCCATCAGATAAAACACATACGCAGGCCCACTGCCGGAAACAGCGGTGACGACATCCAGCAAGTTTTCATCATCAAACCACTGTGTCAAACCCACCGAACGTAGCAAGGCTTCGACATCATTTTTATCCTGCTCAGATACATTAGCCGGGGCATATAGTCCGGTTGCACCGCTGTTGACCAGCGACGGGGTGTTGGGCATGGCCCGAACCCAGTTTTTATGCTGGTTTAACCAACGAGAAAAAGCCGAACCGGGAATTCCTGCGGCAATGGAGACCAGCAACTGTTCAGGCTGAATGCTGCCGGCCAGATCCTCGGCCACCTCGCGCATAATCTGTGGCTTTACGGCCATCACCACGATACCGGCACCGGTGATCGCTTGATGGTTATCGGCAACAACCGTCACGCCCAGATCGGTTTCTAAGGCAAGGGCAGCCTGTTGATTAGGTTCAGCGACCACCACCTCGGGGCGCAGGTCAGCGGGCATTTCGGCCATTAAACCGCCGACAATCGCGCGGGTCATATTGCCACCACCAATAAATGCAATCTTGTTTGCCCGGATCATCTTTCCTCCCGATGCGCTGCTGTCAGCTAAAAAACTAATCTAACATGCATTGCGTACTCAATGGTGGGAACGCCTTGTGATAAAGCACTCCAACACCACACAATCAATCGCGCGGACCAAATAGGGCGGTACCGATACGGACCATACTCGCCCCGGCCTGAATCGCCTGCGGATAATCACCGCTCATACCCATCGATAGCTCGGGCAGTGGGTCGGGCAGTGTCGCATTAAGCTTGGCTAACTGGGCAAACGCAGCAGTATTGCCCGGTGCGGGTATACACATCAGCCCCTTTAAGCGTAACCCCGCAAGCGAACGTACCTGCTCGACGAGCTGCGGGACTTCTGCCACTGAGGCCCCCGCTTTACTTGGTTGGTCGTCGATATTAACCTGCAATAATACATTGATCGCACCTAGGTGTCCGGGACGCTGTTCGGCGAGCCTGCGGGCAATTTTGAGCCGATCGACAGTGTGCACCCAGTCAAATTGCTCGGCAATCGCGCGGGTTTTGTTGGATTGTATCGCGCCTAAAAAATGCCAGGTGATGTCTAAATCCTGACAAGCCTTGATCTTCTCGGCTGCCTCCTGAAGATAGTTCTCGCCAAAATCGCGCTGTCCCTGATGATATAACGCACGGATAGCGGCGATAGATTGGCGCTTGGAGACCGCCACCAACCGTACAGATCGATGTACCCCGGCCTGCTCTGCTGCCTGTTGAATACGGCTTATAATCTGTTGTCGTGTTTCTTGCATAGTGGGAATCATTTTGCCACAGCGCCGGTTGACGCGCATGCCCGATTTGCGAGAAAACTCAGCTGGCGTTAACGTCAGCTTTTGATACATTATTGATCAACTAGTGACAGCACGCTCGCAGGCGGCTAGCATCGATCTGAAATAATTATTGCTTACCCCGACGCAAGGAGCTTTCGCAGCCATGGCTGAATCTCAGGAAATCGACTCGCTTTTGATGTTCACCGTAAAAAACGGTGCCTCCGATTTACATTTATCAGCCGGTGAACCGCCCCGGGTGCGGATTGACGGCAGTATCCGGCGGG
>JGI26787J52750_100086_pt1 | contig 11575 bp, 11 predicted proteins | sample WilGeyfunne61714_FD_52750 | JGI IMG/M metagenome (IMG submission 52750)
CCATCAACACTGATGCGAATTTTTTTGATACTGCTTTTTGTTGCTTGAGCGGCAAAGAATGATATTTTTTGTGCTAAGTCTAAATACTTCTTACCAAGTTCACTGATTTTGTCCTTTTTGATTGGCAAATTCAACGCATTTTGATAACTAATTCCTTTTGCAGCTTCTATAGCTTGCTGCGCTGCTTGCACACCAATTCTTCTTTGTGATTCAAGGGTATTTGCACCAAGATGAGGAGTTACTGTTACATTATCTAAATCCAGCAGTGGATGATCAGTTGCAGGCTCTTTATCAAAAACATCAATTCCAGCAAATCTTACTTTACCACTTTTTAAAGCTTCAACTAAATCATCCTCATTATATAAACCCCCTCTTGCACAGTTAATTAAAATCACACCATCTTTCATCTTGGCAATTTCATCTTTTGTGATCATATTGATAGTTTCTATGGTTTTTGGTGTGTGGATGGTGATAATATCACACTTTAATATCTCTTCAAAGTCTGTTGTATACTTAATGCCAAGATCTGTAGCTTTTTTAGGGTCGATATAGGGGTCATAAGTAATTACATCCATTTCAAACGCTTTTGCTCTAATACCAACTCTACTTCCAATATTTCCAAAACCAATAATTCCTAATTTTTTATCTTTTAGCTCTGTTCCATACCAATCCTGTCTTCTCCATATCCGCTGCTGTTTTAAATGGTTATGCGCATAGGGAAAACTTCTTACGCAACTTAACATATGAGTCATTGTTAATTCAACTGCAGCGATAGTGTTTGCAGTTGGAATATTCATAACAATAATTCCCTTTTTTGAACACCCATCAATATCTACATTATCTACCCCAACTCCTGCACGAACTACAGCTTTTAAGTTTTTACACGCATCGATAAACTTTTGATCCACATCTGTTGAGCTTCTTGTGATTACTACATCAGCATCAGCAATCACATCAAGCAATTCTGTTTTATCTAGTTCAGATGCATTGATATACTCAATTTCACTATCATTTTCTAAAATTTTCAACCCATCACTGTGAATATGGTCACACACCACAACTTTAAATGCCATCAGTAATCCTTTGTATAAAAAATATTTAATTCATAGTTGATTTGATAATAATTGAGATTATTTTTCAGCTCTTGCACTGTCAAATCATCGATATCAGCGATGTTAGCCACAAAGTCTTTTTCTTGCTTTAAGATAGAGTAGTGAACTTTCATTTGATTTAGGATTTGAATTATACAAAAATATTGATAACTATCAACGGTATCAGCTATAACTTGCACAATTTTTTTTGGTTGCAATAAATCACTAAGAGAGATTTTGATATGCAATTCATCAACGGGATAGGAAAAAGAAAGCGGCTGAGTTTCGCCAAGAGTTTTAAGCCATCCAAAATCTCTTTTCTGTTTTTCTTGAGGCTGTAGCGAAGGTGCCTCATACAAGGTGATTGATTGAGAATTCTCAATTCCCTTATAGAGTACAAAAAGCGCAACTACGACACCTAAAAGCAACAATCCTCCTATGCCGTAATATAGCGTTTTTGCCATTTAAACTATTTTAATTGATCTTTTAGTATCTCACCAAGTGTTGATTTTGAATCATCCATTGAACTTAATATCTTTCGCTCCTTCTCTTTCTCTTTTTTTCTTACTGAAAGTCTAACTCTATCTTTTTTTGGATCAATCATAATAATCATCGACTCAATCTCATCACCCTTATTTAATTCTTCACTTTTTAATGGTGCTAGCTCTTCATTTCTAATCAAACCATCAACACTATCATTTAACTTCACAAATACACCAAATTTAGTAATATCTTTAATGGTTCCTGTTACGATATCACCAACTTTATGCTCTTTTGCATATAAAGCAGCTGGAGATTCTTGCAACGCTTTTGTGCTTAAACTAATCTTTTCACCCTCTTTTTCAATAGCTATGATTTTAGCTGTAACTCTATCGCCAGCTTTATACAGATCTTTTGCTTTAGTTCCTACCCAATCAACATTTTCATTATGCAGCAAGCCCTCAACATTTCCTAGTTTTACAAATGCTCCAAATTCTGTTGTATTGCTAATTTCACCCTCTACTACATCACCAACACTATGTTTTGCACAAAATTCATCAAAAGGCTTTGGTTGCAATGATTTTAGTGATACTCTCAACCTTTTATTTGCACTATCGATCTCTATCACTTCTACATCAAGTTCTTGCCCAACTTCTACATAATCTTTAGGATCTTTTCTTCCCTTATCCCAAGAGATTTCAGATACATGCAAAAACCCTTCAATATCATTACCCAAATCAACAAAAGCCCCATAGGGCTCAATGTTGCTTACAATAACCTTAATTGTATCGCCTACCTCAATCTCTTTTTTGATCTCTTCCCAAGGATTTGAAATAGTTGCTTTAATTGATAAAGATAAATGTTTTTTCTCCTTATCATAACCAATCGCTTTAACTTCAACCTCATCACCTACTTTAAAGTGTTTTGCAGCATTGACTGGACCTTTGTGGCTAATTTCACTATAATGAACCAATCCATCAACCCCGCCAACATCTACAAACATACCATAGTTAGTAATTGTTTTTACAACACCCTTTATTACATCTTTTTCGAGAACCTCTTTAATAATTTCCTCTCGTTCTTGATCTTTTCTCTTAAGGAAATCTTTCCGAGAAATGACTATACTATTTCTTTCTTTGTCAACCTTAACAACATACGCTTTAATCACTTTGCCAACAACTTTTGCATTTTTTCTCAATGCAGCCAGTGAGTTAGGCATAAAAAATTCAATATCATCAGCCTTTACGATATATCCACCCTTGTTTTTTGATACAACAACACCTTCGATTAAATAATCATTCGACTCATCATATTGCTCAATAAACTCTTTTGTATGCACCTTACTTAGCGCTTTTTGGTGTGAAACAAAAGCTCTTGAACCTGATTGTCCCGTCTTTATGACATCTATTTTATCACCTACTTTCCAAACAATTTCACCATTTTCATCTTTTAGCTCATTGATATCAAGTATCGCTTCTAATTTTTGATTGATATCAATCAGAGCCTGTGAATCCTCTATTTTAGCTATTACACCCTTTAAAATCTGATCTTGTGAACCTTTTAGCGACTCATCCAGCATCGCTGCAAAATCTTCATCTGTCATCTCGATATCTTCAAACGCTTTATCCATTCTCTACCTCTTTTCAACCTATTATCGCGAATTTTATCCAAAATTAGTTTTTAATTAACTGAATTTTTTTAACAATATCCTCAATTATCCAATCAGGAGTCGAAGCTCCAGCGCTTATTCCACATACCTTTTTGCCATCAAACCACTCTTTGTTTAAATCCTCTACGCTTTCAACTAAGTAACTATCTTCACACTCTTGCAAACAGATATGAAGCAGCTGCTTTGTGTTTGAGGAGTGTTTGCCTCCAATGACAATCATAATATCCACCTCTTTTGCCAAATCTCTAGCAGCATCTTGATTTTCAAATGTTGCATTACAAATGGTGTTAAAGACACGCACCTCTTTATAATTGAGCACCAAAAACTCCACAAGTTTTGCAAAATCATCAGGTTTTCGAGTCGTTTGAGAAACGATGGCAATTTTTTGCGATAGCTTTAATTGTTGCAACTCTTCTAAAGTATTAACAACAAAAGTTCGTTCATTTCCATAGCTAAGCACCCCTTTGATTTCAGGATGATTACTATCACCAAAAATTACCACATCATACCCCTCATTACTCATCTTTTCTACTATATTTTGAGGTTTTGTCACAAAAGGACATGTCGCATCGATTAAATTTATATTACGATTTTCAAGGTACTTTTTTTTATCCCTTTCTATGCCATGTGTTCGTATTACAACATCTTGCCCCTCTTTAATCAATGACAAATCATCAACAACCTCAACCGCATAATCTCTTTTTAACCGATTAATTTCTGCTTTGTTGTGTATAAGTGGGCCAATTGTTACGCTTCCTCTATTTTTTTGTGCAATACCAATAGCTCTTTTTACACCAAAACAAAAACCTAAACTTTTAGCAAGTTTTATTTGCATTAGCAAAACCTTGGTGTAGTGATGCTTCCAAGTATTTCAAAAAAATTGGGAAAAGAGGTATTGATGCACTCAACATCCTCTACCCTCATCCCACAAAGCAGTCCTGCAATACAAAATGACATTGCAACTCTATGATCTCCATAGCTATTTATCGTTGCAGGGTTAAGCCAAGATCCAACAATCTTATATCCATCCTCAAACTCTTCCACACTCACACCACACGCTTTTAATCCATTAACTACAGTAGTGATTCTATCACTCTCTTTTACCCGCAATTCAGCTGCATTTTGAACAACACTTTCGCCTTGGGCTACTGCCATAGCAATTGAGAGTGCAGGCAACTCATCAATAAGCCACGATATATTTTTATCTACCTTCACGCCTTGAAGCTTTCCATTGTAGCGCACTATTATATCACCAATGGGTTCATAGGTATTTTCTTTTTCAATATACTCAATATCTGCACCCATCGATTGAAGCACTCTGTAGCCTTCAATCCTTGTTTTATTAAGTGACACATTTTTTATCTCAACCCTAGCATCTTTAACAATAGCTGCTGCAACAGCAAAGAAAAAAGCGCTTGATGGATCTGTTGGCACACTAATTTGCAGAGGTTTTAGTGGTTTTGTAAGGGGTGAAATAAAGATTTTATCACCCACTTCAAGTTTTGCACCCATCCCTTGAAGCATTCTTTCTGTGTGATCTCGGCTAAGCTGGGGTTCACTAAAACTGCAACGACCATCCGCTTTTAATGCAGCAAGGATTAGTGCACTTTTGACTTGAGCTGAAGATATATTGCTTGTGTAATCAAAAGATTGTAATTTTTGACCCCGTATACTNAAAGGCGCAAAACTTCCCTCCTTCCTTCCATCAATTGATGCACCAATACTTACAAGAGGTTGTACAACTCTTTTCATTGGTCTTTTTCGCAAATATTGATCACCTGTAAGCACAAAATACCCATCAATGCTACTTAATAAACCACAAAAAAGACGAATTGCTGTGCCGCTATTGCCACAATCTAGAACATCATCAGCTTCTTTTAAGGTGCCGCTTGGAGTGATTGTTAAGATATCATCATCCCATTTCACTTCAGCACCCAATTTTTGCACAATCTTTAAAGTATTAAGTGTATCTTCAGCTTTGAGGTAATTTTTAATAATGGAGGGTTGATCACTCAAAAGTGAAAATATTGCACTTCTATGCGAAATTGATTTATCACTTGCTATATTTTTGCACACCAATTCAAAACTTTTTACTTTTTCAATCTCAACAGAAATCATCGTAATTTTGCCTTCGCTTTATCTTCGAGTACCTTTAATATTTGATCCATAATTGGGTTTAAATCTTCATCTTGAAGTGTTTTTTCATCTGATTGGATCACAAAACGCAAAGTTAAACTTTTTTGGTTTTGTAAACTTTCATCCTCATAGATATCAACCGCGTAATATGACCTTAGGTTTTCAATCTCAATTGTATCTAAGATCTCTTTAATCGCTTCAAAAGTTACATCTTTTGGAATCAAAACACTTAAATCCCTCGTTACTGCCTGAAAGTTAGAGATTGCTCTAGCCTCTTTTTTTGCTGGAATCAATGGCTCAACATCTATGGTTGCAATATAAGTAGTTGGAATTTCAAACTCCGTATTTGGATGCAATTTAGATAGGTACCCTACCCTTTTGCCCTGGATGATAATATCACCACTTTGATATGGGTGTATCAATCCATTCTTTACTGTAATCTGTCTAAGTTCAAAATCACCAATTATACTTGCAATGGAATTGATAAAAGAGATCAAATCAACATCTTTTGGTTTGCCGCTATTTGATACATTATCATCACTTACACACCCACTAAAAACAAAAGAAATCTGCTCCTTTTCAACCCTATTTTCATCAAATACAGTTCCTATTTCAAATAGCTGCACCCTTTTTTTGCCGTAATTGATATTTCTTTGAACCGCCTCAAGCAGATTTAGAAGCATCGTTGTGCGAAGTCCATCCATCTCTGAAGTAATGGGATTAAGGATCGAAAGCTCCTTCTGTACCGTTTTAAAGCCATATTTTTGTAACTTTGCATTTTCACTAAAAAGATAGGTTACTACTTCATAATACCCATTTGCAACAGCTTTTTGTTTTAGCATTCTTTTAAATCGGTGACGACTTAATGATTCATTAACGCGGTTATGCTCAAAAAATTTCAACTTTTTAGGTGCAATATTGTCAATACCAATGATTCGAAGAATCTCTTCAGTTACATCCTCTATATTAGTGATATCGTGGCGAAACGCAGGTACAATCACACCAAATCTATCACCATCAAGATTTTGGATTGAAAAACCTAAATGTTTAAGGATACTGCTTACTTCACTCTTATCGATTTCTTGACCAATCAATTTTTCAATATCTTTTAAATTGATAGATATGGACTTTTTTTGAGCTTTGGCATAATAGGTTGAACTTCCGCTACAAATAGTGCTATGTGAACACTCTGATAGTAGTTTTACCAAGATATCCATCCCAAAATCTACATCAGGTTCACTTCCTCTTGAGGTTCTGTGGTAGTAGCTATCTGGTTCTACCTCATTTGTCGCTACAATAGGAACAATTTTATTGGGATTTACATAGCTTGCTTCTAAAATCACTTTGTTTGAGTTTGGTTTTGAGGCTTTATTGTAACACACCCCTACCTTTGAGGCAACTTCATCTTCACTTAAAAGCTCTACAAACTCATTTTGTCTAAGAAAAAGTTTCGCTTTTTCTTCACCAAAGAAATTAAAATCATACGCATTTAAAATAACACCCGATTCATGCATCGCATAGGCTAGCAACTTATCAAGATCATTATCAATCTTTTGCCCAATCTCTGCAAGTCGCAAATCAACACTAAGTGGAACTTTTATATTATCAATTTGCGCAACCTTGTAATGCATATTCACACCATCAATTTCATCATAGGCAAAAGATAAAATCTTTCCAATTCCAATTGATTCCTTATAATCAACCCTTTTTGGCAGCTTTAACTCTTTATTAAACGCAGCACCTAAATCCCTTGCAACACCATAGATGCTTAAGCAATCACCCCTATTTGGAGTTAAGTCAATCTCAATGATTGCATCATTAAAAATTTCATACTCGCCTATCTCTTTGCCTACTTCAAGCTCTCCAATGCTTTCATCAAGAATCATAATTCCATCATTGATTGAAGGTAGACCTAGTTCGCTACTTGAACAGATCATCCCTTCACTTTCAATTCCTCGAATCTTTCTATGCTTAATTTCCAATCCATTTGGAAGCTTCGCACCAATCATTGCAACAGATACAAAAGTTGCATCCACTACATTTTTTGCCCCGCATACGATTTGCTTTGTTTCAGCTCCAACCTCAACCCTACAAACATTGAGTTTATCTGCATTGGGATGTTTTTCACAAGAGATTACCCTTCCAACAACAACATTTAAAGGAGCGCACAACTCTTGCACACTATCAACTTCCAATCCAAGTGAATTTAGTCTTTTACAAAGCTCATCTGTTGAGATATCACTTAAATCGATCCACTCATTGAGCCAACTTCGTGTAAGTATCATTTATAGGTATCCTTCCATAAAAATCTCTTATGACTTTTTATAAGTGCTTTATCTAAATTGCTCCAGCAATCTTTGATCACCTTCAAACAATGACCTTAAATCAGGAATTTTATGCAAAAGCATCGCAAACCGCTCCACTCCCAAACCAAAAGCATATCCACTAACTTCTTTATATCCAACCGCTTTGAATACATTTGGATCTACCATCCCACACCCAAGGACCTCTAGCCATCCCGTGTGTGAACAAACCCTACATCCATCACCGCTACAAAAGATACAGCTAATATCTGCTTCAGCGCTTGGTTCAGTAAAGGGAAAAAAACTTGGTCGAAATCGCACTTCAACTTCACCAAACATATATTGCAAAAACTCCGTTAAGATTGATTTTAAATTTGCAAAAGAAACCTCTCCTTTTGGCTCAACCACCAAACCTTCTACTTGATGAAACATCGGTGTATGGGTCAAATCAAAATCTCTTCGAAATACTGCACCTGGGCTTATCATACGAATTGGAGGTTTTGAGCGCATCATTGTTCGAATCTGCACTGGTGAAGTGTGGGTTCGAAGGAGCATGCCATCTTTGCAGTAAAATGTATCTTGCATATCCCTTGCAGGGTGAAATTTTGGAAGATTCAATGCTTCAAAATTGTGAAAATCATCCTCAACCAAAGGTCCTGTTTCTACACTAAAGTTTTGTGCAACAAAATATTCAATAATCTTATCCATCACATCCATCACAGGATGCAATGCTCCCGTTTTTTGCTTTGGAGAATAAAGCGACACATCCACCGCTTCAGCTTGCATTCTTTTCTCCATTGCAATGAGCTGTAACTGCTCTTTTTTTGCTTCAAAAAGAGTCTGCAACCGCTCTTTATTTTCATTCAACTCTTTGGCAAACGCCGCTTTCTCTTCAGGGGGAATATCTTTGAGTTTTGCAAACTCTTTTGCTAACGCACCTTTTTTGCCAAAAATGGCAACCCTAACCTCTTCTAAACTTTCTAAATCTAGAGCTTTTTCTATCTTTTGTTCTAACTCTTTCAAAGCTTCCCTTACTTTTTTGTGTAATTGTATAGTAATTTGCTTTAATGCCAAATAAAAAGCTACTCTTTTTTAAACTCAGCTATCCTATCACCAAATCGCACCCTGCTTGATTCATAAACATAAAGCTGTAATAAATCCTTTTGGCTTATCATCACCAAAGTAGAACCCATTTTAAAATACCCAAACTCTTCACCTTTTTTGAGTGTTAAATCAGTATAGGTGTATTTTTTTGTGTAGTTTGCTTTTTGATTTGTTTCAATATCCTTTTCAAAATGTATTACCATTTTTCCAACATTTAATGCTCCAACAAGCACTAAAAAAATCAATTTTCCATCCACTTCACCCTCAACAATCACCCTCTCATTTTCAATAAAAAGATGAGGCACTTTTTGTAGGTATTTAAAATTAACAGGATAAAGTTTACCTGGGATGTGTGTAACGCTTTTAATGCGCATATCACAAGGCATATGATACCTATGATAATCTCTTGGAGAGAGATAAAAATTTATATAATCTGCACCTTCAAGTTTTGATGCTTGCTTTTCATAATTATTCGTAAGCATCTCTTTGAGCGAATACTCCCTGCCTTTGATTTGAAACAAAGTACCCTCTTGCACCACCCCTACTTTTGAAACAAATGCATCCACTGGAGACAATACTCCACTAGCTAAAATTCGAGGCTTATTAAGTGCGCGGGTAAAAAGATGGTTGAGTGTTTTATATCTTTGTGGTTCTTGAAATTCGCTCATATCAATCTTCATCAGTTTAACAAATGAAGTGTTGATTATTTTTTGCACAAAAGTTGGAAACTCCGTTTGTGCAAACTTCCCAAAAAGCCTTGATATGGTATTGCTTAATAACATCTAAACTCCTACTTATAAACACCTTTTTATGTCACTATCAAAAGTTACAATCTCATAACCTTGCAACTTCCTCTTTGCACACAACAGAGCATCTACAAAATCGATATTTTTATATAGCATCAAAGAGAGTGTTTCATACAGAATAACTTTATCACTATTGACAACATTTGAAAGTGAAAGGATCGCTTGCAAATCACTTATCACTTCCTCTTTAGGAAGTTTATAAAATTTTATCAATACAAAATAAACTTCCATCAGAACTGATTCGGTAATCAAAACCTCTCTTTTTCCCTCTTCAATCTCTTGAAAAATCTTCTTGGCTTCTTTAAAATATTTTAAATGATCACCAACTAAAAAGCGCACAACAACATTAGCATCAAGTAGATAGACCATATTTTTCTTCCATCGCTACATTGATCGCTTCTTTTTTAATCTCTTTGAATGACAACTTATTTTTTTTAACTTTATCACGATATTTACCCGCTTTAGTCAAAATACTCACACCACTTTGTGCAGGATAAATAAATGCCACCTTTTTCTTTTGTCTTTTATCAAACACTTCAATCGCCTCTTTTAAATTATTAAAAATAGAAGTTTGCTTTTGAATCTCAGAGATACTCATTTGAATCATCTTCCATCCTTTATATATAAATTGCAGCTATTTTATATAAATTAAACTACTTTGTCAACCGCAACAAATTTTTTACTCCAACTATTAAAAGAGCAACTGCAAAGAGTTTAAATGCAATTTCGCTGCCTTTGTGCACTGCATCAAATGCAGCTGTTTGTGTTGCTTGTGGGCCCAAGGCTTGCATCGCTAAAATATCAGGCGTGTAATATTGCGTAAACAAAAGCCCGCAAAATATAGCTACAAAAGCTGCAGCTAGCAAAATATAATCTCTATCAAAACTTTTAAACCTATACAACTCAACAAACAAAATAGCTGCGATGCAAAGATGGATAAGGGTATTGAGTTTTAAAAAAATTTCTGTCATCAAAAGCCCCTCCTGAAACCTTGTAAGCACCGCTTCATTGAAAAAATCTTTTGAGTTAAAAATTGTGCTTGCTGCAAAAATACCACTGCACAAAACCGCACCCAAAGTGATAAATAAAATCACGATATACCCAATCATTGCTACTGTTTTCCAATTAATCCTTTTCAATGACAAACCCCCTATCAAGCTGTGCTAAATCTTTATAAAACCTATAGTTTTGAATTCCACTCTCTTTAAAAAATGCACGCATAAACTCTTTTTGGTCATATCCCATTTCACACACCAGATACTTTACCCCCCGTTTACGCCAAAGAGTAACAATCTCTNGCAAAAGTTCATCCCCTCTTTCACCGCCAAAAAGCGCACTGTGTGGTTCAAACGCTACATTTTTTGGAAGGTTAAAATTTTTAGCAATATAGGGGGGATTGCTTACTATCATATCAAACTGCTCATCTATCCCATCAAGCAGTGAAGTTTGCACCATTTTTACTCTATCATTTAGTTTATGTTTTTCAATATTGATTTTGGCTACTTCAAGCGCTTTTGGGTTAATATCGCTTGCAATGATTTTTAAATTTTGACACTTTTTTGCCAAACAAATACTAATTGCTCCACTTCCAATACCAATCTCTGCTACTTTTTGAAGCCCCTTTTCTTGGATGATTTGAAGCGCTTCATCAACCAAAAGCTCCGTTTCAGGTCTTGGGATAAGCACCCCCTCTTTGATATAAAGCGTCGTATCATAAAATGAAACTTCATTGGTGATATACTCAATGGGGTAGCTTGTTGCCCTTTTTTCCACCATCTTGAAGTATCGATCCATATCAAAAGTTTTTTTGCTATCAAGCACCAATCTAGCACGATTGCACCCTAGGTGGTGGCAAAGCAAAATCTCTGCTTCTAGCCTTGGCCTATCGCTTACTACAGAGAGTTTTTTTGTGGCAAACTTTAAGGCTTGCTCAATTGAGATCATACTCTAACTCTTTGAGCCGCTCTAATACTGGTGGATGGGAGT
>JGI26787J52750_100087_pt1 | contig 11554 bp, 12 predicted proteins | sample WilGeyfunne61714_FD_52750 | JGI IMG/M metagenome (IMG submission 52750)
GTCTTTCAGGTTTTCTGGGGTTGGTTCGGGGTCCCGGCCTGGGAAGAAACCGTCTGGTTGACAATTCAATGATAAGACTTCGCATCCAACCATCCTTAGGATTGCTGGGGTTATATATGACGCTGCTCCACAGCCACAATCAACAACTACTTTAAGTCCAGCTTTCACCTTGACATGTCCTATAACATCTTCCATGTACATTTTTGTAATGTTTAAGTGTTCTGAACTTCCAAGGTTGTCCCAGTCTACTGTGATGTAATCTTTTTCTTGGATTATGCTTTCTATTTCCTTTTCTTGTGCTGGTGAGTATGCCATTCCATTATGGTTCCATGCTTTTATTCCATTGTATTCTGGTGGGTTGTGTGATGCTGTTATCATCACACCTGCCTTGGCTTTGAGTTTGGGAGTGGCATATCCTACAAGTGGTGTGGGGACCATTCCTATTTTGATGATGTCACATCCTCCTTCCATCAACCCTGCAGATAATGCGTTTTCTATGAGTTGGCTTGATGTGCGCGGATCGTATCCTATTATGACTTCGCCCTCTCCTTTGAGGTAAGTTGCAATGGCTTTCCCGACATTTAATGCTAGTGATGCTGTTAGTTTTTCTTTAAATTTTCCTCGGATGCCTGATGTTCCAAAGAGTTTCATTTTTATGCACCGAATTTTTCTGTTTTGTCCATTAAGTCGAGTAGTATGTTCATTATATCTGATGCTTTTATTCTGCAGAGTCCGCCTCTGCTTGCTTCTCTTTCATTGAACCTTTTTATGTTATCCACTCTTATACCTGGGCCATTGATTACAATGGGTACTGGGTCTCCTGTATGATCTCTTACACTTATTGNGGTGGTGTGGTCGGCTGTGAAAACAAAGTATATTTCGCCTAGTGGGAAGTCATCTAATATTTTATCAACTTTTTCTAGGAATTCTATTTTGCTTTTTAGGTCTCCGTCGTGGCCTGCTTCATCAGCGCCGTCAATGTTTACGAGTATGAAATCATATTGGCTGTTTATTGTATCAAGGATTGCATCCTTTATATTTTTGAGGTTAGTGTCTATACCTCCTGTCGCCCCTTCCACTTCTATGACGTCCATGCCTGTTAGGTTGCCTATACCCCTTATAAGTCCTGTTTCAGCTATACATGCCGCTTTTAGGCCATATTTTTCCTCGAATTTCGTTATATGGGGCACTGTCCCAGCCCCCCTAGGCAGTATGATGTTAGCAGGGTTTTCAGACCTTTTTATGCGTTCTATGTTGACTGGGTGGTCTTTAAGTAGTTGGTATGACTTTTTGACTAATCTGTTTAAGAGTTTTGCGGTTTTTTCAGCTGCTGGGGAATCTTTTAAGGGTTTCACGGTCTTGGGGGGTTTGCCCTCTCTTTTAGGGTCTGAATCGGATACCTTATCTGATAGGTTTTCACCCCTTAAAACTAGGACTGCCCTGTGGCCTGTGGATTCCTTGAAGATTATTTCAACGCCTTCGAAGCCTTTTATTTTCATGGAGTTGATTGTCTCAGCTATTTTGTCGGTTTTTTCTCTTATTCGGCCGGCGCGTCTGTCTATTATTGTCCCATTTTCGTCCTGGGTTGCGAAGTTGCATCTGAATGCTATGTCTCCTGGTTTCACTTCCACTCCAACGCCAGCGGCTTCGAATGGTCCCCTGCCAGTGTAGACCTTGTATGGGTTGTATCCTAGGATTGAAAGGTGTGCGGTGTCGCTCCCAACCCTCACACCAGGTTTTATCGGGTCCATGATACCGTTAATCCCATTTTCCGCTAATTTGTCCATGTTGGGGGTTTTAGCAACTTCTAGGGGTGTTTTTTCTCCAAGTTCTGGTATTGGACGGTCTGCCATCCCATCAATTATCATTATTAGGCTTTTCATGCTTTCCCACCTGGTTATGTTAAAAATGGAGGAGGATTATCCCGGCAGCTGCTCCTGTAATTGTTGCTAGTAGATTCACCTGTTCATTGTTAATGTAATTTTTTCGTTCAAATAATGCTCCTAAGATGCTGTCCATGAAGCATCCTATGGTGCCTGCTATCACAGCTATTTTAACAGAGATTAGAGGGTGGGGGCATATTTGGAGAAAATATGCTGATAGACCGATGATACCTGAGCCGATGATGCCCGAGGCAGTTCCTAGTGGTGACACGCCACCATCTGTTCCAGGTTTAACCTTCCTTTTTAAATCTGTTATTAATCTGGGAGTCTGCAATACCCCTATTTCGCTTGCTAGGGTGTCTGCTGTTGCTGTTGCCACGGATCCTATGAATCCCCCGAGGAACCCGTCATAATAGCTGAAGCTAGCCATTATAAATGGTATTATGCCATTGGATATGACGTTTCGCGCGTTCCTCCTACCTTCATAGAGTTTCATAGACTTCTTATAATCTCTCTTATATTTTGTGGCGAAAAGGCTTAGAATCAAAAAAATGAGGATTAAAACCAGCCAATTAAACCCGGCGGCTACTATTATAAGGAAACCCATTATAACCATTAGGAGGGATCCCCACAAATCTAAAGCACGCCGATTGTAGGTTAAAAATCCTATTAGTATGCATATGGGTACATAAATCCAATTAAAGTCCTTCATATGGGGAGACCCCCACATCATAAGGGGGCTTTTATTTCCTAGGCTGGTTCCCCTAATACTTTAGTCTTTATTATCTCCACCCTTTTGAGGGGGTAGACCTTCTTGGCTTCATGGTATATCTCTGAGGCTATCTTTCCTGTTACAATACCTTCCACGAGCTCGTTGAAGGTCTTTTCACTTGCAAGCTCTTCCATCTTGTCCTCAATGATCTTACGCATGTATCTTTGCTGTGATGATTTGGCTCGGCGGGTTGTTATGGCAAGGGTATGTACTTTTACCTTGTAGCCATCCTTTGTCTTCACTATCTTTGGAGCGTCAACACGACTAGTACCTCTTCTTATCATGCTCCGCACATAGTCTGTTGTAACCTCATGGCCTATGAACTTTGTAGTTGCTTTATCCCCTGTCACGTTTTCTATCTCAAATTTTAATTTGACATATTGTCTTGAAAAATCACCGGTAAGTTCCCGCATCGTGGCCTCTACTCTCCTATTGGATAATAGTTTAGGGTCACGTGCAGGCGTAACACCTACCTCTTTTTCCCCGAATAGGCTTGGAGCTGTTACAGTATACCATTTTTTTTCTTTCCATGTGTCTCTTACTCTTCTTCTTCTCACTTTAGCCATATAATCACCTAAAAATTTGTGAATTTTTATGAAAAATTAGAATTACAGAGACTTGGGTCCTAATTTTTCCAAAATTATTGAAGTAGATTATTAGCCTACAATATTTAAATATTAAGGTTAGCTTTTCATGAACTTATAATGTCTAATATACCTCCTGATAACATCCTCTAGGGGTCCTTCATCGGATACGAATCGTATATTCACCCCTTCAAGGCCGAATTTAGCCCTCAATCCAATCTGTACCGCTATCACGATATCACAATCTCTGACAGCCTCTAATGTTTTCATCCATTGATGTTTTTCAGCAGGGTTAACATTGACTTCTCTCTCGTCAAGGATCTCTGCCTTTTCACCATCGAGTTCGTAGATGATAAACTTAGATGCTTTACCGAAATGAAAGTCTACATTTTCACCATCAGATGATGCGACAGCTATCTTCAAATTTGAACAAGCCTCCAATGGGGGGGTATGCGAATGTGAGGGGGCCTAGTATATTTTTTTTGATTAACTTAGCCACGTTTTCCCCGATGTTCTATGGTCTCGATACCCTCTTTATCATCTTCAACCTCGCTAGCAGCCCAGGCAAAGAGGATATTCCAATAGGTTGAACCTGGGACTATCATATCATTTATGAGATAGAACATTAATATCTCTTGTATCGTGGCTGTTTGACCGCCTCTACGGGCCACTGCAATGGGTCCGCCGACCTTCCATTCTAGGAACTTGTCAGATGCTCTTGAGACCATTCCTATCCTCTGTAGTGCTGACATGACATCGCCGCGTGCTGTTCCAAAGTATACTGGGGATCCTACTATAAATCCTTCTGATTCTTTTATTTTTTGGATAATGGTGTTGAGTCCATCATCTATTGCACATTCACCTGTCTTGGCGCAGGTTAGACATGCTCTACATGATTTGATGTCCATTCCCCTTAGAGAAACTATCTCAGTTTCAAGACCTTCTTCTCTAATCCTTTCGGCGCATCTTTCCAAGGTTGTCATAGTGTTGCTTTCTTTCCTTGGACTTCAACATAATAATAAAACTTTCATTTTAGCATCTCACCTCTGAGTATTTCATCTACAGAAGCGCTTTTAAGCGCCTCATGACATTCACATGGGGATTCGTCAATCATTTCAACACTTCTACTTATAATTTCCACGATAACAGGCCTTTTATCCTCCAGGACTTTGAAGACTTCTTCTATGGTGAGTTTGTCCTCTGAAATTGACGCTGCATAATTTGATACTAGGCAGAGGCTTGCATAGCACATTTCAAGTTCTCTTGCGAGCACGGCCTCGGGCAATCCTGTCATCCCAACAATTGTCCCTCCTAGGATCTTAAACATTCTTATCTCGGCCGCTGTTTCGAAACGGGGCCCCTCTGTGCACACATATACTCCACCATCCTCAACTTCTCCGGTGGATAATAGTATGTCTCTGAGCTTTGGACAGTATGGTTTTGTAACATCCACGTGGACTGTTCTGTCGTCGTAGAAGGTTCCTATCCTCGTTTTTGTGAAATCTAGGAAATCTTTTGGCGTGACTATTGTCCCTGGTTTGATGGATTTGTGGAGTGATCCGGCTGTGTTGGTTGCGATTATCCTAGTAACGCCTAAACGTTTAAGAGCCCATATGTTTGCTCTATAATTTATTTTGTGTGGCGGGTAGTCGTGGTCTTCCGTGTGTCTGGGTATGAATGCAATTTTTTTGTCATGGAGTTTGAAAATTGATATTGTGGGGGAATCCCCATAGGGTGTTTTTATAATCTTTTTTTCCACCTTCACATTTTTGGGTGCCTTATAGATTCCTGTTCCACCTATTATCCCTATCAAGTTGGTCACCCTTTGGCGACGCCTAGTGGTATCATCTTAGCGATTAGGTGTGATATCCCTGTCCTGTGGGATGTGTTAACGACTATGTCAACGTCTTTGTAGGCTCCTGGTGCTTCTTCTGCAATAACTGGCATTGAAGTGGCTCTTACATATATTCCCCTCTTTAACAGGTTTCTTTGCACTTTTTCTCCGTGGTATGTTCTCTTCGCGCCTGCTCTGCTCATTTTACGCCCCGCTCCATGCGCTGTGGATCCGAATGTTTCTTTCATAGCGGTTTCTGTCCCGTGGAGTACATAGGATGCAGTTCCCATTGTACCTGGTATTATGACTGGTTGGCCTATCTTCCTGTACTTGGAAGGTATTTCTTTTCTCCCCGGGCCGAAGGCTCTTGTAGCCCCTTTTCTGTGAACGTAGACTTCTCTTTTCAAGCCGTTTATTGTGTGAGTTTCTTTCTTGGCTATGTTATGGGCCACATCATATAGTATTTCCATTTCCATGTCTTCGGCTGGTTTGTTGAATACTTGTTCGAAGGATTCTCTCACCCAGTGTACTATCATTTGTCGGTTGGCCCATGCATAGTTTGCTGCTGCTGCCATGGCCTGGAAGTATTCTATTGCCTCTTCTGAGCTTACTGGGGCGCAGGCTAGTTGGCGATCTGGTATTCTGATGTTGTATTTTTTGTAGGCTTTGTCCATGATCTTTAGGTAATCTGAGCAGATTTGGTGGCCGCAGCCTCTGGATCCTGTGTGGATTAGTACTGTTACTTTCCCTGCTTCTAGGCCGTAGGCTTTCGCGGCTTTCTCGTCGAAGATTTTATCTATCCTTTGGACTTCTAGGAAGTGGTTGCCTGAGCCTAGTGAGCCTAGTTGTGGTATACCTCTCTTTTTTGCTTTTTCACTTACCGTTGTTGGGTTAGCGTTTTCCATTTTACCATTTTCTTCGAGGTGTTCTAGATCCTCTTCCCAACCATATCCGTTTTCGACAGCCCATTCGGCACCGTTTTTTAGCACGTCATCGATTTGACCTCCTTTTAGTCTTATTTTGCCTTTGCTTCCAACACCTGATGGGACGTTCCTGAATAGTGTGTCTATGAGTTCTTTTACTTTTGGTTTGACTTCTTCATGGTCTAGGTTCGTCTTTAATAGTCTGACTCCGCAGTTTATGTCAAATCCCACGCCACCGGGGCTTATGATACCGTTACTGGCGTCGAATGCTGCCACGCCACCTATACTGAATCCGTAGCCGAAGTGTATGTCTGGCAGGCTGATTGAGAATTTTTGTATGCCTGGTAGGCATGCTACATTCGCTACTTGGTCAATTGCTCCTTTCTCCAAGTCTTTTAATGCTTCTTCATCTAGGAATATTCGTCCAGGCACGCGCATGCACTCTTTATAGTCTGTGGGGACTTCCCATACCGATTCTCTAACTTTTATCACAATATCTTTCACGTTCATTTGATGCACCCCATGAGGGTTCTCTTTTTATAAGTCTACTATCACTCTAACTTTATATTGGCCTTTTTCTTCTTGAACATCTATCAAATGATAGGTGACTGCTTTTACTTCATCGCGGATTTCATGTATACTAGGATTTATGGTATTACCTATGGCTTTTCCTTCTAGTCTATATACTCTGTTCTTTTGTATATTAACTTTGAATTTTGAGAAGAATAGGAATTCTGTATCCTTTAGGAATAGGAGTTCGTCGAGCCAGTCATGTAAGAGTGATATTTCATCTTCAGCCTTTAATTCTATCCTTTTTTCCTTTTTTGGGTGGACTTTGGCTGTGTCTGTCATTAATTCGAACATTGCCAGGGCTGCGTTTTCGAAGGCTTCTTCTATTGTTGAGCCGTATGCCCAGTAGCCTGCGTCTGCCGTTACTTCGAAGTACTCGAATTTTTTCTTCATGTCCTCTCCAACCTGTTATTAGTTTTTCATATGCTCTCTACCTCTTTTCTTATATTCTCCCATAAGTGACTATCTTAGGGGGTGATGGAAAATGTATAGGTTGGATAGGTCAAAGAAAAAAGGAGGGATCAGTGACCTTAATATTGGAGCTTGTCTCATAATATTCATTGTCCTTTTACTTATAATTGGGGGAGTGTGTATTTTTTCGCGAGCACGCCAAATTATCCATGAGCCCTACATCTACCTTGTTGAATCTTGGGATTATAAGTCGTGCATTACCACGCTCACCCTTACCTGTGAATGGGGTGTCAATAAGTCTTAGAAATTCAAGTCTTTCTACTACTATTAAATGATGAATAACTTAACCCTGTTCTTCTTTTAAATTCTTCATAGACTTGACCTGCTGTTAAATTTTCACCCCCCAGCATCTGTAATAATATTTAGGAGTTCTCTTTCATTTTTTGAAAGACTTCTTATTGTGTCTTTGAAATTTGTGCATGCTGTTTCCTTTATAGCCTCTTCGAGGTGTGACTTTTTCATCCTGGGGGATGCTTCAGCCTCTGCAAGGTTCCCGCAGACCCTTAGAAGGTTTATACCATATCTTAGATCTCCTGTTTCAAAGGTTAGTTCTGATATCCCCTCTATTAGTTCATCGGAGATCACACCATCATAAAATCCTATCCTTGCCCTGTCCTTTAATATTTCATATATTTCATGAGTATATGGTGGGAATATTATCTCTTGTGGGATAAATACGGAGTTATTTTTGTCAAGAACATACCTAAACTCAATATCAGATAATATGGCGAATATACCAGTCCTAAGATTATCAAATGCCTCATAAGCCCTTAGAATATCATAGAATATCCTATTAGCGTTCCTGTTATGGAATAGGTGGTTAACATCATCCAATGCGACCATAAGAGCCTTGTCCTCTGTTGAGAGCTTATGCATTATGTCATGGTATAGCTTAGAAAATGGGACCCCAGTCTCTGGGGGGATAATAGCCAAAGATCTTATGGTATATCTGTGAAAATATGCCGAAACGTGTTGTGTGCAATTGACAGTTAATATAAGAGCATACAATCTTCTCTGAGCTAGCCTCGACCATTTCAAAGAGTTTCCCTATAGCCGTGGTTTTACCAGTTGCACAAACCCCTAGGACAACAGCATTAATGGGCCTCCCACCCATCAGGGCAGGTCTTATACAAACTGCAAGGGCTTCCATCTGCGAATCCCTGTACCTAAGATTTTCAGGAATATAAGGGTCAAAAGCGTGCAAGTTCCGGAATATTGTCTCGTCATGTAATAGGATATCATCTATTCCCATAATATGATAATTATCCCTCAAAGTATATTAACCTTTCAATGATTTAGATTCCACGAGATTATAAATTTTAACATCCTCATTTTCTATTATCCAATCTATAAGCTTCTTGGCATATTCCAGTTTCAACCTTTTAATTTCATCCGCTTTCCTTGTCATTTCACTGATCTGGGGCCTTGAATATCTTGTAATGATATCACCAAAATCCATACCAGCCAAAATTATGAGTTTAGCGCCTAATTCAACCGCGAGAAAAACGGCTCTATCACCATCAGTGAAACCCCCAAAATTGTGTAAATCTCCTATAGGGGGTGTCTGGGTTGTTCCAATGATGTTCCTAAGCTTTGGAAGATAAACTTTTAACCTTTCCAAGTTATTACCATGTGCATGCACCATTATGAAGGAACCGGCCTTGTTCGCCCTGATTATATCATCCATAGCACCGTCAAGGTCTGTTGCAATAATATCTGGTAGTATGGACTCCTCTAGTAAGGCGCTTGTAGCCCCGTCAGCAGCCACCAAAATGAAAACCCCAAGGTCAAAATCTTCCTTCAAAAGCTTCAAATGTTCCTTAATTGATGGCCCAGCCCCAAAAATTATGAATTTGTCATTATGTGGCAAATCATCCACATCAACTTTTATATTTTCATGCTTCTTGAGAAAATCGTTAAGATATTCAGCAGCTTCCATATCAGCTATGGGATCGAATTTGAAATCTTCCAAGATTCTCTCATACCATCCAATCCATGTTTTGAGATCCATTATAATCACGTTCAAAAAAACCATATTATAAGTGCGGAACCTTTTTACTAAGTCATAGTCATTGGATAAGTATAAATATTTTTAACATCCTTTAATAACATGAAAATAATAGATGATCGGGAGGGTTTTTAACTGGATGAAATATTATTGATGATCCCGGGTCCAACCATGGTCGCTCCTCGGGTATTAAAGGCCATGTCAGAAAATATAGTGAACCATAGAAGCGCCATATTCGGCAAATTCTTAACAGAGACAAGTGAGATGATCTCCAACATATTCCAGACCAATAATAAGTCTTATATACTTACAGGTTCAGGTACCGCGGCCATGGAAGCGGCCATAGTTAATATACTAGAGCCTGGCGATAAGATGCTTAACGTGGTCGGTGGAAAATTCGGGGAAAGATTCAGTAATATTGTCGAGGCATTCGGGGGCGAATCAAAGAGGATTGAGGTTGAATGGGGGAAAGCAGTGAACCCTGATGATATTAAAGAAGCTCTTGAGGAAGATGAGAGTATAAAAGCAGTTATTGTAGTGCACAATGAAACCTCCACTGGGGTTGCCAATCCCATAAAAGAGATAGGTAAGATCCTATATGATTATGATACACTTTATATTGTTGATACTGTTTCATCACTAGGGGGGGCTGAAGTAGATGTTAATGGATACAATATAGATATTTGTGTTACTGGTTCACAGAAATGCCTGGCAGCACCCCCAGGCTTAGCTGCTATAACATTAAGTGACGATGCATGGAATGTTATTGACAATACAGATTCAAGATGCTACTATCTAGACCTCAAAAAGTATAGGAAGACCAGCAGCCTAGAACCCCCAGAGACGCCCTACACCCCAGCAGTCTCGTTAGTATACGCCTTACACGAAGCATTAAAGGTCGTGGAGGAGGAAGGTCTCAAAAAGAGGATCAGGAGGCATGAGTTGGCTGCGGAGGCCACTAGGAATGCTATAAAAGCCCTAGGCCTTGAATTGTTCCCTGATGAGAGGGTTTCATCCACAACTGTTACAGCGGTTAAACTCCCAGAGGGCGTGACAGATGCTGAACTACGAGGTACCATGAGGAACAAGTATCACGTGGAACTTGCAGGTGGACAAGATCACCTGAAAGGCAAAATATTCAGGATAGGACATATGGGTAACATAACACATAGGGAACTTATAACAACGTTCTCAGCACTGGAGATGACCTTGAGAGAGCTCGGTTTCGATGTGGAGATGGGTGAAGGAGTGGCTGCAATAGCAGACACTTACCTACCACAAAACCTCTAAAAACTTCACATTCCTTTTTTTGGCCTAGTTAGTACATTTTCATGGATTCTGCGCCTAATACTTTACCTGTTTTTGCATCTACTCGGATGTAAGCTACAATGGTTCATGGTGGATGTTGTCCTTCACTTGTAGTTACAGTTACTGGAACATAATATTCATTTTTTTAGTGAGGGCGTTCCACTTGTAGTATTCCTAAATTCTGTGGGATTCTCTGCCATATAATCGGCTACAATATCCTGCCTCTTCTGCAGATATTATCTCCAGGGAAGGGGGTGGTAGTTGTTTGATTATATTGGATCTTTTTGGGGGGGCTGATGTTTTCTGTGACGTTTTCTTGGGGCTGTTCTCTAAAATAATAAACCATACCTGCAATTATTGCTAAGACCAGGAGAATATATTTGGATTCCATTTTTCTTACAACCATGAAATTTTTATAAAATATGTCAGTCCTATCATAAAAGGGTTCCTTTTCAGGATTCTAACCTTTTATTTCATCGAGTGAACTTTTAACGATGTTAATACCCCATTTTGCCATTTGAGCGGCCTTTTCTTGGCTTTTGGCTTCTGCGAAGCATCTGAATATGGATTCTGTGCCTGATGGTCTTATTATCACCCAACCATCTTCCTTGAATACTTTAACACCATCTGTGATATCTATTCTATCTACTCTAGGATCTTTTTCAACTTTTTCTTGGACAGCGGCCATTACTCTAGGTTTAAGTTTGTCTGGACATTCTATTTTCATCTTTTCGGAATAGTATCTTGGGAGTTCGGCCACGAGCCTGGAGATGGGTTTGCCTTCCTCAGCCATTATCTCGAGTATCTTGGCGGCTGAGAGGGCCCCGTCTCTACCATATACAAAATCTGGGAATATTAATCCACCATTTTCTTCGCCGCCGAAGATTCCTTTTTTCTCTTTGAGGGTTCTTGCCACGATTAGATCACCCACAGGGGTTGTTATGACTTTTCCATTGTTTTCCTTCGCGATATCATAAATGGCTGAGGTAGTTGCCACCGTGGTTACGATTAAGCCTCCATTGTTTTCCTTTAGCACTTTCCTCTCTACTAATGCGAAGGTTTTATCGCCGAAGATGAAATCTCCCTTTTCATCTATACAAATTGTCCTGTCAGCGTCTCCATCATGGGCTATCCCAAGATCCGCCCCACTGACTTTAACAACATCCATCAGGTCTTTCAGGTTTTCTGGGGTTGGTTCGGG
>JGI26787J52750_100088_pt1 | contig 11549 bp, 10 predicted proteins | sample WilGeyfunne61714_FD_52750 | JGI IMG/M metagenome (IMG submission 52750)
GCCTCTTTTTTAGAAACACAGGGTTATAAGGTTATAGCCCGCAATTTCCGGTGCCCCTGGGGGGAGCTGGACGTGGTGGCCCTGGACGGGCAGGAGGTGGTCTTTGTGGAGGTGCGTTCCGTCACCTCCCTGGTCTTTGGTCCACCCCAGGGATCTGTAGACCGCCGCAAAAGGGAACGCCTGCGGCGCTTGGCCCTTTATTTTCTACAGCAAAGGGGATGGCAGAATAGGCCCTGCCGCTTTGATGTTCTAGCCGTAAGGCTGGATCGCCAGGAGCGCCCTATGTATATAGAGCATTTAAAGGGGGCCTTTTGAACTCATTTTTTCAGCAGCACGTCTTCCACCCTGTCCTGCAGATATATACCATCCCGGTAAAAAGTCGTTTCCGTCTGTTCGAAAAGGGCGTGTCCCTCCTTTTGGCACCGAGCACAGGCGTCCCTGGGTATGAATATGGCCAGGATATGGCTGCCCCTGTCGGTGTGGGAGTCGATCCAGCTGAGTCCGGCGCACTCCTCGCAAATCAAGGTGGTCTCCTGCTGGTACTCCATCAGGCCCTCGGTATCGTAATAGATACGGCGGCGACGGGTTACCCGATCCTTTCCCTGGAAATGCCGGGCCCGCAATTCTTCCCGCTTCTGCCAAGCCTGGAGGGTTTCTTCGCACAGCCGGGCTATATAGTCGGTGATGCGGGGAGACTGGGAGACCTTTTCCGGGCTGTAGTCCGGCTCCCGGACAAAGGAGTAGTCCAATCCCGCTAGGGCCAGGATGATGCCCACGTTGACGTAGGGAAGGGCTCCTTCTATGGAATACCCTCCTTCCAAAACCGCTATATGGGGATTGAGGCGGTCATTGAGGCGGGCATAGCCCTGGGCAGAAAAGCGCATGTTGGTTATGGGATCGCTGTAATGATTGTCCTGTCCGGCGGAATTCACTATCAGATCGGGTTTAAAGTCCTCCAGCACAGGCAGAACGAAGTTTTCCAGGGCGTAGAGGAACCCCTCTTCCCCCGTCTCCGGGGGCAGGGGAAGGTTCAAGTTATAGCCGTAGGCGTTGGGGCCGCCGAACTCTTCCAAAAAGCCTGTACCCGGGTAAAGGGTGCGGCCGTCCTGATGTATAGATATATACAGGGTGTCCTTGTCGTGCCAGTAGATGTCCTGGGTGCCATCGCCATGGTGGCAGTCGGTATCTACTATGGCCACTTTTTTTATTTTATAGTGCCGGCGCAGATGCTCTATCATTATGGCCTCGTTGTTTATAGTACAGAAACCCCTGGCTCCATGGACTATACGGAAGGCATGGTGTCCCGGAGGTCGCACAAGGGCGAAGGCTTTGTCCACCTCCCCCTCCAACACCTTTCGGCCCGCCACTATGGCTCCTCCTGCGGCCACCAGATGGGCTTCGGTAACCCGGGATCTAACATCCGGCACGCATATGTGCACCCGCTCCACCTCATTGTCTGGAGCCAGATAGGCCCGGTACTCCTCTATCCCCTCTATATCCTTAAGACCTTCCTCCAGAATCTGGTCTTGGGTATAAAGGAGCCTCTCTTCCCGTTCCGGATGGGTGGGGCTTATGGCCCAGTCAAAGGCGGGAAAGAAGACCAACCCCAGACGGTTTTTGGCTTTATATAGCCTTTCCATTTGATTCTCCCCTTAGAGGCGTGATTTTGGGTTTTACCTGCACCTTAACCCTTATGTTCCTTCCTATTGTGTAGAAGCCTTCCACCATATTAAAGGATTGGGCTTCCACCACTTCCAGTTCCGCCCCTTGGNTTTGGGGGGCCAAGCGGGAAAGCCTTTGCCTTAAAAGGCTTAGGGCCCTCTCTTTGGCCTGCTCCAAGGTGAAGCTGGAAGGGATCTTCTCTTTTAACCCCTCTTCAGGCACCGTGAGCACCCCCAGGGCCGTATCGGCCAGCAGGGTGAGTTCGGCGGTGGGCTGGCTCAGGGCAGCTCCTATGGCGTTGGCCACCGGGGCTAGGGAAGGAACCTCCACCGGGAGCCCCAGGGCCTCCTCCAGTTCCCTTTGTAGGTAAAGGGCCGGCCCGCCTATGGCTATCACCTTCTTGGGTTTTAGAATCCTGGGCAGGAGCAGCTCTTTTATAGTGTATACCGGCCGGCTATTAATTTTTTCCAGGAGCCGCCAGGCCTTCTCGGCTATAAAACTGGCCATCTCCCTCAATATGGTGGTGGCAGTTTTTTCCGGGGACAGGCCCAGGTGATGGGCCAGCTCCTGTATGGCCTTTTTGGCCTCTGCCTTATCCCCCAATTCCAGACGGTTCAGGTATATCAGGGCATCGGTGGGGGTGGGGCAAGGGCCGTCCAGGGCCCGGCAGGGACCCAGCCGTAGGGGCCCTATCAGCAGCCTGTTTCCCTCGATCTTTATCTGGCTGTCTCCCCCTATGGGCAAGGGGTAACTCAGTAGGGCCCTNACCAGGGTGGGATAGCCCCCCAAGGTGATACCCTGGGGCTCCAGCAGGGGTATGCCCTCGGCCAGAAAGGCCACATCTGTGGTGGTCCCTCCTATGTCCAGGATCAGGGCATCGTCCACAACCGGGGTTAGGGCCAGGGCCCCCATGATGCTGGCNGAAGGTCCCGAGAGTATGGTCTCCACCGGCAAAGAGCGGGANGGACCCAGGGAGAGGGTGCCCCCATCGGCCTTGAGAACGTAAACAGGGCCTTTCCAGCCCTTCTCCTCTATAAACCTTTCCATGGCTTGGGCAAAAACCGAATAAGTGGAGTGGACAGCACTGTTTAGATAAGCAGTGTAGATACGGCGGGGGAAATTGAGCTTCCCGGAAACCCGATGGCCCAAGGTTATGAATTCGTAATGGGGAGATAGACACTGCTGGATGAACAGTTCATGTTCGGGGTTTCTGGGGGAGAACTTGCCCACTATGGCCAAGTGCTTTATGCCAGCCCTCTGGAGTTCCCTGTCCGCCTCCTCTATTTCCCCCCGGTTGGGGGGAAATACCGATTTGCCCCGGTGATCCACATACCCCTGGAGGAAAAAATTTTTCTGGCCGCAGGCAAAAAGCCCCGGGTTTAACCCAGGGCCAGGTTCCAGCAAGAGCCCCACCGGAGAAACTTGGCCCGTCGCCACCGCGTTGGTGCAGAGGGTGGTGCTCAAGTTGATCCTCTGGATCTCCTCAGCAGGGCAGGAGGACAAGAGCTCCCCTAAGGCTTTTCTTATGGTTTCCAAGGGATCTTCCCTGTCGGTGAGGGATTTGCGGTGCCGGATGACCTTGCCTCCCTCTATGAGCACCGCATCGGTATGGGTACCCCCCATGTCCAGACCTATAAGCATAGAGATCGCCTCCGCTATAATCTTAGTACCGGAGGGAATAAAATGCAAGATTATTGCCATCCTGAAGCTGGAAAGGATATAATAGCCTAGAGGAAATGAATAAAAACTTGCCTTAGGGGTGGAACCCCTTTGCAAGCCCTCATACCTCGGCTTACCAACTATAACGTCAGGATCTCCCCCGGAGGGGAATTCAGCCTCCTGGTGGTGGAGTCCCTTTCTCCCTTTAAATGGAACTTCTTCTGTCCCCAGCCGGGACTGGCCAGGCTAGAAGTTCAGGCCCTTGCCAATATGTTCCTCGGACCCCTGGAACCAGAAGACGGCATCATAAAGAGGACAGAAGCCTTCCTGCAGGGGGAGAAGGTGGTGTTCCAGATAGAGCTGGAAGAGCCGGTGGAGGCGGTGGGAGAGGAGCATCCGGGCCTGCCCTTCAGGTTGGTGTTGAAATTTCCCCGCTATCCCCTGCAGCGCTTCTACAGGGACAAAATAATAGTGCTGGATCCCGGCCATGGAGGAGGAGACGGCGGGTGGCGGGGGCCGGTAAATCTGTGGGAAAGGGACATGGCTTGGCGCACTGCCATGGCCTTTGCCAAAATCCTAGAAAATTTGGGGGCCCGGGTAGAATGGACCAGGGGGCCAGAGGAAAACCCTCCTTGGGAGAAGAGGAGCGCTGTAACCCGAGAAGCCGTCTGCTTTCTGAGCTTGCACTATCATGGAGATAACGATCCGGCGGTAAGGGGAACCCGGGTCTTGTATAACCCCCGGTCTCCGGGAAACCGGGAACTGGCCCAGAGGGTTCTTGAGAGAATCATCCGCAAGGTGAAAACGCCTTCCCGGGAAGTGGCTCCCGATGCTGAGCTGGCTGGACTGGGCAACTTGACGGCCCTGCGGCTGGAGCCAGCCACCATTACCAACTGGGTGGAGGAGGGTATGCTGCGCAATCCCTATTTCCATCAAAAGGTGGCACTGGCCACCTTGACAGCCATAAAAGAGCATTTTAAGGAGGGTGGAGTTGTTGGATAAGCCTGTCTCCTTGCCTTTACGTTCGCCAGCCTCCGGGCCCATATCCTTCGCCCCCCTTCCCATCCGCACCCACGTCATCAGGGAAGGGGAGGATATAGTTGAAATAGCCCAGAAATACACCGAGGGTATAGCGGTTCCGGGGGATGTCATCTGCCTGGCGGAGACGGTGGTGGCCATAAGCCAGGGGAGGGCCATCCTGCCGGAAAAGATCCGTCCGGGATGGCTGGCCCGTTTCCTGTCCAGGTTTCCCGGTAAGAACGGCAGTTTGGCTACTCCTCCAGCCATGCAGCTGGCCATAGAGGAGGTGGGGGTGCCTCGGATACTGGCCGGGTGTGCGGCAGCAGCGGTGGGAAAGCTTCTCAGGAAAAGGGGCTGGTTTTATATAGTGGCAGGCAGGGAGCTGGCTCAAATCGACGACATTGCCGGCACCATGTATCCCTATGAAAGGCACATAATTTTGGGCCCCAAGAAGCCGGAAGAAGTGGTGAGATCCATCAAGGGCGCCACTGGCGTGGATGCCGCCATAGCGGACGTGAACGACATGGGCTGCGTGGATATCCTGGCCATCACCAATTTGCGCTTGATCCCTGCGGTTGAGAAAGCCCTGAAGGCCAATCCCTTCGGCAACGAGGATGAGCAGACCCCCATAGTGGTCCTGAAAAGGGTTGATTAAATCAGGACGTGCCGCAAGCTCTCCACCATCTCTTCCACATCTTCGGTAAACCATATTTTATCCACAGCCTGGGCAAAGCTCTCTATACAATTTTGGTAGTAGACAAGGCTGGGGTCTTTGGCCCTGGGATCGGGGTTTAAGATATAGGCCTTTTTTACTTTTTTGCGGATGTCCTGTAAAAGGGGCGCAGCCAGACCCTTTTCGAAGAACAGACAGTCGCTGAGGAGGAGCATGGTGGTGCGGGAATTAAGGAGATGGCCGTATTCCTGCTGCAGCTGTCTTAAAGGGGTACGGAGCTCAGTGCCACCATAGTTCCACTGGGGAAGGTGCCGTAAGGCTTCCAGAAGATCTTCGAAGGGTAAGGGCAAATAGGGGGTGGCGCGGTTTATTTCCGTGCCGAAAATGAAAACTTCCAACTGGGGCAGCTGCTCCTTCAGGGCGTGCAGAACCTGCAACAACAGGGTGGCGCTGGGCATCATGGAAGCGGAGGTGTCCAGCAACAACAGTACCCTACCTGCCCTGACTTTCCTTCCCCTCCATCTTAGCTTGAAAATTTTACCTCCAGAGCTCAGGCTGGCCCTGATGCTGGACCGCACGTCCACCAGGAACTTTCCCTGGCCCTTTTTCTTCTTATGGCGGGAGAGGGCGGAGGCCAGTTTCTTTATCATCAGGCCCAGCTCTCGGGTCCCATTTAAAGGTATCTCCTCGGGGAGATAGGGGCTCTTTTTGCCCCCGGATAAGCCGGGAAGTATGTGTCCCCCTTCTGGCCGAGGTTTAGGATAGGGGGCGGAAAACCTGGGGGCCATGGAGGGCGAGGAGGGCAGCCGGTGGTACAGCAGGGGATTGGGGCCTTTGGATTGCCCTTGCTGTAAGGGGATGTCCAGATGGGGGTTGATCAGGCCGTCTCTAAAGGCCCTTTTCACTTTATAGAGTAAAAATTTAAACAGATTTTTATAATCCATCGTTATTCTTTTGATGTTTTACCTCCTATTAAAGTAAAACATATGAACCGGACGGCATCAAGGGGCCTTATTCCTTGTCCCCCTTTAGGGAAAAGGCTATAATCTTCTAAGAAAACCGCAGAGAGGGGGAAAGCAATTGCCCTTTAGAGTCACCTTGATCCCCGGAGACGGTATTGGTCCAGAGGTTACCTCCGCTGCCCGAAGAGTCCTGGAAGCCACCGGTGCCCCTATAGAATGGGAGATCAAGAAGGCGGGGGAGGCCGCTTTAAAAGAATGCGGTGAACTCCTTCCCCCCGATACCCTGGAGTCCATCAGGGAAAACCGGGTAGCCCTGAAAGGCCCCATAACCACCCCGGTGGGCACGGGATTCAGGAGTATAAACGTGGCCCTGCGCCAGGAGCTGGACCTATACGCCAATGTAAGGCCTTTCCGCACTTATCCCAATGTCCCCGCCCTCCATCAGGGGGTGGATCTGGTCATCTTCAGGGAGAACACCGAGGACTTGTATGCAGGCATAGAGCACATGGTGGGAGAGGAGGCGGCAGAGAGCATAAAAATAATCACCCGCAGAGCCTCAGCCCGCATAGCCAGAGCCGCCTTTGAATACGCCCGGAGAAAGGGGCGCCGCCGGGTGACGGCGGGGCATAAAGCCAACATAATGAAGCTGACGGACGGCCTTTTCCTGCGCACTTTTTACGAGGTGGCCCGGGAATATCCCGATGTCCAGGCTGACGATAAGATCGTGGACAACCTGGCCATGCAGCTGGTCATGAGGCCCCAGGAATATCAGGTGCTGGTATTGCCCAACCTCTACGGCGATATCCTTTCGGATCTGTGCGCTGGGCTGGTGGGGGGTCTGGGTCTGGCCCCTGGGGCCAATATAGGTGAGGGAGCGGCCATTTTTGAACCGGTCCACGGCAGCGCTCCCGATATTGCCGGGAAAAACAGGGCCAATCCCCTGGCCACCGTCCTTTCAGGAGCCATGCTGCTGGAACACCTGGGTTTAGCGGAAGCTGCCCAAATGGTGGAGAAGGCTGTATGGATGCTCCTGGAAGAGGGAAGGGTCCTCACCCCTGATCTGGGGGGCAGGGCTTCTACCCAGGAGGTGGCCCAAGCCCTGGTGGATAAAATAGAAATCCTCAAGGGTGGCGGGATGTAAATTGGCCCTTTACGCCATAGCCGATCTCCATCTGGGCCGGGACATGTCCGTGTTCGGTCCCCAGTGGGAGAATCATGAGGAGAAAATCGTGGAAAACTGGTGCCGGGTGGTGGACCCCGAAGATACGGTCTTTGTCCTAGGAGACATAAGCTGGGCCATGCGCTTGGAGGAAGCGGAGCCCCACTTTAAATTGCTCAAGTCACTGCCCGGAAAGAAGAGGATCCTCAAGGGCAATCACGACTACTGGTGGGCCACGGAGCGCAAGATGAAAATGGCGGGCTTTATAGATGGGAATATAAAGATCCTCCAGCCGGAAATCCTGGAAGGGGTGGCGGTCTGCGGTACCAGGGGATGGATTCTGCCCGGACATCCCCAGTTTCAGGAAGAAGCGGATGGTAAGGTTTACCGCCGGGAACTCCTGCGCCTGGAGATGGCCCTGAAATCCCTCCTGAAGATCAGACAGGAGGAACCCATCCTGGTGATGATGCACTATCCGCCGGCCCTTCCGGGGAATAAGAGCGGATTTATAAACTTGATGGAGGGATATGGGGTAAAAAAATGCTATTACGGGCACCTGCACGGGTCCGACCAGGTGAAGGCCCTGGTGGGAAACCATTGGGGTATAGAGTTTCATCTGGTGGCCGCCGATTATGTGGATTTCACCCCTGTGCTGGTCAAAGCTTGAGGAGGTATAGACATGAGGGCTTGCGGAAAAAGGCTGACGGGACTCTTCCTGATCCTCTTCTTCCTCTTCTGCCTCCCGGTGGAGGCCTCTTCCTGGGAAATCGTGGTGGACAAGGAAAATATCCCCCTGTCCACAGGCATAACCTATTCTGCCTACCGGGTGAGGGCTGGGGATCGGCAGCAGGCTCTGAGCATTTTGACCATAAACCTCCAGGACCCTTATACCCTGATGGAAACGGTGCTGGGGGGCGATAACCTGTACCGGGGGCTGGAAAGGCCCAGCCAGGCAGCCCAGAGGAAAGCGGCAGAAGGGAAGCGGGCGGTGGCTGCGGCCAATGGAGATTTTTACAGCACCCGCCCCCCTTACTTGCCCATAGGGCTCCAGATAAGGGGCGGGGAGATTTTAATAAGCCCCCAGGGGTTCCCGGCCATGGGGATCACTTCGGACCGGAAGGTGATCTTCGGTTACCCCCTCCTGGAAGGGAGGGTTACTTGTGGGGATAGGAGCTACCCCCTTTCCCATATAAACCGGGAGAGGGGGGAAAACATGCTGATCCTCTATACCCCGGCCTTCGGGGGCAGCACCCAGACCAACCCCTACGGAACTGAGGTGGTGCTGGAAGGCGTGGACTTCCCCTTGAGGGCAGGCCGCATCTATAAAGGAAAGGTGCGGGAGAAGATCTCAGGCCAGGGGAATGCTTCCATCCCCCGGGGGGGAGCGGTGCTGTCGGGACACGGAGAAGCCCAGAAATTCCTGGAACAGCTCCAGGTGGGGGAATGGGTGGAGATATCTTTGGGGTTCACCGATCCCCAGTGGAACCAGGTGGTGGAGGCCATCGGGGGACGTGAGCTGATACTCCAGGAGGGGAAGATGGCGCTGCCTCCAGGCAGTCCGGATCCCCTGGTGAGCCTCCGCCATCCCCGCACTGCCATAGGTCTGCGGCGGGACGGGACCCTGGAAGTGGTGGTGGTGGACGGCCGCCAGCCTTCATATAGCCAGGGCATGACCCTTTACGAACTGGCCCACTACCTCCAGTCCCGGGGGGTGGTAACCGCCTTGAACCTGGACGGAGGAGGTTCTTCTGTATTGGCGGGCAGGCTGCCGGGGGACTTTCATTTAACCGTTCTGAACCGGCCTTCAGACGGAAAGGAGCGGCCGACGGCCAACAGCTTGGCCTTTTTCAATACAGCTCCTCCTGGACGGCTGAAATATCTCTACATAATCCCTTCTGAGGTGAGGGTTTTCCTTGGAACCCGGATAGACTTTAAATTAAAAGCCCAGGACGAGTACTATAACCCCCTTTCGCTAGATCCCCGGGAAGTCTCCTGGAGCGCCTCGGGGAAGGGGTCTTTCCTTTCTCCAGGAAGCTTTAAGTCCCAGGGTCCAGGGGAAGTGGAGATAATAGCAGCCAAGGGGGAAGCCCAGGCCAGGGCCAAAGTTATAGTGGTGGAAGAGGTGGAGGGGTTGGAGATAAGCCCCCATGAAGTGCACCTTTCCCCGGGGGAAGAGCAGGTGTTCAACGTGAAGGCCTGGGATAAATTGGGGCCTCTGGAGGTGGATCCTTCCCTTTATCAGTGGGAAATCAGGGGTGAGGGCATCAAAGGTGAGGGCATCAAATGGGAAGCGAATAGGAGGGCCCTGACCCTCTTGCAGCCCACCAAAAATCTAGAGATAAAAGTGAGGTTGGGGAACAAGGAGGCCCGGGCCATGGTCAACCCCGTCCCTAAGCCTTACTTTAAGGATATGGAGGGCCATTGGGCTGAACCGGCAGTGGAGAGGATGGCCAGGAAGGGTATGGTATCGGGCTATCCCGATGGAACCTTTAAACCCGAGAAAATCCTGACCCGGGCGGAGGTGGCCTCCCTTCTCCAGCGGGTCTTAAACCTCCCACCGGGGGAAGCCGCTCCCTTTAGAGATAGCGGGGAGATACCCGCCTGGGCTAGGGGGGCGGCAGCAGCTTGTTATCAAATGGGGCTGATCAAGGGCTATCCCCGTAACGGAGGGGTAGCCTTCAGGGCGGAACAGCCGGTAACCCGGTTGGAGATGGCGGTGATCCTGGGACGCATAGCCTCAAAGCTGAATCTCCAGGGGGAGACGGCCTTGAACTTCTCTGACCAGGAATCCATCCCCCCCTGGGCCCGGCAGGAAGTGTTCCGGGCGGTCAAAGCCGGTCTTGTCTCCGGCTATCCCGACGGCACCTTGAGGCCAGCCCAACCCCTCACCAGGGCCGAGGCAGCGGCCTCGCTCTCCCGGCTCATGAATAGGCTGGCCGGGTCTTTATGAAGTTACCGGTGCCCTCGGGGAAGGAACCGTCGGAAGATATTCCGGTTTATCTCCAGTTCCAGTCTGTCATCCAGGGGAGAAAGCTCTAATCCCGGATATTTCTCTTCCAGAGCCTGTTTCAGCAGGAAATCGGCCAAGCGGGGATTTTTGCTCAAAAGGGGCCCGTGGAGGTAAGTCCCCCATGCCTTGCCATGGTGGGCCCCTTCGGTTTTGTCCTGGGAGTTATTTCCATGGCCGTAAATGACCTCCCCCAAAGGAGGGCTTCCCTTGAGATAGGTCCATCCCTGGTGATTTTCAAAGCCCACCACCGGCAGAGGGGGATCCAAGCCCGGAACCTTTACCGCTATGGGCCCCACCAGCCGACGAGGTCCTGGCACAGTATGGGCCTTAAAGACCCCTATGCCTGGGCGTTCTTCTCTTTGAGGGGTATAATAGGATTCCCCCAGAAGCTGGTAAGCAGTGCCTATGGCTATAAGGGCTTTATTTTTTTCCACCGCTTCCTTTAAGAAGGGAGCCCAGGAGAAAAGGAGAGTCTCCAGAAGGGGGATAACCAGTTGAGGGCTGCTTCCCCAGAAAATGAGGTCGTAGCCTGTCAATCTCCTGGGAGGCTGATCCCAGGATAGGGTTTCCACTTTTACCTCTATATTTCTCCATTGGGCCCCTTTCTGCAAGATAAGGATATTGCCTTTATCCCCATTACAGGCCTGCAGTTCTGGGAAGAGATGGGCCAGGTATAATTTCATGAACCGCTCCCCTTTCCAGCAGAAGACGCCTTAACTTTTTGAGCACAGTATAATTGCAGTATGATGTAGCTTTCTTCCCCGGGATAAGAAGGGGAAAGGAGCAGATCTAACCCCTTTCCTAAAGGGACTAGGGCGATATCCTCCTCCTTTAATCCGCAGTACTTGAGATACAGGGCAACCTTCCCTCCCCGGAGCCCACTACATATCACGGGCGGAATGGCCCTATGCATAAGGGGATCCAAATCTGCCTCCCATATCCAGGAAATATCTCGCCCGTCGGCAGGAAGGTCGTTGAGGGCCATCATATACCGGGCCCGGCCCCTCTGGGGAATGAGGCTTTTAAGGACTACGTTAAAGCTGTCAGGATTTTTTACCAGGACAATGGTTACAGTTTTACAGTTTTACAGTTTTATCCTGGTAATAAAAGGTCTCCCTTCTGCCTTCTCGGGGGAGGAAACTGGCCACAGCCTTGATGATGGGGCCAGGGGTAATGCCCAGCTCCAATGCGGCGCTGACAGCTGCCAGGATGTTGTAGGCGTTGTAGATCCCTGGGATGGGGCTCTCCAGGACCAGCTGGCCCTGGGGGTGGACCAATTTTATTTTAAGGCCGCCATAGGGACCATCTTCCATCTTGGCCCGATAGGAACAGAGGGGATGGGCAAAAGAGCACGAGGGGCAGGAATAGCTTCCCAGATGGCTATAATGGCGGTGGGTGAAGAGC
>JGI26787J52750_100089_pt1 | contig 11530 bp, 13 predicted proteins | sample WilGeyfunne61714_FD_52750 | JGI IMG/M metagenome (IMG submission 52750)
ATTTTAGGGGGATAAATCCCCTGGTAAGCAAAAAGCCCTTAAGGGCCTTTTCTGCTGCCTGATGGGCAAAAAAGTACACCTTGTGGTATTTACCCGCTTTGAGCATTATGGCGGCGGAGTCCAGATCGTCCAAGGAGAATTCAAACCATTTATCCGCCTCTTTCATAGAGGACCTTCCCCTTCTTCAAAATCTCTTCCTGGAAAAAGAGGTTATCTTCCAAGCTCCTCATCTCCTGGGGGGTGTAAACCATGATGTCCATGGCCAAGGAAGGCCGCACGATTTCCACCACCTCCCTCAGCCTCTCCCAGAAGGGCTTATCGGTATCCTTGACCACCACCAGATCGATGTCGCTCCACTCCCCTGTTTTACCTGCAGCCAGGGAACCGAACAGGATTATCTTTTCTGCTTTATAGTCCTTTACCAGGGCCTCCACCGTCCTCTCCAGTTCCCTNATCAACTGCTCCTTCCTGCCCATAGGGAAGACCACCTTAAATTTTTAAGTTTTTTCCCGCCTCCACCCTCTGCCTCATTCGCCAAAGGGCAGATAAGCAGGTGAACTGTTCCTCGGTAACCCTGGAACCTTTCCACCAGTATTCCTTTTTTAGTCGGAAGCCCGCTGTCCCTAGTATACCATATTCTGGCGGGGCCGTCGCTCCTGTGAAACCTATCTTCTATGAACCAGGCCTGGTAGACAACCTTGCCTTGAGGGGCGAATACTTCCTCCGCCGGGCCTTCCCGTCGGTGCCTCCTGCCTCTATGGTATCACAGGAAATAACGGGGAGACCCGTCCCCGTAGAAATCCTCATAGGCAGGTCCGTCTTCCCTGTGGAGCTCTCCCCCTATCCTCCCTTCCCGGCAGGAGATCCTGCCGTCGGGATAGAAGCGCTCCACCGCCGGTCCCCCCTCCCGGTGCAGTCGGCCATCCTTCCTCCACTCCCGGGAAATCAGGCTAGAACCCAGGTATTTTTCAACCCTTATGCTATCCCCCTCCAGCCATTCCCTGACCCATACCGAAAGCACTCACCACACCCCCATCGCACCCCTGGCCAGAAAAAACAGAAGGCTCCCCCAGGAGCCAGGGTAAGGGTCGAGAAGCGAAAAAGCATGAGCGGAAATCTTATATTATTCTAACAGGAATACCCATTTCCTTCAAGACGGCTTCGGCCTGGGAAGCAGCCTCTGGGGTGGTGAAACCCAACCTTATGCTTCCCCCTTCTCCCTCCCGAACCCTGAGGATTTCTATATCTATTATGTTTATCCCTCGGGAGCCCAGGGCTGTGCCCAAAAGGCCTATGATGCCAGGGCGGTCAGGCACCACCACCACCAGCTCGTGAAGGGCGGGCAGCAGCCCCTTTTTATGGGCGGGAATGCGGTCCCTGATAGACCTGGCCTCTTCCAAAGCCTCCTGCAGCTTTTCCTTATCCCCCCTGACTATAAAGCCCCTGAGAGCCTTTATTTCTCTCTCCCACAGGGCTAAAACCTGCAGGAGGGCCTCCCTGTTGGCCAAAAGGATATCCCGCCAGAGAGCAGGATCCCCAGAGGCGATCCGGGTGGTATCCCGGAACCCCCCTGCGGCCAACATGAGGGTGTGGGGGTGTTCCCGGGACACGACAGCCGCAGTGCGCACCAGGCTGGCGGCCAAAAGATGGGGCAGATGGCTGATGGCCCCCACCATGAGATCGTGCTCCCAGGGGTCCAGGCGGAGCACCCGGGCACCCAAAGCTCGAAACAGGGTTTCCAGAAGCTCCAGGGCTTTTCTGTCAGTACGGGGGGTAGGGGTCAGAACGTATACCGCATTTTCCAGAAGATAAGGGTCAGCTCCCTTAATGCCGCTTTTTTCCGAGCCGGCCATGGGATGGCCCCCTACGAAGAAAGCCCGGGGATGGAAGATGGCCTCCATGGCATCCACCAGGCTTCCCTTGACGCTGCCCGTGTCGGTCACTATAGCCCCCGGCTTTACGTACCTCTTCAGTTCCTCCGCCACTTCCACCATCTTGCCCACGGGGATGGCCAGGATCACCACCTCTGCCCCTTCCACCGCTCCGGCCAGATCTACAGCCACCCTGTCCACAGCGCCTATCTCTTCAGCCTCCTGGCGGGCACAAGGGCTGCAATCATAGCCCACCACTTCTCGGGCTGATTTCCGGGCCTTAAGGGCCAGCCCCAGGGATCCCCCTATGACCCCCAGACCTATGACGGCTATCCTGTCCACAAAAGCGGGCTCCAATCCGCCTACCCCCTGTCCTGGGCATAGGATCCCAACACTTTAAACAACCTGGTCTTTTCCTTCAGCCTGGCCAACACCGACTTTAAGGGCTCCTCCCCCGCCGCTCCCACGCAGTCGATGTAGAACAGGTATTCACCCAGCTCCTTCTTGGTGGGGCGGGATTCGATCCGGGTTAAATCTATCCCGGCCTGGGCAAATTCCTTCAATATTTCATAAAGGCTACCCGGCCTGTTGGCCAGAGGAGAGACCACCAGGGAGGTCTTATAGGGACCGGGCAGGGGAGGGGTTTCGTAACCCAAGATGAAAAAGCGGGTCTTGTTCTCCGGATAATCTTCTATATTGCGATATAATACAGGCACCTGGTAAATCCGGGCAGCAAAGGAGGAGGCTATAGCCCCCCAATGGGGGTTACAGCTGGCCACCCTGGCTGCCTCGGCGGTGCTGGAAAGGGCTATTCTCCTTATCCCGGGAAAGCGGGCCTCCAAAAACCTGCGGCACTGGGCCAGGGCATGGGGATGGGAAGCTATGGCCATTATCTCCCTTTCTGGGGACAGGGAGAGGAGGCAGTGGTGGATGGGGAGGATCACCTCGCCCACCACCTGGACCTCCTCTTCCCACAGGAGGTCCAGGGTCAGGTGGACGCTGCCCTCTATCGAGTTTTCCACCGGTACCACTCCGGCCCCCACCTCTCCCCTCTTTACCAAGGCCACCACCTGGGACAGGTCTTCTACCCCTTTAAGCTCCCCTTGCCCCCAGATCACCCCTATCTTCTTGGCCCACACCACCGCCGCCTCATGGGAGAAGGTGCCCTCAGGACCGAGAAAGGCTGCTCCTGACCTCCGCCTCATCTCTCAACCTCCCCAGCCTCCGGCCCACCGCCTCCAAGAAGGGCCTTAATTCCTTAACCAGTTTGTAGAACTCTTCCGGGGTTAAGGACTGGGGGCCGTCGGAAAGGGCTTCCTGCGGGTTGGGATGCACCTCCACCATCAGGCCGTCGGCCCCCGCGGCTATGGCAGCTTTGGCCATGGGGGGCACCAAGAGGCGCCTGCCGGTGGCATGGCTGGGATCCACCATAACCGGAAGGTGGGACAGGTGTTTGACCGCGGCCACTGCGCTCAAATCCAGGGTGTTACGGGTGTAGTTTTCAAAGGTGCGGATGCCCCTTTCGCAAAGGATCACCTGGAAATTGCCCTCCACCAGGATGTATTCTGCCGCCAGCAGCCATTCCTCAATGGTGGCGGCTAACCCCCGCTTCAAGAGCACCGGTTTGCCCGCCCGCCCCACCGCCTTCAGGAGGGCGAAATTGTGCATATTACGGCATCCTATCTGGAGCACATCCGCCACCTGGGCCACTTCTTGGGCCAAAGAGGCGTCCACCACTTCCGTCACCACCGGCAAACCGGTCAGGGCTTTGGCCTCTGCCAGGTATTCCAAGCCCTTAGAAGCCAAACCCTGGAAGGAATAAGGGGAGGTGCGGGGTTTATAAGCTCCGCCTCGGAGGAGGGAAGCGCCCCCTTCTTTAACCGCCACGGCGGTCTCCAGGAGCTGCTGCCGGCTCTCCACAGCGCAAGGCCCGGCTATGATGTGGATGTCCTCCCCTTCCCCTATTGTGACCCCGGGGGCCACTTCCACCTTGGTACCCTCTGGCTTAAAATCTCTGGCAGCCATTTTATAAGGTTGCAAAATGGGAACCACCTTTTCCACCCCCGGCATGGCGGCCACCATATCCGCCTTTAGGCGGGTCCTGTCGCCTATGGCTCCTATCACTGTCCTCTCCACTCCCTGGGAAACGTGTACTTGGAAACCCTCCTGCTGGAGGCGCTTTATCACAGCCTCCACATGTTCCCTCTCGGCTCCCGGTTCCATGGCTATGATCATCTTTCTCAACCCCCTTCTAAAGCAAAAGCGCCACCCGCCAGGAGTGGCGCTATTTTTTGTAATCCCCTCCTGCCGTGCTGCCGTCCTGCCCCAGTGTTTTTAAAAACCATCCTGCTTTCCTGCTCCTTAAACTATAGCATAAAGCTCCACCCCTGGCAAGGGGGTTATTTCATATGGCGGAGCGGATCTCCTTTACCAGCTCTACGGCCCTTTCTACACCTCCCTGGGCCAAAGCCTCCACCACTGCGCTGCCCACTATGACGCCGTCGCACCAGGGGGCCAGCAGTCGGGCCTGCTGGGCGTTGCTTATGCCAAACCCTACCGCCAGGGGAATACCCTCGGCTGCCTTCCTCACCCTGAGCAGATATTCCTTGAGGTGAGGAGAAAGCTCCTCTCGGGGCCCGGTCACCCCCATTAGGGAGACGCAGTATATAAATCCCGAGGCAGAGCCGGCCAGCATCTTNAGCCTCTCCTGGGGGGTNTTGGGAGCCACCAGGGTTATCAAGGACAGCCCCCGGGAGCGGGCCAGATCCCTTAAGGGCTGGCTCTCCTCAAAAGGCAGGTCAGGTATCAGGATCCCCTCTATGGCTTGATGGGCCATCTCCTCCACCGCCCTCTCCAGGCCGAATTGCAGCAAGGGGTTGTAATAGCTCAGGAGCACCAGAGGAATATCCACCCCTTCCTCCCTCAGGTTCCCCACCATCCTCAGGACCCCCTGCAAGTCTGTCCCCTGGGATAGGGCCCTCAAGCTGGCCGCCTGGATTATGGGGCCATCCGCCACAGGATCGGAAAAGGGGATGCCCAGCTCTATTATGTCTGCCCCTGCTCCGGCCAGCTCCTTTACGGCTTTTTGGGTGATCTCCAGGGAAGGGTCTCCAGCGCAGAGGTAAACTATCAGGGCTTTACGCCCCTCCCCCATCCTTTTACGGAATACCTGCTCCAGCCTAGACTCCATGCCTCTCCCCCCTCAGGACTTTTTCCACCTGCTCCACGTCCTTATCGCCCCTCCCGGAGAGATTTACCAAGATTATCTCTTCAGAAGGCAGCTGGGGGGCCATCTTCACGGCCAAGGCCAGGGCGTGGGCGCTCTCCAGGGCGGGTATTATGCCTTCGGTGCGGCTGAGGAGCTGAAAGGCCTCCACCGCCTCCCGGTCGGTTATGGCCACATAGGTGGCCCTGCCTGTATCCTTTAGAAAACTGTGTTCCGGCCCCACTCCGGGATAATCCAGGCCCGGGGCTATGGAATATACCGGTTGCACCTGACCCTTTTCGTCTTGGACCAGATAGCTGTAGGTGCCCTGGAATACCCCCGGCCTTCCTGCCGTAAGGGTGGCGGCATGTTGACCGCTAAGAAGGCCCAGACCGGCGGCTTCCGCCCCGTACAGCTTCACCCCTTCTTCGGGGATAAAGGCGGCGAATATGCCTATGGCGTTACTGCCTCCCCCCACGCAGGCCACCACATGGTGGGGCAGCCTCCCTGTCAGGGCCAGCATCTGCTCCTTGGCTTCCTGGCCAATTACAGACTGGAATTTACGCACCATCAGGGGATAAGGGTGGGGACCCACAGCCGAGCCCAGGAGGTAATAAGTGGTCTCCACATTGGTGACCCAATCCCGGATGGCCTCGCTCACCGCATCCTTCAATACCTGGGTACCGCTCTCCACTGGCACCACCTTGGCCCCCAGGAGTTCCATGCGGAACACGTTGAGGGCCTGGCGCAAGGTGTCCTGCAGGCCCATGTAGATCACGCATTCCATCCCGAAGAGGGCAGCTACAGTGGCGGTGGCAACCCCGTGCTGGCCCGCCCCCGTCTCCGCTATGAGGCGCCTTTTACCCATGCGGCGGGCCAGAAGGGCCTGCCCCAGGGTATTGTTGAGCTTGTGGGACCCGGTGTGGTTGAGATCTTCCCTTTTCAGATATATCTGGGCCCCTCCCAAATACCGGCTCAGATTCCGGGCGTGATAAAGGGGCGTGGGGCGCCCGGCATAATGTTTTAGATAATAATTCCATTCCTCCCAGAAAGAGCTATCCCCCTGGGCTTCAAGGAAGGCCCTTTCCAGCTCCAGCAGGGCTGGCATTAAAAGTTCCGGCACGTAGCGTCCGCCGTAGGGGCCAAAACGGCCCGAAATCTCCCTTTCCGTCATCCAGCATACCCCCTTAGTTTTTTCTCTGCCCTTTCCACCGCAGCTTTAAACTCCGCCATTTTGGCCTTATCCTTTTTCCCCCGGGTTTCCACCCCACTGGAGACGTCCACCCCGTAGGGCTGAACTTTTAAGATGGCTTCCTCCACGTTTTCCGGGGTCAGCCCTCCGGCCAGTATAATGGGCTTTCCCAGGTTTTTGGCCCCCAGGGCCAAGTCCCAGTTGAAGGTGCGCCCGCTACCTCCAGGGAGATGGGGGACAGAGGCGTCCAGAAGGAAACCCTGGGCCCCCTGGTAAAGGGGCAGGAGCTTCAGGTAACTTTCATCTTTCACCCTGAAGGCCTTTATCACCTTCCTGTCCACCCCCTCCAGATGATCTGGAGGTTCTTCCCCGTGAAGCTGGACCGCTTCCAGGGGGCAAAAGGCCGCCACCTCCTTTACCCAACGGGGGGGCTCGTTGACAAAGACCCCCACCGTGAGCGCGAAGGGAGGCAGGCGCCTTATGATCTCCCTGGCCTCTTCAGGGGCCAGGTATCTCCTGCTGGAGGGATAGAAGACGAACCCGAGCACCTCTATGCCGAGGTCCAGGGCCATTTTGGCCTCTTCGTAGCTGGTGATCCCGCACACCTTTATTTTCACCATGGATCATCCCTCCAGGAGCCGCAGTTCCCTGATTTTAGCCTCCACGTCTTCGGCCTCCATAAGGGCTTCGCCCACCAAGATGGCGTCCACCCCGGCCCTTTTTACCAGAAGGGCGTCTTCCCTTTTCTTTATACCGCTGGCGCTCACCACCACCCGGTCAGGAGGTATAAGCCTTTTCAAGCGCAGGGTGGTGTTTAAATCCACGGTGAAAGTGGCCAGGTCCCGGTTGTTTATCCCTATCAAAACCGCCCCCAGGGAGAGGGCCCTCTCCACCTCTTCTTCTCGATGGACTTCCACCAGGGCTTCCAAATCCAGACGGCGGGCCAGGGCCAGAAATTCCTTCATCTCCTCTTCCTCCAGCAGGCGGGCTATCAGGAGAAAGGCGTCGGCGCCATAGGCCCTGGCTTCAAAAATCTGGTAAGGATCCAGGATGAAGTCTTTCCTTAACAGGGGAAGGCGGGTGACCTGCCGCGCCTCTTTTAAATATTCTAATTTACCCTGGAAAAAGGCCTCGTCGGTGAGGACAGAGAGGCCCTGGGCCCCCGCCTTCTCATAGAGGAGCGCCCTCTCCCTCACCCTTCCCTCCAGCGGCCTTATCAACCCCCGGGAGGGGGAAGCGGCCTTGAGCTCCGCCAAGAGGTTCAGCTCCCCCTCCCGGCTTTTCAGGGCCCGGCTCAAAACCCGGGGCAGGGGCTGACGGCGGGCTTCCTTTTCTAAGGCGGCCAGGGGCACCTCCTGGCGGCGTCGAGAAATTTCCAAGCGTTTTTGGGCTAAAATCTTTTCTAGCATGGGGTCCTCCTCGCCTGGCTGAATTCTACCAACTGCTGCAGTTTATTTAAAGCTGCTCCTGAATCCAAGCTATAACGGGCCTTCTCCAATGCCTCGTTCAAGGAAGCGGCCGCCCCGGCGGCCAGCAGGGCGAAGGCGGCATTCAAGAGCACTATATCCCTTTTGGGCCCCCCCTCCCCCTGGAGGAGAGCAAGGGCGATGCGGGCGTTCTCCTCTGCCGTCCCCCCCACCAGATCTTCCAGACGAGCCCGGGGAAGCCCCACCTCTTCGGGGTAAAAGGTGTAGCTGCTTATCTGACCCTGGTCCAGCAGGGTGATGCGGGTAGGGGCTGTGGTGGTGACCTCGTCTAACCCGTCCAGCCCGTGAACCACAAAGGCCCGACGGCATCCCAAACGGGCCAGGACCCCAGCCATCTTTTCGGTAAGGTCCTGGCGGTAAACCCCCACCAGCTGGCAGGGGGCCCCAGCAGGGTTGGCCAGGGGGCCCAGGATGTTGAACACGGTGCGAAAGCCTATCTCCTTCCGCGGGCCGGCTGCATGCTTCATGGCCTGATGATAGATGGGGGCGAAGAGAAAGGTTATGCCCAGCTCGTTCAGGCAGCGGGCCGCCTCCTGGGGAGAGAGGTCCACTTTCACGCCCAGGGCTTCCAGCACATCGGCGCTGCCGCAGCGGCTGGAGACGGAGCGGTTGCCGTGTTTGGCCACCGGCACTCCGGCCCCGGCCACCACAAAGGCCGCTATGGTGGATATGTTGAAGGTATGACGGCCGTCCCCACCTGTACCGCAGGTGTCCACCAGGAGGGGGGGAACAGGGGCCAAAGCCACGGCCCTCCGGCGCATGGCCCGGGCCAACCCGGTTATCTCCTCCACCGTCTCCCCTTTAAACCTCAAGGCGGTGAGAAAAGCGGCTATCTGGGCTGGGGTAGCCTCCCCCGCCATGATGATCTCCATGGCTTCCTGGGCTTCCCGTTCTTCCAGGTGCTCCCCTTCCACCAGGCGGCCTAAGAAGGGCTTCAACATGGTTTCCCCTCCTTTCTAACCGTATATTTCTAAAAAATTCTTCAGCAGGTCTTTCCCCACCGAGGTCAAGATGGATTCCGGATGGAACTGCACCCCTTCGATGGGATACTCCCTGTGCCTCAGGCCCATGAGCTCCCCCTGTTCGCTGCGGGCACTTATCTCCAAGCAGGGGGGTAGGGTGGCCTCTTCCACTATGAGGGAATGATAACGGGTGGCGGTGAAGGGGTTGGGCAGCCCCCTGTATATGGTACGCCCATCGTGGAATATGGGAGACGTCTTGCCGTGCATGAGCCGGGGAGCCCTCACCACCTTCCCTCCGAAGGCCTGGGCTATGGCCTGATGGCCCAAGCACACCCCCAACATGGGTATTTTCCCGGCAAAGGCGGAAATGGCTGACAGGGTTATGCCCGCCTCATTGGGGGTGTAAGGTCCAGGGGAGAAGACCAGGTAGCGGGGCTGAAGCTTTGCTATCTCCTCCAGGGTTATGGCATCATTCCTCCTGACCACCACCTCTTCTCCCAATTCTAAAAAATACTGTACCAGATTATAAGTAAAGGAGTCGTAATTATCGATCATAAGCAGCATGATCTTCCTCCCTTCCCGTTAAGACCTGGAGCAGGGCCTGGGCTTTGTTTAAGGTCTCCTGGTATTCCCCTTCGGGAGAGGAATCGGCCACAATCCCCGCCCCTGCCTGGACAACAGCCTTGCCTCTATGGAATATAATGGTGCGGATGGTGATGCAGGTATCCAGGTTGCCGTTCAAGCTCAAGTAGCCCACCGCTCCTCCATAAGGACCCCTGGCTACCGGTTCCAGCTCCGCTATTATCTCCATGGCCTTTATCTTGGGAGCCCCTGTGACCGTGCCTGCAGGAAAACAGGCCCACAGGGCGTCCAGGGGTTCCTTATCGGGAGCCAGGGTAGCCTTCAGGGTGGAAACCAGATGCATAACATGGGAGTAAAGCTCCACCTCCATCTGGCGGGAAATCCTCAAGGTGCCCGGGGCCGCCACTTTACCCACGTCGTTACGGGCCAGGTCCAGGAGCATGAGGTGCTCCAAGCGGTCCTTTTCGCTGGACACCAGCTCCTCCCTTAGCCTCCTCTCCTCCTCCCTGGTTCTGCCCCTGGGCCTGGTACCGGCAATGGGGTTATACTGGATCTCCCTGTCCTCCACCCTCACCAGCATTTCCGGGGAAGAGCCCACCAGCTGCACTTCGGGAAAATGCAGGTAGAACATGTAAGGGGAAGGATTCAGGCTCCTCAGCCTCCTGTAAACGCTGAAGGGGTTTCCCTGAAAGGGCAGGGTGAAGCGCTGGGCCAGGACTATCTGCAGCACGTTCTCCTCCTGGATATACTCTTTGGCCCTCCGGACCTTGGAGAGGAACTCTTCCGGGGACATATCGGTCTGCAGGGGGCCGCAGGTGAATCCCCCGTCCCGGTTGCTGTCCAGCGGGGCTTGCAGGGCTTCCACTAGGGATCTTATTCTATCCACAGCCTCCCGGTAGCCCTTTAAACCCTCGGAGGAAGGCGCCAAACAGCCCACCAGGAGCTTTCGCAGGAGNTGATCGTAGACCAGGAAAATCCTGGGCAGGATCATGTAGATCTCGGGCAGGTCCCAATCGTCCTCGGGCAGCGGGGGTATATTTTCCAGGTAATGCACCAGATCGTAGGCCAGGTAGCCCACCAGGCCGCCACAGAACCTAGGCCCCACCTTTAAGGGCAGCGTGAGGTCTTGAACTAGATGTTTTAAGGCCAGAAAGGGATTGTCAGGAATGACCTCCCCCACCTCAGGGATGATCTCCACCTTCCCCTTTTTGGCCTTAAACATCAAGAGGGGGTCGAAGCCCAAAAAGGAGTATCGGCCCAACCTCTCCCCCCCTTCTACGCTCTCCAGGAGGAAGCTATAGGGCTGGGAAGCAAAGCGCAGGTAGAGGGAGACGGGAGTCTCCACATCCGCCAGGATCTCTGTCCATACGGGGATAAAGCGGGCCTGAGAAGCCAGGAGCCCATAGGTTTCTTCATCGGGATAAAACATCTTTCCCCCTCCTTAGAACAACAAAAAGACCAGAGCCCCAGTGAGCCCTGGTCTGGTTTTCCAGAAAATATCGATAACCCTCCAAGCTCAACTCCAGCTCTCCTCAACTCAGCTAAGCTCGGCTCCCATTTGGCAAAGAAAGTTAGCTTAATTATATACCGCCTTTGCCTGTCCTGTCAATCTCCTTTTGGCATGAACCGGTGCGCTCTTCCTCCAGGCGCTGTAATACATATTCCACCACCCTTCCGGTGCGATCCACCCCGGCGCTACAGTGGACCAGAACAGGCCAGGGTAATTCTTTAAACATCTCCCAGGCCAGAGCCAGATTTTCTTCCAGCTCTTCCCATCCCCGGGGGTAATAGGCAGGATCCCTGATAGGGAGATGGGCCACCTGGAACCCCTGCTGCCGGTAATAGGCTATCAGCCCTCCGGGCAGATCGGGGTAAAGCTGCAGGTGCTTTTCGTCCAGAAGGCACAGGATGGACCTTATGCCCATCTGCCGGAGGATAGCCAGCCAGCTGTCCACCTTCTCTTTGGGCACCAGGGCGTGAGCCCCCAGATCCCTGCCGGGACGGGCTGAGCGGGCTAGTATGCCTTCTATGACCCACCTGGGGTTATACATTTCCAAGGCTTGCCCCCGTTCCGCAACTCATAGACAAATATCCCTTAAGGGTACTGTCCGGTTGCTTCCTGCTTCACCGACCNGCACTGGACATCAGCCTGCAACCTCCAGTCTCCACAGGCGTAACTTCCCGCAAAAACTCGCGGTAGGGCCGCATCAGCCCGCGGCCAAGGCGAACTT
>JGI26787J52750_100090_pt1 | contig 11487 bp, 9 predicted proteins | sample WilGeyfunne61714_FD_52750 | JGI IMG/M metagenome (IMG submission 52750)
GTAATGCCATGGTCGATGAGCAGCTACAGGATGCATTCGCTCGCGATATTGTGCTGTTAAAGCAAGTCGGCGTTAACCCAGTCATTGTGCATGGTGGCGGCCCACAAATTAATTCCGTGTTGGAGAAAATCGGTAAACGGGGCGAGTTTATCGAAGGGATGCGGGTTACCGATCGTGAAACCATGGATGTCGTTCAGATGGTGCTCGGTGGGCTGGTCAATAAAGATATTGTCGCCCTAATCAACCGCCATGGTGGACACGCGGTTGGTCTGACCGGGCGGGATGGTGGCTTGGTGCGGGCGCGCAAAATGCAGGTGACGCGCAATAACCCCGAGCTCGATGAGCCAGAGATCATCGATTTGGGCCATGTGGGTGAAGTCGCGGCGATTGATCCGAATATCTTGCATATCCTTGATGCCTCGGATGTAATCCCAGTGATCGCCCCGATTGGGGTGGGCGAAGACGGCGAGGCCTATAACATTAATGCCGATGTGGTCGCCAGCAAAATCGCTCAGGTGTTAGAGGCTGAAAAATTATTGTTGCTGACCAACACCTCGGGTGTGCTTGATCAGCATAACCAGTTGCTCACCGGTCTGACCGCACATGATGTGGAAGGTTTGATTGCCGATGGCACGATCTACGGCGGCATGCTGCCGAAAATTAACTTCGCCTTGGATGCCGTGCGCGGCGGCGTGAAAACCGTGCAGATCATTGATGGCCGCGTGCCGCATGCGGTGCTCTTGGAATTGCTCACCGATCAGGGGGTGGGCACGCTGATCCGCGGCTAGGCCGCGCTGGGATGGCTATTTTGAATTTGCTATTTCCCGAAATCGTTCGATCCGTTCATGAAAATCCAGCGCGACCTCATCGCGTTCGGCCCGAAGCTGGGCGATATGCGCTTCTAGGTTGGCTAGATCTCGTTCATAGGCTTGGCTGCTTTCCGGATGGCGTTGAATTAACTGCTCCATTCGCGATGCTGCCGCCTGATAGCGGCTAATCTGTGCATCTATACTGGCAATATGACGATCGCGCGCTTCGATAATGCTGTCCACGGAGCTGTATAGCGCCAACAGCATTTCATCCTGTTTCTGCTGTGATTGTTTTCGTTTCTCCTTCTCGGCTAAACGCTGCTCGGCTAAACGTTGTTGTTCGCGTTCTTCCGGGGTTTTGGCGCGGGCCACTTCACGGATGACACGTCCGGTACTGGGGTCAATGACGCGGTAGCCATGTACCGCCTCACGGCCTGGCATGGCATCACTAAAGCGGGTGTTGCCATCGGCATCAACCCAATGGTATGTGACGCTGTTAGCCATGGCCAGCGATGAGAGCATCAGCAGAGCCAGTCCAAATCCCCATCGTTGCGGCTTTTTATGCATGTTCGCTCCTTGAATAGTCCGTTTTAATCGCGTATTTGTCATAAACTGACGCATTTGTCACATTTGGACAATGAAATTTTTTTAAAGCAGATAAGTTGTTGATTAATGAGTTGGCATGACGATTTGGTATGTTTTAATGCAAGTTTGGTTCCGATTGTAAAGCCGGAGCATTTTAACGCGTTTGCGTTCTGGCCATTTTGGTGCATCGGGGTTGCTTTTTTGCGCTAAATTTGTGCAAAAATTTGCGCTAACGGAATGCCCGTGGCGGGTTTGGATGCGGGTTGTTCCATGTTTGCAGTAATTGTTTATATTAAACCAATGGGTTGGGAGTTTTTGTTGCCTCGCTTCGCTGCTTCCCGAGCTGGGCACAGTAGTTGCGAACGACGAGCTAATCGTGCTGATTGCGATCAGTTATTTTAAAAAACTAACCGCAGCGCTTGTTTTTCAATGTATGGTTGTGTCGTTACATCACCTCGGAGGACACCATGTCGACCAATAAAATCCTAAAGATGCTCGAAGAGCATGATATTAAATTCGTTGATTTCCGCTTTACCGATACGTTGGGTAAGCAGCAGCACGTTACTTATCCGGCCAGCCAAATCGACGAAGACGCTCTAGAGGACGGGGTGATGTTCGATGGCTCTTCCATCGCTGGCTGGAAGGGCATTAATGCCTCCGACATGATTCTTATGCCCGATCCAGACTCTGCCAAAATTGATCCGTTCTCTGAGGAGCCAACCCTGATTGTGGTTTGCGACATTATCGAGCCGGACACCATGCAGGGCTATGATCGTGATCCGCGCTCGGTTGCACGTCGTGCCGAGGCGTATATTCAGTCGGCAGGCATTGCTGACGTTGCCTACTTTGGTCCGGAGAACGAATTTTTCGTGCTCGATGATGTGCGCTGGGGTGCGGATATGTCTGGTTCGTTCGTCAAAATCGACTCAAGTGAAGCGGCCTGGAATGCCGAGACGGTTTATTCCGACGGCAACATGGGTCACCGCCCATCAGTAAAAGGGGGTTACTTCCCGGTGCCGCCGGTGGATTCACTACACGATCTGCGTCAGGCGATGTGCCTGGTGCTTGAGCAAATGGGTCAGACCGTTGAGGTGCATCACCACGAAGTGGCCACCGCAGGTCAGTGCGAAATCGGTGTTGGCTTCAACACATTGGTGAAAAAAGCCGATGAGGTCCAAGACCTGAAATATGTAATCCACAACGTGGCACATGCATATGGCAAAACCGCTACCTTTATGCCCAAACCTATTGTGGGAGATAACGGCTCTGGTATGCATGTGCATCAGTCGATGAGCAAAGATGGCAAAAACATCTTCTCTGGTGACGGCTATGCGGGTCTGTCAGAAACCGCGCTGTATTACATTGGCGGTATCATCAAGCACGCCCGTGCGCTCAACGCCTTCTGCAACGCGTCGACGAATAGCTATAAGCGCTTGGTGCCGGGCTTTGAGGCACCGGTTAAGCTGGCTTATTCCAGCCGTAACCGTTCGGCCTCCATTCGGATTCCGTTTGTGTCCAACCCCAAGGCGCGTCGTGTGGAGTTGCGTTTCCCGGACTCTACCGCCAACCCGTATCTGGCGTTCGCCGCCATGCTCATGGCCGGTATTGATGGAATTCAAAACAAGATCCATCCAGGTGATGCGGCTAGCAAGAACCTGTATGATCTACCGCCGGAAGAAGAAAAGAACATCCCGGAAGTAGCATTCTCGCTGGAGGAAGCGCTGCAGGCACTGGATGAAGACCGTGAATTCCTCAAGCGCGGTGACGTGTTCTCCGATGACTTGATTGACGCCTATATCGAAATTAAAGGCGAGGAAGTACAGCGTCTGCGAATGACTACCCACCCGGTCGAATTTGACATGTACTACAGCGTGTAAGCACCTAGCTGCATTAGCTGATCCCAAAACGCCCCGGATAGCGGGGCGTTTTTAATGGTATCAGAGCTTTTCTTTAATCTTTTCTGCAAAGTCATCAACCTGCGCTTTAGCCTGCTCGCGGCTAGCACCATAGGCTGACTGAATCTTGCCAACCAGCACATCGTAGCGGCCTTCTATCTGCGCGAACTCATCCTGAGTGATTATGCCCTAGTATTCCTGGGCGGGGCCCTAAAATTCTCGCCAATTGCCCTTAACGGTTTCGCAGTTCATCACAATGCGCTCTTTGCACTTTATGCGTTTTGAGCATAGCTTATGATTTAAATAAATCATGCACAAAAACGGTATTAATTGACAGTTAAGCCCGCAGAGAAAAATCCGATGAGTAGCAATAGCTCGCCATACTGGCGAATCAGCGAAGCCGAGCGACTGGGTTTTTTGGTGGACGGAGACGCTTGGTTACCTGCATTTGCCGATATGTTGCTATCCGCCCGTCGTCAGGCGATTATCCTGTGCTGGGATGTTGATAGCCGGGTGCAGATGTACCGACCCTGTGATGCCAAAGCCGCGTCTTGTTGTTTGGCCGATATTATAGAAGAAGCGCTTTCACGAAATCCGGAGCTGGAAATCTATCTACTGCCCTGGGATTATGCCATGGTGTATGTATTTGAGCGCGAATGGCGGCCTTTATTTAATGGCGGGCTACGCTCAAAAAAACGACTATCGGTCCATTTTGATGATCAGCACCCCTTGGGCGCATCCGTTCACCAAAAGTTGTTGGTGGTGGACGATTATCATGCCCTGGTAGGCGGCTTTGATCCCTCAAAATGGCGTTTTGATGACCGTGAACATCGTCCAGATAACCCCTTGCGCCTAGATCCGACCGGGAATTCCTATCCGCCTTTTCACGATGTGGCGTTCTATGTGCGCGGTGATATTGGTCGCGATTTAGGTGCATTGGCACGATCACGTTGGACGCATGCGACAGGCGAGTCGTTGGCCGCGCCCGACCCGTCCGAGGCTGCCTTAGATTTCTGGCCTAAACGCGTCGCGGTGGCCGTCGATGATGTGCGTATTGGCATTGCCCGCACCTACCCGCAGTATGGCCAGCAGGAAGCGGTGCAGGAAATCCTCTCGGTTTTGCTGGCGATGATTGCCCGTGCCACCCGCTTGATATACATCGAAAATCAATATTTCACCAGCCACCGCATTGGTCAGGCTCTGGCCAGTCGCCTGCAAGAGCCAGACGGCCCTGAGGTAGTGCTAATTCTGCCCCGGGAGAAAGATGGTTGGCTCGAGCGGGTGACCATGGATGTGTTGCGTACCCGGCTGCTGCAACAGCTTAAAGCAGCCGATCAGTATGGACGCCTAGGGGTGTTTTATCCAGAGGTTGCCGGGCTGGCTCCGGAGATGGTTTCGTTACACAGCAAGCTTGTGATTATTGATGATCTGGAAATCAATTTAGGCTCAGCTAACACCTCCAACCGTTCTATGGGGTTTGACAGCGAGTTGAACCTATCTCTGCTTGGCGATACCCCGAGTTCACGCAGTGCGATTGCCGCAATGCGCCACGATTTGCTCGCCGAGCATTTGGGTCAAACACCACAGGCGGTGGCTAAGCTGGAGGAGCAGAACGGGTCGCTACTGAAAACCATTGCCCATTTTAATCGCCAAGCGCAGCGCCGCTGGCTTGCGCCACTAAACCCAACCGTGGACCCTGAGCTGGATCGTCAGGTACCGGATTCGGCGCTTATTGACCCCGAAAAAGCCCGTCCGGCGGCTGAGTTGGTAGATTTGTTGATTGAGAAAAAAGCTCGCCCGTCGCTGCGTCGTCGTCTTATATGGTTCGTGTTGCTATTGCTGACGATGTTTGGTGGGGCGGCATTGGTCAGTTTTACCGGACTGGGTGAGGTGGCCGGTCAATATGCCGAGGTAAAGCAGGGTGCGGCGCATTATGTCGCTTTGGGCACCATGGGTATCGCCGCGCTGTTGCTGTTACTGGGGCTGCCGGTGACGGTGATGATTATCGTCTTAGTCTTGCTTGCCGGCGGTTGGCCGGGGTTTGGTCTGGCCTATGGGGCGTTGATGTTCGCAGCATTGGGCGGTTATTTGCTGGGACTGCGTTTAACGCAACGCCAATTAGCCAGCCTAGCCCGACACCACCTAGATGCGGTGACCGCTCGTCTGGCCCGACCGGGTGTGCTGGCTTTCATCACCCTGCGGCTATTGCCATTAGCCCCATTTAGCATTGTTAATCTTGTTGCTGGCGCCAATCGGGTGCCTTTGCGTGATTTTCTGCTCGGGTCCTTGCTGGGGGCACTCCCGGCGATGTTAGCGATTACGGTGTTCTCAGAGCAGTTGTTAGTCGTGATGGATAACCCTGTTTGGCACAATTGGATGGTATTGATCGGAATTACCCTCTTGCTGGCAGGCGGGGCTTTGCTGCTGGCCTGGTGGGTGCGGTATCAGGAGTCGCGGCATGGCTGAATATGCTCGCCTGGATTTTAATGTGGCCAGTTGGAATATACACAGCGCCATTGGTCGTGATGGTCGCTATCACCCCGAACGGGTTGCCCAGTTGATTGACCAGATGGATCTGGATCTGGTTGGCCTACAAGAGGTCAGCCTGTCGGGATCGTATGCTGATGAGGCGTTGCTGCAAACCCTCGCGCCGGTATTTGCTTACTGGCACTTTGTGCCCACGCACGTGCAATATCCACGCTATCGNTCTAATCGTCCGGCGGGGTTTGGCAACCTGTTGCTGTCGCGTTGGCCTATCTGTATCCACAATCATCTGGATTTGTCGTTCATGCATCATGAACCCCGGCGTAAGCTGGTATGTGAGGTGGCCACACCGGTGGGAAATCTCTGGGTCTGGGTGACGCACTTTGGGTTGCGCTATCAAGAGCGCCAACGTCAGGCTAATTGGGTTGCCGAAGCGCTGGCGCAGCTTGATCCCCAGACGCCGTTATTACTGATGGGGGATTTTAACGACTGGATGCCCGGTTCGCCGAGTTTGCGGGCATTGCGCTCGTCGTTGGGGCGTCCGGCTACTCAGCGCACCTTCCCGGCGGCCTTCCCGGTGTTTGCTCTAGATCAGTTTTGGGTGCGCGGGCCGCTTTGCTTGCGCAAAATACAGGCGGTGAAGGAAAACGGTATCGGGCTGGCCTCCGATCATTTGCCGCTACGCGGTGTTTTTCAGCTCACCTTGCCACATAAGGTTGTGGTCGATAAAGGAGCCGATTAACCTGATAATGACAAAGGGCTTTGCAATCCTGAGATTAATCGTCAACAATGGGTGCCTGGATTTGACTTAAGCGGGGTGGCAGAGCACTCCGCCTGTGCTCATAAGGCTGCGGAGGTAAAGAATGAGGCTGACTACAAAAGGACGTTACGCTGTGACAGCCATGCTCGATCTGGCAGTACATGATGACGGCAAACCAATCGCTTTGGCTGATATTGCTGACCGTCAGTCTCTGTCTTTATCTTATCTGGAGCAATTGTTTGCTCAGCTGCGCCGTGGCGGGCTGGTGGCGAGTGTTCGCGGTCCCGGCGGCGGTTATCGTTTGTCGCGCCCGTGTGACCAAATAAATATCGCCGAGATTGTCCAGTCGGTAGATGAGACGGTGGATGTGACTCGCTGCGGTGGCAAAGGGAACTGTCAGAAGGGTGGCCAGTGCATCGCTCACCACCTGTGGATGGGTTTGTCTGCGCAGATTCGTTCCTTTTTAGAATCGATTTCGCTGGCGGATGTGGTTGATGAGAATGATGCTCGCGCTCGGCAGAAAGCGCTTTCGGAAGCTAAACCCTCTGTCACGTCGGAGCAGCCGGTAAACTCGGATAATCTCGATGCCCGGGGCAGTAGTCGATCAATGGCGTAGATAGTTTGGCCACAACCCGTTAAACTATACTGTCCTGCGGTAAAGCCTAAAACCTGACGGGCGTCTGGCGCAGAGTGACAAAATGACAAAGACTTTACCTGGAGAACCTTTTAATCATGGCTACTGAGCGCACCCTTTCTATTATCAAACCCGATGCTGTTGGCAAAAACGTCATCGGCCAGATCATCAGCCGCTTTGAAGATGCTGGCCTGACTGTAATCGGTATCAAAATGCTGCACCTAAGCCGCGAGCAGGCCGAAGGTTTTTATGCAGTTCATAAAGATCGTCCGTTTTTCGGTGAGCTGATTAGTTTTATGGTTTCCGGGCCGGTTGTCGTGCAAGTGCTCGAAGGCGAAAACGCCATTGCCAAAAACCGTGAGCTGATGGGCGCGACTGACCCTAAAGAAGCAAAAGCTGGTACGATCCGTGGTGATTTTGCGGAATCTATTGATGCCAATGCTGTCCATGGCTCTGACAGTGCGGAAAACGCCAAGATCGAGATTGACTTTTTCTTCAAGCCAGAAGAGCTGCACAGCCGCTAAGCAACATCCTGCCGTGGCGTGAGCGCGCATCACCCCTGCCGCAGACAAAACGGGCGCGCAGGGGTGTTCTTCGTGGTGGATTAGCGTTCTGGCACAATCAGGTGACTAAATAATGAGTTCAGCGAGCGAGCGGGTAAACCTGCTAGGGTTAAGCCCTCAGCAACTACGCAAATGGTTTGCCGAAATCGGCGAAAAACCCTTTCGCGCCACCCAGGTGCTCAAGTGGGTACACCAGCGACAGGTAGATGATTTTGACCAGATGACCGATCTGGCCAAAAGCCTGCGCGAAAAACTAAAGCAAATCGCTATAGTCAAAGCCCCCGAAGTCGTGCTGGACAAAACCTCCAAAGATGGCACCCGCAAGTTCGTGATCGATATCGGTGCAGGCGGCTTAGTGGAGATGGTCTACATTCCCGAGCCGGATCGAGCCACCTTGTGCATATCCTCACAGGTGGGCTGCCCGCTGACCTGCACATTTTGTTCCACTGGGCGGCAGGGGTTTAATCGCAACCTCACGACTGCTGAAATCATTGGTCAGCTTTGGTTGGCCGAGCGCTTAATTGAGCATAAATTCCCACCTAACCGCTCGGTGACCAATATCGTATTTATGGGCATGGGCGAACCTCTGCTCAATTATGATGCAGTAGTGGCTGCCGCTGCGCTGATGCTGGATGATAACTGTTACGGTCTGTCCCGGCGCCGGGTGACTGTTTCCACCTCCGGTATTATTCCGGCGATTGATCGGCTGGCAGAAGACCTGCCTATTTCACTGGCTATCTCCTTGCATGCTGCCAATGACCGGCTGCGCGATGAGATCGTGCCGATCAACGAAAAATATCCGATCGATCAACTCATGGCTGCCTGTGATCGTTACGCCAAAGTAGTGCCGCACGGGGCTATTATCTATGAGTACGTCATGATTAATGAAGTCAACGATACCCCCGAGCACGCCGAACAGTTAATTCGCCTGCTTGAGCCACGCAAGGAAGCCGTTAAACTCAACCTGATCCCCTTTAATCCCTTCCCTGGCTCGGATTACCAGCGCCCCTCCCGAAATCGCATCGAGCGGTTCCGCGCGCAATTAAAGGCGGCGGGAATTAATACCGTGCCGCGCAAAACCCGTGGCGACGATATTGATGCGGCATGTGGGCAGCTTGCTGGTAAAGTAATAGATCGCTCCAGGCGCCAAGATCGTCTGGCGCAAATGGGATTGGGTCAAGCGGTTGTTGAGGTGATGGAATAATGAAACAAGCTGCGATGGTATCTACACGCTGGGTTTTGTTGTTTGTACTAGCGCTAATGCTTGCTGGCTGTGCCAGCGATGGCCCCCTGAAGCGAGACTCTGATCGCAGTGGTTTGGCGCAACGTGATCGTGCCGCCGAGGTCAATACCGAGTTGGCTGTGGGTTATATGCGTGAAGGACATTTGGATGTTGCTGTTGAAAAAGCCGAGCGGGCGATTGAAATCAACCCGAGCTACAGCCCGGCGCGGCATGTCTACGCCCTGCTGTTAGATCAGCTTGGAGAAGAGGCCAAGGCGGGTCGCGAGTTTGAAGCGGCGATTCGACATGCCGGTAAGCGCGATTCTGATCTGGCAAATAACTATGGTGCTTTTTTATGCCGCCAGGGTGATTATGACAAGGCTCAGGCTATGTTCAGCCGTGCGCTGGATAACCCGCTCTACAACACACCGGAGTTTGCACTGACCAACTCCGGGCGTTGTTACGAGCGTGCCGGTGCGTTCGAGCAGGCACTCAGCCGCTATGAGCAGGCGCGGCAAGCAGAGCGGGCTCATGGCCCAGCCACCTTGGGAATGGCCCGGGTCCACTACGAGCTGGGCGATTATCAGCAAGCCTTTGAACTCATGCAGCAATACAGCGCGCGCAACCGGCATACGCCTGATTCTCTGGCGACAGCGATTCGTATCGACCGCGCAGTTGGTAATGAGCAGTCGCTGGCCAACCACCGCCTAATTCTGCGTGGGCGTTTTCCTGATTCACCCGAGACCGAAGCACTCGAGCGAGGAGACCTATAAATGAATGATCGAGATCGGCAGGATCCGGCAATCAACCAACCACGTGCCGATGGCGCAGCTCAGCCGGATGCGGATACCGATGCGCGTCTGCTAGGGGCTGGCGGACCGAGCTTAGGTGAACGCATTCGCCGTGCCCGTGAAGCGAAAAACCTGGATCAGGCCGATCTGGTCGAACCGCTAAACCTCGATTTGCGCGTGATTATCAACGTTGAGCGCGATCAACTTGATCAGACGCCCGGTCGTCCTTATATTATCGCCTATATTAAAAGCTGGGCTGCGCAACTCGACTTAGATCCCCAGGCACTGATCGCCCAATATCAGGCGCAGACCGTGCCGCCCAGCACGCAAATAAACGGGGGCCAACACCCGACGCTTGATGTTATGGACGAAGGCAAAGGGCGGTTGCGTAAATGGCTGACCGGCCTGTTTATTGTGATTATTCTGGCGATTGTTTTGGCGCTGGCAGTACAGTTTGGTGCCGACAAGTGGTCGCAGTGGTTTGCCGATGAAGCCGAACAACTGACCAGCGAGCAAACCCAGTCGGATAACCAAACGACTCCTGAGATGATTGAGTCGGCGACAGCCCCGCCACAATCTGCTGCTTTGCCCGAGCAGCCTCTGCCATCGCTAGATGTACCACCTCCGCCCACGCAAACCGCATGGCCCGCCGATGAGGGCCTTACCCCTCCGCCTGCGATGGAGGAGGAGGGGGGTACTGTGGATGACCATGATCAGGCGCAGCGGGATGATGCGATGTCAGCCCAAGAGCAAGAGTCGGTTGCTGAAGAGGCGAGCATTGAGGCCGAGCCGACCGCGCCCACAGCCGAGACCGAAGAACGGCTGCAACTACGTGCCTCCGGCGGGGACTGCTGGATTGAAGTACGCTCGGCAGAAGGAGAACGCCTGATGTATGACGTGCTCAGTGACGGTGATAGCCGCAGCTTTAGCGGCAAGGGGCCTTTCAACTTGGTTTTGGGTAACCCGTCGGTGATGGAAGTGCTTTGGGAAGGCGAGCCGGTTGAATTAGAAGGCCGCCAAGATGTTACCGGCGTGTTGCGGATAGAGGTGGGAGGCTAGCTGCGTGTTTGAACCGCCATGTGTGCCACGCCGTTTGTCTCGTAAGATCCAAGTCGGCTCAGTGCCAATTGGTGGTGATGCGCCGATTGCCGTGCAGTCGATGACCAATACCGATACCTGCGATGTGGATGCCACTGTCGCCCAGATTCGGCGTCTGCAGCGGGCCGGTGCTGACTTGGTTCGGGTCTCCGTGCCGGATAAGGATGCAGTTGTTGCTTTCAGTAAAATTCGCGCCGCAGTTGATATTCCGCTGGTTACTGATATTCATTTTGATTACCGGATTGCATTGCAAGTCGCCGAGTTAGGCGCTGATTGCCTGCGAATTAACCCGGGCAACATTGGCCGGGCTGACCGCGTTCGGCAGGTGATTGATGCAGCCCGTTATAATGGCATCCCCATCCGCGTGGGTGTCAATGCCGGTTCGCTGGAAAAAGACATCCAGAAAAAATACGGAGAACCCACCGACGATGCGCTGGTGGAATCGGCTTTGCGGCATATCGACCTGCTGGATAAATTCGATTATCCCGAGTTTAAAATCTCGCTTAAAGCCTCCGATGTCTGGATGACTGTGGGCGCGTACCGCAAGCTAGCCAGCCAGATTGAGCAGCCATTGCACCTAGGCATTACTGAAGCCGGTGGCCCGCGTGCAGGCGCGGTTAAATCCGCTGTCGGACTGGGTATGCTG
>JGI26787J52750_100091_pt1 | contig 11345 bp, 15 predicted proteins | sample WilGeyfunne61714_FD_52750 | JGI IMG/M metagenome (IMG submission 52750)
TTAGTGTTAAGGTGTTCAATATAATCTTTTGGATTCAATTTTTTCATGGATATGGCTCGGGCAAGTTACAATTTTGTGATCTATTATTAAATTACCATTGTAATGTTATAGTTGAATCAGTCCCGTACATCCGAGTATGATCAATAGATTTAAATATGAGTAATTATTAGGTTATTTTGGAGGTGAAAATATGGTTGAATTACCAATGGCACCTGTTGGAAGAATCATAAAAAATGCTGGTGCTGAGAGAATAAGTAATGATGCAAGGGAAGAACTAGCAAAGGCCTTGGAAAAAATGGGTGAAGAGATAGCAGTATCAGCTGTTAAACTTGCAAAACACGCCGGTAGAAAAACTGTTAAAGCAGAGGATGTGGAATTGGCAGTTAAAACAATGAAATGATTCGCCATTGGAGGTGCTAAGATACATTCACAGGATGATAAGCACCCCCTCATCACACATTCTCCCTTATTATTTTTTCTTACACAAAGGGAATAATAATGTTAACATTAGAAAATTTGAAAGGAGCATTTGCCGGAGAGTTCCAGGCAAACAGAAAATGCCTTGCATTCGCAAAAAAGCCGACGAGGAAGGACATCCTCAAATAGCCAAGTTATTCCGCGCGGCAGCAGCTGCAGAGGCCGTGCACGCCCGCAATCACCTAGAGGCCATGGGGGTATTAAAACCACAGAAGAAAATCTCAAAGAGGCCATAGATGACGAAACTTATGAATTCGAGAAAATGTACCCCCGATTCATTGAAGAAGCCGAGAAAGAAGGTGAAGAACAAGCAGCATGGAGCTTAAATGTTGCTAATAAAGTTGAGATGATACACGAACAACTTTATAAAAAAGAGCCCTTGAAAACCTTGGAGAAAACGAGGAAATAGACTATTATGTGTGTAATTGCTGTGGTAGCACAGTAGAAGATGAACCACCAGAAAAATGTCCAATTTATGGAGCACCAAAAGAAGAATTCAAAAAAATAGAATAACTATCTTTTCCCTCAAGAAATCTTCAGTATCGTTAACCTGAAAGTTGTTCCATTATCTGATATCATCCGGACCTCGGCGTTGATCTGATCAGCTAAACTTTTAACTAATTGAAGACCCAAAGATTTTGTGTTCTGCCAATCGATCCTCAGGGAAGCCTATCCCATTATCACTCACCTCAAGGAAAATCTTACCATCCAATAACTTCAACTTTAAATTAAGTTCCCCTTCACCATTTTCTGGGAAGGCATGTTTAAATGAATTTGTTATAAGCTCATTACTATTAAACCGACTGGGGCCTGTTCTATGTCCATTTTTATCTTGTCAATGTCGTTGAATTTGACGCCTGGAGGGGAATAACTGGTGAATATCCCCCTGGCAAGTGTCTGAAGATAATCCATCATATCAATCCCTTTAAGATTAGAGGAACGATAAAGTCCCTTATGGATCAATGCCATAGATTTCGCCCTATTTTCACTTTCCTTGAAGATCTCAAAAGCCTCTTTATCCTTTAAGTATTTTGCATGCAAGCTTAAAAGACTCGAAATTATCATAAGATTATTCTTAACCCTATGATGGATCTCTTTAAGGAGCAGCTCATTCTCCTCAAGCGCCTTCTCTAATTCCCTTTGGGCCTTTTTTATATCAGTCAAATCTTGGATCACGAAAATTATCATATCTTCTCCATTGATATTAAGAAGCTTATTGTAAATCTTTAACATGATGTTCATTCCCCATACGGTCAAGTATCTTCGTTTCATAGGCTCGGACTTTCCCACCATCTCCTATAATCCTTAAAAGCTCCTTAGTTTCATCTATTTTTTCGGGTGGGAGAAGTTTCAAATCAAAGATGGATTTACTCCTCAATTTATCCTTTTCTAATCCGATGAATTTGCTAACATGCTCATTTACATCATAGATTTCCCCATCCAAATTAGAGACTATTATATACTGGGGTGACAATTCAAAAAGTAAACGATACTTTTCCTCGCTTTCTGCTATCTGACTCCCCCGCTTGTCTATCTCCTCAGCCAAGAATATAACCATCATATTCACGAAGAAGAACATTAAAACACGGCACAAATCCTCGATAAAATAAGAGGATGATATAAGGCACGATGAAACTAGGAATAAAGAGGATGATATCCCAGTCAAAATTAAAGATTTCCTTTTAAACCAGAGAGCCGCTAACATAATCGGAATATAAAAGAAATGGGTGAATATAACATGAACATTTAAAATAAAGTGGAAGTAGTAAATCAGACCTATAGAAACCACTGTAAATAATGCCAAGATAATAATCCTCATTTTGTTGTCAGAGAGATCGAATGCCAATGCACCACTTTTGTACAATTCCTTCTACTCTGGTGAACTTTTGTATAATAGCTTGAATGGGCCCGACGGGATTTGAACCCGCGATCTTCTGGTTAAGAGCCAGATGCCCTGCCAGACTGAGCTACGGGCCCCCATAAGACTAGAAAACTTGCTTGCATGAACCCTCCAATGGGCGGGTAATTAAGTTTAAATATTATAGCCTACTCCTCAACAAAGGGGACTAAGATTGGGGAGTTTTGGAGATCCCTAGAGGGTGTGGGGGCTCAGAACGTGAAGCTCCTATGTGAACGCCCCCAATCCCTCCTATTCTGGGAGTCTTCCATGTTGAAAGCTCCCCTTTGCATTAGCATCAAGGGGGTCATAGTTAGTTATTTTGTTCATTTTCATTACATAAAATTTTTTTGGTTATGAAAAGGTGCCATCTTTGATGAATGTTGTTAAAGATTCTTGTCTAGGAAAATTTTATAGGGGGGATCTTAAAAGTAAGTTTTAGGTGAACCTAATGGAGCTTCTGAGTGAAAGCATAGAAGAATACCTAAAAACTCTCTATAAACTTTCACAAGAAAAAAAACTTGTAAGCACATCCAGCATATCCAGCGAATTAAGGATAGCCCCTGCCAGCGTCACCCAAATGCTCCAGAGATTAGCCAAAATGGGCCTTGTAGACTATTCACCATATAGGGGTGTTAAACTCACAATGAAAGGTTATAAGAGAGCTGAGAAGATTATAAGGAAGCATAGATTGCTTGAAAGATTCCTATATGATATTCTAAATTTGAAAGAGGATAAAATACATCAACAGGCCTGTGAAATGGAACATGCACTTTCTGATGATGCTGAAAGAGCCCTCTGTCAACTGCTCAAGCAGCCAAGTTACTGTCCAGATAAAAACCCTATACCTCCATGTAACTTCAAATTCAAAACATGTAATGAATGCTTGAAAAGAAAAGATGAGGACCTTAAAGAGATAGGTTCAAGAGACGAAAATCTGTTATCATTACTCCAATTAGAAGAAATGGAAGAAGGGAGAGTATCATTCATAAGAGGTGATTACAAGTTCATGGAAAAAATCATGAACATGGGGATAACAATCGGAAGTATCATAAGGGTTCTAAGAAAAAGCCATCCAACAGAATCCATTGAAATAGAAGTAAAGGGATCAAAGATACTGCTTAGAAAAGACATAGCAAATAACATTTTCATAATAAACCCCGCTTTAGGATCTAGCTAGCCAATTTTCAACCTTTTTCATGACCCTTATCGAGGAAATCTAATGATCTTTCGTGTGAACTAAGAAATATTGCCAATTCCAAGAGGGNTTTTTCATCCCCTACAATCGCCCATATAAAGTAGGAGGTTCTCATACAATCTATTAGTTTGATACCTTTCAGGTNCCTCTGGGCCCCATAGTGTATAAGGGCCTATTCCTTTGACGAATCCTTGATCTTAGAAAGTTGGAATTTTTTATTTGAGAAGATTCTCTCCTTGATATATTTTAGCAAGTTCCTATTTTTCAAGGCCCAGAACTTGAAATCATCATATTTATCTCTTAGTTTGTGGATCTGATCCCTTTTCTCATCCCGTATCCTTATAAATTCCTCCTCATAATTAAGTTGGAATATTGACTTATCAAATTCCACAAGCTTTAATAGGTTACCATGCCTTTTTTCAATTCTTTACCCGCTTCTATGTGGAGTATTTCCTCATCTGTAAGTTTTCTCTTCTCTAAAAGTTCCTTTTGGGATTCGATCTGCTTCGCCCACTCTTCACATTTCCTTGCTTCAAGCTCTTTTAACTTTTCATGGAATCTTCCCTGTGAACTACCCCTTCCTGTCGGGAAAGGGGCTTCCTGCTTCAATGATAACGCTTGCCCGTATAGCTACGGGTAGGGGCTTTATCTCTACAGGCTCGAAGGGTCGTCCCAACCCTGCTAAACCTCGCTCTAAAATGTTGAACGAAGCGTTATAGTCAGGTCAAGTTTGCCGTGTTTATAGTTCTGACTTGTTCCCTCTTTGGATTTACCCTTCAGGGATGTCTTGCCAGCATTTTCAGCTTTGATAGGACAACATCTGAAGGAATTTTCCCCAGGAGGGTGTCAAGTTATTTTCTGGGCTAAGTTTATGGTTTCTAACCATGCCTGTTGCGCTTATGTATTTTTTCCACCCACTATATGTTTCGCCTCTCATCTCCCCGGCTTTCGCAAGGGGAACTTCCCGCCGAATCAGTTAAAAGTTCCATGGCGAAGAACTTCTGCCAACCATGATCTTCTAGATGGGACAAGATAGTCGCTATCTCCAACAGATCCTCTGGCCCCATCCTAAAGTATGATACTAGCCTAGCCACCTCTCTTGGAAACAAACTAGGGATTACCATGACTAAAAACCAGAAAATAATTGACACAGAAAAAGAAACCAAAAATGGTAGAATTATTCCCTGGATATTCATGAAGAAGCCCCTTTACTGAGGATAATCTTCCGAAACTCCCTTTTAGTTTCTGTTATAATCTTGATATCTCTCACATTTATGCTATTTTCATTAAAATATTCAAGTAATTGTGTGGGAGTCACTGTCTCTTCGAAGTCTACAAGTATTGAACCACTTTCAATGCTTAATTCAACCAATCCATAGTCTGATAATAACCTTTTAGCTTCTTCAACTTGTGAAGTTCGTAACCTGATTTTATTTTCTGTTATAATCTCAACATTCTTGAGATCTATGCTATTTCTGCTAAAATATTCAAATAACAGTGTAGGATTTATTGTTTTCTTAAAGTCTAAAAGTATCGAAACGTCTTCAATACCTATCTTAATCGCCCCATACTCTAATAGTAATCTTTTAGCTTCCTCGACTTGTGGAGTTTCCACCCTGAAAGTGCGTAGACGTTGCTGCGCCTCTGTAATATCGATATCCATCCTTTGAAGGCCTATGAGAACATGCCTTTTTAGGGCTTCTTCTAGTATGTCAACGGTTATTTTTTCCATTCCACGATTTATTCTCACTGCCTGGGCTATCTGGGCGACATCCCTTGCATGGGCGAAAGTTGGGGTTAATCCCTCACCACCATCCTCCTTGGGCGTGTAGACTAGTCTGAGCCTCTCAAAGATCTCTTCATCATATTCTTCACCTAGGAAATCTAGGTTTCTTTTGAATACTTCAATTATCTCATCCACTGGCGGTTCTTGGAGGAATATATGTAAGGGCGCCCTCCTAAGATGGGCTTCATCCATTATACTTATATCAAGGTTTGTGGAGAATACAGGGATGAAATGTGAATGTACAGTGACCGGCACCCCTTTAATATATACTATTTCCTTCTTATTTTCTAGGGGTACTATTAGACGGTTGAGTACCAGATTATGATTTTCTCTTTGTCTTCCAAGATCATCAAGGACTAGAACTCCACCATTTGCTTTTATGATAGGGGATGCTTCATATACTCCCTTACTCTGGTTAAAGTTTGTCTCCATTTTTTCAATTGTAAGTTCGGATCCTGTGAAGACAAATGGTGCATATATTTTAACCCATCTCGGATCCTCTGGTTGTTCACCACAAAACTTGTGAAAATCTGGATCATATAATTGGATTACTTGCTCATTAAATTCTATATAACGGGGGATCAAAATTGGGGGAAGCAGATTCGACATTTTACTTGTGATGAATGTCTTACCCGTCCCAGGAGGACCATATATGAAAAAGCCTTTTCCAATTGTGGCGGCTTCAATCATGGTCTCTTTAGCTTTTTCGCTGCCAACAATATCCTTGAATGTTTCTTTGATGATCTCCTCGGGTATTTTGATGGGGAATCTTCCCTCGAGTTGTTTTTCCATTATCTTATAATAGATTTCATATGTTACCGGTGCCATGCCAGTGTATGGATTTTCCCTGAGGAGTTTCTCTGCGAGGTTTCTTCCCTCTGGTTCTATAGTATATGTTACTGTGGGGAATAGGAAGCCCCCACCAATAGGGGCACATAATTCCTCATCTTCCATGTCCCTCATACATTCTTCGAGTATGTTCACATGCAATCCCGTGATTTCATGGATCCTTTCAACCTTTATCGTCCCATAGGTTGCTATGATTTTGAGGATGAGATTTTTTATGAAGTCCTTGGATAAGTCTATCTCATCGAAACTCTTTGGCTGTTTTAAAGCCTCAAAGAGCCTTTGCATTTTTTTATCATGGTAATAATCCACTTTAAACACCATCTATAGGATATTTTTGAGCTCGCCTATATTAGATATTATTTTAATGTCAAGTTTCTCCCTTTTTATATACTCTTTCTCATCCTCTTTTAACTTGGAATTGACAAGTATTGCTGACATACCCGCGTTCACAGCGCCGAGTATATCCTCTTTAAATTTGTCCCCTACCATAACAGAATCTTCGGGCTTACAATCCATCCTATTGAGGGCTTCCCTAAATATTCCTTGGTCTGGTTTTTCTACTCCCACCTCCTCTGAAGTGACAACTTCATCAAAGAAATGGTGTATGCCAAGTCTTATCAACTTCTCCCATTGTTTTATCGTGAGGCCATTAGATATCGCCCCAAGATGATAACCTTTACCCTTAAGGTATATCAAAGTTGGTATAGTCTCGGGGAATGGTCTCAAAAGGGCGAATTTAACATTATGATATGTTATAACACCCAAGGCTATCAGTAGAGGGTCTTCCTCGCCAAAAACCCTCTCCGTAAGCACGTTAAAATGTTTACCATAATTTGATCCCTTTTCATCTATAATCTTCCTAAGGAGAGGGTAAGCTTCTTCCTGTGTAAGGGGCAGACCAGCCTCGATCATGACACTTAGAGCGGCTTTCCTAGCTAACTTAGCAAAACCTGACGTGTCATAGAGCGTATCATCAATATCAAAATAAACGGCCTTTAACATGAACTTCACTCCCCCTATAGGAACGCATCTAGGCTACTCTGCCTTTCACCCCCAGCCAACATGAGAAGATCATCTGTTGAGTATCCAAGGGATGTTATTATACGGGATACGGCAGCTAGAACCTGATTCTCTATATAATAGTCAGAGTCATATTCCCCCTTGAAATCCTCGGCCGGAACCGCCCTTTGACTAATAGGTTCCTTTCCCTTCACTATAATGTAGCGGATTATGGATCCTCTTTCAATCAGCCTACCCTTATTAAGGGATCTCCTAGCCGCCACTATATGGGGGCCCACTTGCTTGTATTCATCAAGATTCTTAGTAATCTGCGTGTGGATGATAAGATCCTCGACTCGCACATTACCTTCTTTAATATCCTTTATAACCTCCTTTATTATGTCCTTGGCCTTCTTGGGGGATCCTTCCTCTAGTATCGCCCGGAGAACCATCTGTTGTGTTTTCTTGGCTATTGGCGCCCAGTCTCTCCTTACAAGTTCAAGACCCTTGACAATGATGGTATCATCTTCAATTAAAGCGTATCTTTTCTTGGTTACGAAGAAACCCCTCTGGTAGAAGCCCTCATATTCAAGTTCCATTCCCTCTGGGAGCCTATTATTAATATAATCCAAAAATTTCTTAACTTGGGAGATTATCTCCTTTTTAAAGTTATCAACCAAGCTTATACACCCATATCATTTCTTGAGTAATATACCATTGAGTATGCCATGTTGACCAGGCCTCGAGGTTACCTTGGCAAGACCCTTGCTCGTCTCTACAATAGCACCCTTTGTTATGATATTCCTCCTTACGAAGTGGGAGTTGGCCCTATTCTCCACCACATTCAGTATTTCTGCAACCTCCACCTTATTGGTCTCAGGGTCCACCACGTTTATATGGGTGTCTGTTACAAGTCTAAACTTCCTGTTACCCCCCATTGTCCTTATTATCCTCATCTTCCTTTCGCCGATTCTTGTCTCCGCGGATTCCCTTCCAAGTTCATATTTCCTCTTACCTCTGCTCTTTTTCAACATTCCACCTGTTGGTTTTCTCTTGGATCTACTTTGCCATATCGCCATTTAACATCACCTCAAAATATTATATATTAGAATTGGAGGATATAGTTTTTAAAGTAAATCATACCTATATCACCCCCCGAGGAGGGCCCCAAAGAAAAAGATCATATCATCTACTAAGATGCGCTTCATTATATAAATTTTTCGGGTCTGCAAGAATCCGATGGGGATGAATTCTCCAATTTGAGAATGAAATGCCACCAGAGAACAATCTTTATCTTCCCTGTGGCTTGCAGAAACCTTCCATCTTGGAGTTGGGTATTTAGGTTTAAATACCTCAAATATAAAAAGAACATTTCAAGGGGGAGTAGGCCCATAAGTCCACGAGGACAGAGGAAGGTGAACCCGCCAATGAATGGATAAGACCTCCCTGAGGAGCCCCCATCCACCAGAGTGGGTTTAAACTCTCCTATAATGATAGAGTAATAATGAAAGGTGGAATTATGAAGATCAACATGTCACATGGCGCAGGCGGAGAAATGATGCAAGATCTCATATCAGAGATAATCCTCTCCAACGTACAAAAAAAGAATGTCAATGGCGGTGTCGGATTAGATGACTTAGATGATGCTGCTAGCATACCATTGAATGGCTATGAGATAGTTATAAGTACGGATGGTCACACCATCGACCCCCTGTTCTTCCCAGGCGGAGATATCGGGAAACTCGCAATTTCAGGTACAATAAATGACATATCAGTTATGGGCGCAAAACCCCTTGCCATCGCAAATGCCATGATAATGAGTGAAGGTTTCAATTCAGAAGAATTAGAGCGTATCATAAAATCCATGGACAAAGTATCCCAGGAAACCGGAACCTCGATAATAACAGGTGATATCAAGGTGATGGAACAAGGAAAACTTGACAAGATGGTGATAACAACAACAGGTGTCGGAATAGCAAAGAAAGGCGAGATAATAAGGGATAATGGACTCGAGGTTGGGGACAAGATAATCCTAACAGGAAGCATAGGAGACCATGGGATAGCATTAATGGCATACAGGAAAGGATTCGGATTCGAGACAAGCCTCAAATCTGATGTGGCCCCAATCTGGGAGATCGTGGAAGCCGCCCTGGAAGTGGGGGGTGTGAAAGCCATGAAGGACCCTACCCGTGGGGGTCTTGCAAATGCCCTTAATGAGCTAGCAGAAAAATCTAATGTGGGCATGCTCATAGAAGAGGATAAGATACCTATCAAGGATGAAGTGAGGGCAGTTTCTGAAATGCTTGGCATAGACCCTTATGAGGTTGCGAATGAGGGTAAAGTTGTTATGGGCGTGGAGGCAGAAGCTGCAGACGAAATCCTCAAGGCGATTAAGAAGACAAGATATGGAGCTGAAGCGCAGATAATAGGTGAAGTGACAGAAGACAAACATGTAATACTCGAGACAAACCTTGGGGGTAAGAGGATAATCGAGGCGCCAATAGCAGATCCTGTGCCAAGAATATGTTAAGGTTGATTGAAATGGAAGAAACCACAAAAAGGAGACTTTTCGCTTTTATCATAGACTTTCTAATAGTTAGTCTGATGATATGGACTCTAACATTATTATCCTATCCTGTAATCGCCTTCACGGGCTCATTTTTCCTCTATAATTATTGGTTAGTTCTTTTGGCTATTGTAACAATCTCATATTTCACCTATTTTGAANATCATGGTGGAACCATTGGCAAATTAAACCAAAGACTAAAAGTGGNCTCCAAAGAAGGGGAGTTGAAATATAAGCAAGTTATAATAAGGAACCTTCCCAAAATTTGTTGGTTTCCATTAATACTCGACTTGATCCTAGGATACAATAAAGAATTAAGATTATTTGATAGGATAGCCGGTACAAAAGTTATAATAGGGGATCAATGAAAAACGGAGAAATCAGAAAACTGATATGGGATCCTCTGCACAAACTTGGCATTTCTCAGAAACCTGGGGGGATTATGGTAAAATACCGGATTTTAAGGGTTCGATGGCTGCTGCATTACGCCTTTCAAAGACAGGTGAGTGGAAAAAGAGTCTAAAAGGATATTCTCGAGTCCGGATTCTGCGCGGCGTCCAGTAAGGGAACTCGCTCTCAAGCATGGTAAAGATCTTATAATGCCCACACCACGCCTCAAAAAAGGATACCTTTATATTAAAGCAGTTGATGCAAGGAGACGTAAGATCAGCCACCACTATAAAGGGAGCTTACAACTTCGGGTCTCCAATAAAAGTTTTTCCTAAAGTCGATCTCGTAGTTGAAGGGTCTGTAGCCGTTGACATAGAGGGTAACAGGCTAGGTAAAGGTGGGGGTTATGTGGATCGCGAAATAGGGGAACTCAAATGCCAAGGTGTTATAACATGCCATACACTCATTGGAACAACAGTGGATGAAGTACAGATCATCAAAAAAGTGCCAGTGGAGCCACATGATGAAAAAATAAACATGATAGTAACACCTCACCGTGTTATAAGACTAAAATGAGAATATCGACCCAAGGGGTTTCCAGTATATGTATATGTAAAAGTGTTGCCACTACCATGAGTATTGACATTTCAGCGTGCCAATAAGTTACCGATGGATTTAAAGCCGCGTCTTGGTACCTAATTTTATGAAAAAAATCGACAAGAAGCCTGTAAATCCAGTCCCTGCATAACCAAATGTTAAAAACAGATTCCATAACTTTCTATGCTTCGACCTTCTAATATATCCCCTCTTAAAAAGATAGTGGGTAACAAGGTATAATCCTATGAGATAATCTACCCCATCAACATCCACATTTTCTATGGTATGGTCGGTGGCGTCCCCTTGATGGGTCTCATCAATTTCAGTACCTGTTGTCATAGAAATTGATGTTTGTGAAAAGTCACAGAAGCCATCACCATTCAAGTCGGTATACCGTGGGCACTGGCCAGGATAAGGATCATTTACAAGCCCATATGGACAAGAAGTAGCGCAGGACCCCCTCAAGTGATAACAATCCTCCAATGGCTGGTAGTAATAAGTTTTTTTGCGATTTTTTCCATTAAACCCATTAACGCACTCCAAATACCCTATACACACTACCCTTATAATAGTGGAAATGGAATAT
>JGI26787J52750_100092_pt1 | contig 11304 bp, 16 predicted proteins | sample WilGeyfunne61714_FD_52750 | JGI IMG/M metagenome (IMG submission 52750)
GACACTGTAACTCCTTTTTTAAATTTAAAATGCTTTTGTGATATAGTCAATGAGTTTGCTTTTCATTCTCTCTTTAGAGTACCCAACCTCAACACCTAGATCAGGGATCTCAACCTTAATACCGTCAAAGTCACTTTCTTTATGAATCAGCTTAATCGTTGTGCCAGTTTTTGCACTGAGTGCATCTTCTAGCATCGAAATATCATCTTGAGTTATACTTTTTGCTGATTGAACAAAACCTTCAAAACTGTTACTTTCTCTTTGTAGCTGTAGTCGTAACACATCCGCCATACTTTCAATAGCATCAAACCTATTGTTTTGTGCGACCAAAACCATAAATTGCTTTACAGTTTCATCACAATCATTCAAAACTGTTTTCACTAACTCCACTTTCTTGTCAGTGCTTACCAAAGGAGAGTTTAATACTTGAGAAACTTTACTATCCCTATAGGCTTTTGAAAAACCATTGATGATTTCATAATACTCTTTTTTAGCTTCAACACTCGCACCTGAAGTTAATGCCTTAATGTATCTTTTTGCTACACCTTCTAATTCCATTAAGCAACCTTTTTCTGAACAAGTTTAATAAATTTTTCTTGATCAATCGATGCTACATCTTCGCTTAGCAATTCATCAAGAATCTCTCTAACAACCTCTTTGGTTACTTTAGCTTTTTCAAGCTTTAATTTTTCATCATATGCTTTCTCAAGATTTTTTAAATCATCATCACATTGTGCTTCAATTTTTGATGCTATTAATTGGCACTCTTTCTTTGCGTTTTCAACTATCTCAGCGGCTTTTGCTTTTACCTTTTCCAATTCCAGTTGCGCATCTTTTCTTGCTTGTTTTGAAGCTTGAAGCTTTTTGCTTACCTCATCAAGTTTTGAAGCAATTGAAGCCGTTCTGTTTTTAAAAAAGTTCCTAACTACATCATTNACAAGATAGTACAAAATACCAAAAAATATCGTTGCGTTAATAACTCTGTAGATAAAGTCTGACTCCCCTATTGGAGTTGATGCTGCCAAAGCAAAAGTAGAAAAGGTAAAAAATAGTAGTATCGCTTTTGTCTGCATTGTATCCCTTTATATTTGAGTGTATTTTGCTTTTAATGCTTCTTTAAATAACGGAATCTGTGAAGTCAATGAGTTTTTTAATCGCACCTTTTCTTCATGTAGTTCAGCCATAAATTGCTCATAAGCTTTCATAAGCTCTTCATTTTTACTCTCAATCCTACTTTGTGCAAGAGTTTTTGCTTCTTCAGTTGCTTTTTGCTTCATTGCAGCTGCTTTTACTTTTGCCTCAGATAAGATTCTTGCTGCCTCATCTTTTATATCTGAAACATTAGTGCTAACACTATTTGCTTCTTCAAGATCCTTTCTTATAGTCTCATCCCGATCCTCCATAAAACTAATCAATGGCTTGTATAACTTTGCATTCAAATATGCAATCATACTTAGAAATATGATAGCAACTGGTATCATCAATAAAAGATCTAGCTCAAGCATCTTCTCTCCTTCAAAAATATTAAACAAATCATATCAAAACTAACCATAAAATACATTTAATAAGATTATTACCTCTTGAAATATTTTAAAAATGTTTCCATTTCAGCCTCATTTTTGAAGCTAAACTCCAATTTATTCCTTTTTATTTTAAATTGAAGAGGAATCTCCTTTTTTAATCGATTATTATATTTCATTAAATCCAGAAGTTTTATCTCTTTAGGCTTACCATTGCTATTTGATTCTCTTTTTGATTTTATATCTTTAATTAATTTTTCACACTCCCTGACACTAAGCTTTTGACCAATTATGGTATCAATAGCTAACTTTTGATCATTGAAGTTTAAACCAATAAGCAGTTTTGCATGTCCAAAGCTTATCTCATTATTGAGTAGTTTTTCTTGCGCGTACTCACTCAAAGTTAGTAATCTCAAGATATTAGTAACTTGAGCTCTGCTTTTATTGACTCTTTTTGCAACCTCTTCATGGGTTAATTGGTGCTCATCAATCAATTTTTTTAATGCAATAGCAACTTCAAGTGGATTTAGATCCTCTCTTTGGATATTTTCAATCAATGCAAGTTCTCGAAATTTCTCAAACTCTACATCAGTAATAATCGCTTTAATACTCGTAAATCCAGCAAGTTTTGAAGCTCGAAGCCTTCGCTCACCTGCTAAAAGTATAAATCCCTCATCACTTTTTTTTACGATAATAGGTTGCAAAAGGCCATGCTCTTTAATCGATTCTGCTAATTCGCACAGTGATTCTTGTGTAAAATTGTGCCGTGGCTGCTTGGGATTTGGTTTAATATTTTCAATATCTAGCTCATAAATCTCATCAACACTACTTTTGGCTGAAATCTCTCGTTCATACGCTTCGCTTATTTCACCAAGTATATCACCCAATCCTCTTCCAAGTTTATTCATCTATCAACTTTCCAAAATGTTTTGAGCTAATTTTTGATAAGCCAAACTTCCCTTGCATGTAACATCATAGAGTATTATTGGCTTACCAAAACTTGGGCTTTCAGCTAATTTTACATTTCTAGGAATTACAATGAATTTATTTTCATTGTTTTTAAATAATTTTGCAGGAAAGTGCTGGCTCAAATCACTAAGCACTTGCTTTGAAAGATTGTTTTGCTTAGAAAACATTGTTGGCAAAAAACCTCTAATTTCAAGTTTTGGATTGATTGTTTTTCTTAAGATTTTAATTGTATTTAAAAGTTGTGCCAACCCTTCAAGTGCAAAAAATTCACACTGAATAGGAATTATTACTGAATGTGCTGCACTTAATGTATTTATAGTAATTGGTCCAAGAGCTGGCGGTGAATCAATGATTATATAATCAAAATCATCTTTCACCTCTGCAATTTTACGGCTTAAAAGTAATTCTCTGCCCCTTTCCTCTTTTTGGTAAAACTCTTTTTCAATCCCAACGAGCCCAATATTTGAAGGGACTAATCGCAAAGTTGGAAGTGTTGTTTTTAAAATAGTTTGCGAAAGTTTTTTTCTACCAATAAGCACATGAAAGATATTAAACTCATAATCATTTCTATGATACCCCAGGCTCGTAGTAGCATTTGCTTGTGGATCTGCGTCAATCAACAAAACTTTCTTCTCTGCTACGGCAAGTGATGCAGCTAAGTTTACGGCGGTGGTAGTTTTACCTACACCGCCTTTTTGGTTTGCTATTGTGATTATTTCACTCATCTTAAACTATATATCCTTTTCCCCTCAAGTTTTAGCGATCCATCNTCGCAAATCATAGCATTTTTTAATGACTGTTTCTTATTGGACACAGTTGTAAATAACTCTTTTGATTTATCAAATTCTAACCTATATTTACTAAAAACTTGCTTCCAACTTTTTTTATTTTGAAGTGTTTGTGCGATTTGTTTTACTAAAGTCTCTTTGTCTATCTCTTTATCTATCCCGATAAACTCTCCATTTGAAATAAGATTTAAGCCAACACCAATAACTAAAAAATCTTTTACTTTTTGTGTAATTATTCCCCCAATTTTATTATTACCTAAATAGATATCATTGGGCCATTTCAACCATATGTCGCTATCATACTGTTTCGCAACCTCTTTAATACAAAATCCATAATGCAGCGAAGATGATTGCAGAGGCAAATCAGGAGGGATATATTGAGATTTTAGTGCAAATGATGCAAATAAATTACCCTCCCTTGAGCACCACCTATTATTCCTACTTCCAATCCCAGCTGTTTGCATCTGTGCAACAACAGCACAATTTGATTGCACCAACTCAAGCTCAACCAATTTTATTAGATGTTTTTGGGTTGAATCAAGACTCTTAAAATAGTATATCTCCAATATTGAGCCTTTTGCCATTGATGTAACTTTTGCTATCCATCTCCCTCCTACCAGGTGGTTGCACCCTTGTTACTTTTATTGAACCCCTTTTGCATCCTACTATTACCCCATCTTTATCAATTGAGAGGATTTCGCCTGCATTATTGCAACTTTGTGTTTCAAGCAGCTCTATCGCTTTAAGCTTCAGCCCAGATTCTATATAGATTCCTGGCCAGCCATAGTAGGCTCTAAATTTTGCATCGATCTTTTGTGCGCTATCAAACACGACCAATCCATCTTCACTTTTTATCTTTTTGCAATAACTTTTTTGTGCACCATTTTGATTTAATGGGTTAATTTTAGCATAGGAGTTAATAACATCAATGCACAGCCTAGCTGCTGCAAAAGAGAGTTTTTGCATCAATTGGCTTGAGTTTATCTTTTGTGGTAGCAAAAATGCACGAAACCCCAAAATAGGACCACTATCAAGCCCCTTTTGCATATGCATTGCAGTTACTCCAGTAATTTTATCACCATGAAGCAAACACTCTTGAACGGGGCTTGCACCTCTATAGCGAGGAAGCAAAGATGCATGTAAATTAATTGGTATTGCGATATCTAAAATGTATTGGGGCAAAATTTGACCATATGCTGCAACAATCAAAAAATCTGGTTTGTAAGAGGTTAAGATAGGCACAAAACTTTCATCAATAGAGTCAGGTTGTAAACAATCTATCTGATATTGAGATGCCAACTCTTTAGCTGGTGGTGGTGTCATTACTCTTTTTCTACCTACAGGCTTATCAGGTTGTGTGATGACTGCAACGACTTGATGATGATTGATAAGCTCTTCTAAAATAATTTTGGCATACTCTGGGGTGCCCATAAACACTATTCTAGCCACGCTTATCCCTTACAAATAGCGTTCCACCTCTATGTTCATTTTGAAGCAAAAAACTTTTTGCATCACTTAAATCAAACCCGCTTGCTAAAAACATCATCTTGTTATGTGATAGTAAAAAATCTGCTGCTTGCAATTTTGTTACAATACCTCCTGTTGCAAATTCTGAGCCAGTTTTTATTGTGATATTGATTTCGCTGCTACTAATTTGGTGGACTATTTTTTTTAATTTCGCATCGCTATGTATTTTTGGATTTTTGTCAAAATAGCCATCAATATCGGATAGAATCACAAGCAAATCAGCATCAAAATAGTAGGTCACATGCGCAGAGAGTCTATCATTATCACCAAATACTAACTCTTCAGTGGCAGTGACATCATTTTCATTCACAATAGGAATTACGCCTCGTGAAATCAACACCTCGATTGCATTTTTTGCATGTGCAGTGCGCTTTCGACTATCAAAATCATCAGCACTCAAAAGCATTTGTGCAGTAAGAATACCAAATTGAGAAAATTTCTTTTCATACATTCCAAGCAGATAGGGCTGCCCAATTGCAGCTAGGGCTTGCTTATTGGGAAGATGGGTTTTATCAAGCTTTAACTTGGTATATCCTGCAGCAACCGCACCTGAACTTACAAGAACCACTTCATATCCGTTAGATTGAAGTTCAGCCAAAAAAGAAACGAGGTTCATCATCCTCCCTTTTGCCACCACCCCATCTTGGGTCAAAACTGAAGAACCCACTTTGACAACAACTCGTTTAATTGTTTGCATCTGTATCTCGTATCATTGAATTTAATGCGTATTTTAATGGTTCAATATTGGTTTGAGTTACTGATGAAATAGGTATGATAAATTTTGGATTTGTGTTTTCTTTATTGTAGTATCCTACAAATTCATCGCTCAATCCAAACCTTTTCAATCCATCATTAGAAGTAATGTGAAGTTTGCTTAAAAAATGATTTACCAACTCATTTAGCTTTTCTTTTGAAAATTGATCACACTTTGTCAGTGCTATAGCATAATCTCTACAAGCTAATTCGCTGCTAAAGTTTTTAATCTCACTTAGAAGTGTTTGGTATTGATAGACTATACCTCGATAGTTTGACAAATCAATCATAAAAAGCAACATTTTTGCTCTTTGAATATGCTGCAAAAACTCAATCCCTAATCCCTTGCCATCACTTGCACCTTCAATAATTCCAGGAATATCAGCAATCACAAATTGATTCAACATATCCACTTCAACCACACCAAGAGATGGAGTAAGCGTTGTAAATTCATAATTTGCAACTTGTGGTTTTGCATTGGAAAGCGTTGCTATAAGGGTTGATTTTCCAACATTTGGAAAACCAACCAAGCCAATATCAGCAATCAATTTTAATTCAAGTCTTATTTTTTTTGTAATTCCCGGTAAGCCTTTTTGTGCATAGTCTGGAGTTTGGTTGGTTGCACTTTTAAAGTGGTAATTTCCCAAGCCACCTTTGCCACCTTTTAAAAACAACACTTTCTCACCCTCAGTGGTTAGATCCAAATACTCCTCATCATCCACATATACTGTAGTACCAGGAGGTACAACTAAAAAAAGATCTTCACCCTTTTTGCCTGCTGCTCTTTTCCTACCACCATTTTGTCCATTTTTGGCTTTTAAAAATTTTTTATTTTTGTAAGCACTGAGTGTATCGGTGTTGGAATCAACTACAAAATAAACATCTCCGCCATCTCCGCCATCTCCACCATCTGGTCCACCTTGTGGAACAAACTTTTCTCGTCTAAATGATCTTGCTCCTGCGCCACCATCCCCAGAAGCTACCGTAATTTCGACTGAATCCACAAACATCTGTAGCCTTTAAGTTTTTTACTGATATGGAGTGTGAATATACCACAAATTGTGGTATATAAAGTAAGTTTTATAAGGTAGATGATAGATTATGCAGGGTAAACTGATACTTTTTTTCGCTTACGATCAAGATTTTCAAATACAACAACACCATCAATCTTTGCAAAAATAGTATGATCTTTTCCAAGACCTACATTATTTCCAGGGTGAATCTTTGTTCCTCGTTGTCTAACGATAATATTACCTGCAACAACCGATTCACCACCAAATTTTTTAACACCCAATCTTCGACCTATTGAGTCTCTATTATTGTTGGTGCTACCCTGACCCTTCTTACTTGCCATAATTCTCTCCTATTGTTTTATTTTCTTCTTTTAAATTGTTCTTTCAAAGCCCTTTGGGCAGATTCACTTTAAAAATCTGATACCTTCCCTTTAAGATATTTTTGTAATTCTTACTCTTGTGAACTCTCTTCTAAAGCCAATCTTTCTTTTNCTATCNTGTCTTTTTCTCTTTTTGAACGCTATAACCTTTCTCTCTTTGCCTTCATTGATAACTTCGCCTACAACTTTAGCACCTTCAATAACTGGTCTTCCAATTTTACCATCTATTGCTAGTACCTGATCAAATACTACTTCCGATTTTGGCTCTAAACCCATTTTATCAAAACAGATGATATCGCCCTCTTTTACTTTATATTGCTTTCCGCCATTTTTTATAATTGCATGCATCCCTTTATCCCTTTGAGAAAATAATTTTGAAATACTATCAAAATAATGTTTAAATCTTTTTTAAATTTTATAACTGCCTTATAATATCATCTGGCCTATTGGAGTATTGTAATGCATCTTCTTTTGAAATAAGTTTGTTTTGATAGCTTTTTAGCATCATTTGCGTTTGTGTTTGCATGCCAGTCTCCGATTGGTTTAGTTGCATTTGGGAATAGATTTGGTGCACCTTGTCTTCACGAATCAGGTTTGCAATGGCAGGATTATTAATCATAATTTCAGGAATCGCTATTCTACCACCTCCAACTTTTGGCACAAGCACTTGTGAAATAACAGCTACCAATGAGGTAGAAAGCTGTGCCCTTACTTGAGGCTGCTCATCTCCTGCAAATACATCGATGATCCTATTTATTGTTCCTGGTGCGCTATTGGTATGTAGTGTCCCAAATACCAAGTGACCAGTTTCAGCTGCAGTTAAGGCAGCTGAGATCGTTTCTTTATCTCTCATCTCACCAATGAGTATCACATCAGGGTCTTGTCTGAGTGAATACTTCAATGCTCTAGCAAAACTTTTTGTATCTTCGCCAACCTCTCTATATGAAAAAATAGATTTTTTATTTTTATGAACAAATTCTACTGGATCTTCGACGGTGATTATGTGTTTATATTGAGTGAGATTGATTTCATTCAACATTGCCGCTAAAGTTGTTGACTTACCTGATCCTGTAGGTCCAGTGACTAAAATCAATCCTTTTTCTCTTTTTACCAGCTTTTTATAAACTTCAGGAGATTTCAAATCATCCAATGAAGGGATTTCAGATGGAATAATTCTAAATGCTGCAGCAATATTCCCCATTGCTTTATAATAGTTGCCTCTAAACCTTCCTACATCTGGAATATAGATAGCAAAATCTAACTCCCCCTCCTCTTCATATGCTTTTTTTTGCTTTTCAGTGATGATTGAGTAGCACATCTCTTCTAACTCTTGCGGGGTCAATGGGTCTAGATTTACTGGTCTTAATCTACCATCAATTCTGATTTGAGGCTCTGTATTTGCCAATAGGTGCAAATCTGAAGCCCCGTGAGCAACAACACTTTTTAATAACTTTTTTATATCTACTGCCATTTCTTTCTNCTTGAAGATAACATTTTACTCAATAATTCTTGGAACGATAAAAAAACCATCTTGTGCTTGTGCTGCTTTTTCTAAAACAGAATCAATCACATCACTTTTCATTGGAGTATCTTCTCGCATAGGTGTTTTTCCTTCAAGTATTGCAAAAAATGATGGAATGTGCGAAGTATCAAGCTCATTTAAATTTTCTACATACTCCAAAATTAGGTCCAATTGTGCAGCCATCTGCTCCTTGTTTTTCACTTTTAAGTTTGAGAGTTTTTCCAGCCCTTCTATATCCACTGCCATTTTTTTACCTTTTTGAAAAATTTAATTCAATAAACTATTTGTAATATTAGCAAATTTTGGATTTAAATTAGCATTTTTTTGATACAATTTAATTTTATTCAATTGTGAGCGCAANAGAACAAGTAAATTTGGATAAAAGGTCGTATTATAAGGAGCTACATTGAGCGTAACAAAAAATGTGAAACAAAATAAAATGCAACTCACTTCAGAAGAGAAGTTGATGGCAAGTTTTATCAAATATGAGCAACTTTTTAAAAAATATAGATATCATCTGTTGATCCTTCTCTTAATAATTGCTGCATATCTTAGCTATAGTGTAATTCATTCAAATTTAAAACAAAGCAGCTTAAAAAAAGCCAATGAAGCATTTTTGATTTTGCAACAAGATCCAAACAACCAAGAAGCACTTGAAAAATTAGCCAAAAATAATGAAAAACTCTACCAACTATTTATCATCAACCAAAAGCTCAATGCATCACAACTAGATGGATTAAAAAACTATTTCGCATCTAGTGAAATTGCTGATATCGTTTCCTATCATAATCATCTTCAAAACAATACGCTATCAGAATATGATGGTCTCTATAGTGACTTAGCCAAATTAATTAGAGGGTATCAGTTGCTTAGAAGCGGTGAAATTAATCAAGCCCGAACCATCCTCAAATCTATCCCAAAAGATTCTAATCTTTATGCAAATGCTAGTATGTTGCTACACTACAAAAAAGTGAATGAAGAATGAAATACAACCTATTGAATCAAATAAAAATGAAAAACCTCATTGTTTTGCTTGCACTTATTGCTCCTTTCTTGTTTTTGGGATGCTCCTCAAAGAAAGTGTATAAACCTTCACACATTTCATCAAAACTCAAAACTATTCCATGCCCTAATGTTGTTAGTATCACAAGCAGTGGTGCAACTTTGAGTAATGATAGATTCATCTCGCACACAACCCAAGGAAGTACACCAAAAAAATTTACATTTGTTCATGATGTTGAAAAACCAATATTTGTAAACAATGAAGGAAAAATTATAGTTGGAGATAAAGAGATTGAACTCGAAGAAAGAGTTATTACAGCTTCATTGTATGACAATCAAATTGCTTTTATTACCCAAAGCAACCGTATTGGTATTTATAATCTCCACTCCAACTCAATCGATTTTCAGCATGTTCAAGCGCGTGTTAACACGCTTCATGCAAAAATCGTAGCACCTCTTAAAATTGATGATATTTTTATATTTCCAACCCTTAATGGAAAGCTCTTGGTTGTAAGCGATAATCAAATTGTAAGAGAAATTGTTATTACCCCGCAAGCAGAGTTTAATAATCCTATCTTTTTAGGGGTATTAAGCAACACTTTAATTGCATCAACAGCAACAGATATCATTGCTTTGGGTATAAATAGGATGGAGCGAATGCGAAGCAGTGTTGCAGATATTGTCATTGCAAATGATTACCTCTATCTCTTTACAAAAGATGGCAAGGCAATGAAACTTGATGAAAGGCTTCAAGTCATCAAAGAGGAGTCTTTTCAATTTGCAAACTTTATTCAAGCATCATTTGCTAACGATAAAATATATGCTTTGGAAAAAGCAGGCTATATATTTGAATTTGATGCCAATTTGAATTACAAGGCATATGCTTTAAAAAATGAAATTAAAGGACTTTCTTTCCTAACTAAAGATGCACTCTATTACGGTGGTAAATGCTATATTTATGAGTGATATAATAAAAGCTTTTGAAGAGTATTTAACCATCACGGAAACAAAATCACCGCTTACTATTGCCTCCTATGTTGGTGATCTTTTGCAATATGAACAAATGATGGGTGAATCAATTGAAAAAATTGATGCCGATAAAGCGATACAATTTTTAANNCNCTTTACAAATAAAAAAACATTAAATAGAAAACTTTCAAGCATCAATGCATTTTTACACTTTTGCGACTCTATTAACTATAATGTTCAAAAAATCAATATTCCTATGGCAAAACTTCCAAAATCTCTTCCAAAATTTATGAGCTATGATGAGATAATGTCAAAACTAAACCAACTAGACCTTTCAAAAGTAACTGGCATTCGAGATTATGCCTTTTGTCTTTTTTTATATGCTACTGGGTGTCGGGTAAGTGAAGCACTAAGTGCGCAAAAAGATGATATAGAGGATGGCTGGCTAAGAGTGAGGTTTGCTAAGAATCAAAAGCAGCGCATGGTGCCAATTGCCCCAAAAGCTTTAGAGGCACTCAACCATTACCTCCAAGTTAGAAAAGAAAAAAGCTCCTATTTGTGGGTAAATTATATGGCTAAACCACTAAGCAGGATTAGTGCATTTAAAATAGTAAAAAATGCTTTGCAAGTTTCACCACACTACCTCAGACACTCCTTTGCTTCATCGCTTATTTTGGCAGGAGCTGATTTGCGAATTGTTCAAGAGTTGCTTGGACACTCAGATATCAACACCACTTCTATCTATACGCATATAAAACAGGAAAATTTAAAAGATACTATCAATAGTTACCACCCTTTAGGAAAGTAGATGAAAAAACTGGTTGAGTTTTTTTTAGAAAGAAAAATTTTATTTAAAAAGAT
>JGI26787J52750_100094_pt1 | contig 11179 bp, 9 predicted proteins | sample WilGeyfunne61714_FD_52750 | JGI IMG/M metagenome (IMG submission 52750)
GGATCTTCACCAAAAAGTGCAGTTTTTACCAAAAGTGAATTACTTAGTTTTTTAGCAGCTTTTTGTGCCTCTTTGTCATCTTTTGCACCGACAACTTCAAATGCAACCATCTTTTTTGCACCTTCACCGTCACTGACAATTTTCAATGCTAAATATTCCATCACTTTATGGAGTGCAAACTCAAATGCTTCCTCTTCATAAGCAGATTCACCTAGGCTCATCAAAAATATTGAGTCATTGGTGCTTCTATCCCCATCTACACTGATAGCATTAAAGGTTGTTAGGGCATGTTTTTGAAGTAGGGGTTTCATCATCTCTTTTGGAACTTTTGCATCAGTAACGATAAAGCAAAGCATCGTTGCCATCGCTGGATCGATCATCCCAGCACCTTTTGCAATACCTGCGATAGTAAACTTTTCACCATTACTTAGCGTTACTTCAAAAGCTACCTCTTTTGGATATCTATCTGTTGTCATAATTGCATAGCTTGCATGAGTGCTATTTTTGGCTTTAAGATCAAATTTTTGCAACCCATCAATAATCTTTTGTTTAGGTAGTCGCACACCAATGACCCCTGTTGAGCTCATCAGTGGATACTGAACACCTAGTTTTTCTTTGCACGCTTGCATTATTTCCTCTACATCTGCTAGACCCTCTTTCCCTGTCATTGCATTGGCATTTTTAGCATTGATAAGGATAAAATCGCATTGATTAATTTTATTTTGTTCAACATATTTAAGTGGAGCAGCTTTAAACCTGTTTGTAGTAAAAAGATAGCTTATATTGCAAGGTTTTGATGAGCGGATAAAAGCTAAATCAAGTTCATTGTTTGGTTTTAATCCAATACTGATTCCATCGCAATAAAACCCTTTGACACTCGCAATACCTCCCTTGATGCTGATGCAGTTAAACATAGCTTAGCTCCTTTGGTTTATTTTCCTTGTTGATTAACTGTTTTGTTAACTTAATTCCTTCAGCTTTTCCAATAAGTAGGAGTTTGCACTCACTTGTGACAATTTCATCACCCTTTGGCATTGAGATAAACATGCCATCCTTTCTTCGTATTCCAACTACTGAAACATTGGTTACATCTCGAAATCTGCTTTCACGAAGCTTCTTTAGAACCAACCAACTTCTTTTGGGAACAAAAACCTCCTCCATAACTAATGCACTATTTTGAGAGTACATAAATTTTTCTATTAAATTGATCATATCGGGACGAATAGCAATGGAGCTTACCCGCTGGGCCATCAATTTTGTTGGAATGACCACTTTATCTGCACCAAGTTTTAACAATTTATCTTCATCTTGAGAATTGTTGGCTTTGGCAATAATTTGATAGGGAATCTCTTTGCCAATCTCCTTTTCATAAAGCCGTGCTGATGTGATTGTGGCGATGTTATCGGCAATATTATTTGATAAAGTAATCAATCCCTTTGCGCTAGATAGGAAAGATTTCAACATTGCATCAGTTGTGTGGGGATCTGCTTGCACAAAAAAGGGATAGTTGTGTTTTTTGGCAATCTTTTCTAAATTATCACTTGGATCTACCACAACAAAAGGAATATGTGATTGTCGGAATTGTTTAGCAACTTGAGAGCTAAATTCATTATGGTAACAGATAACAAAGTGGTTTTTTAGTCTTGCAATCTTGTAGAGCATACTTCGCTCCTTTATAAGTTTAAGTATTTCTCCATTTTTTAATGCTTCAGCAACAATTCCAATAGAGATTGTAAAAATTAAAAATCCAACAATGATGAGTGTGACGGTAAAAACTCTTCCTTGATCGCTAATTGGAGCAATCTCGCCAAACCCAACGGTTGTAAATGTAACCCCTGTTTGATACACCGCATCCATCAGAGTAAAATCATCAATGACCATATATCCAATTGTTCCAAACATCATTGTTAAAACAATTAGAATAAAAGGTAATCGAAACGGTTTAAGCAGGCCGTATATCTGCGCGTTTAAATCAATATGAGGCTTTGGCTGTGGCTGCCAATGAAGGAGTTTGCGGATTTTATCAATTGTTTTCAAAGAAGGCTCCTCCGAAATCGGAGGAAATTAAGAGTTTTGCTTCCTCATAGTTCTTAGCTCAGATGCAGCAACCTTAATCTTTTTTGTTGTTCCATCCTCTAAGGTAATTCTAAAAGTTCTAAGATTTGGCATCTGTCTTCTTTTTGTCTTATTGTTAGCATGGCTAACATTGTAGGCTACATTTGGGCCTTTGCCACTTATTTCACATCTTCTTGCCATAGTGTGACCTTTATTTGCTTAAATTTTCGCAATTCTAGCTGAAAATAGTTTATATGTAGCTTAAAAGATCAAAGTGGTTTTTAATCGCTTTTAGGATAGAATAAAGATTAAATTAATAAATCTAGGAAGCTTATGAAACACACTTTAAAAGTTATACTGCATCGTTTTTGGCCATTTATGAAGGATTACAAACTCAAGTTTGTGCTGGCTTTTTTGGGCATGGCAATAGCTGCGGCGGGTTCTGCTGGAAGTGCATACTCAATTAAGCCTATATTGGATGAAATCTTTGTAGAAAAAAATAAAGAGCTTTTGTTTGTTGTGCCTTTTATTGTTGTGTTGGCCTATTTTGCAAAAGGTTTTGGGCAGTATATGCAAGCATATTTTATGGCATATATAGGAAATGATATTGTAAGACGGCTTCGAAATATTACACTAAAAAATTTGCTTACATTGGAGTTGGATTTTTTCAATCGATTTCGAAAAGGGGAATTAATCAGTCGTATGAATGGTGATATTGAGCAAGTCAAAAATGCAGTTTCCTCAATGCTTCCAACAATGTTAATGGAGATGATGACCATTGTTGCATTAACTATAGTGTTAGTGTTTCAAAGCCCTAAACTTGCATTTTTAGCACTAGTTGTGCTTCCCGCGGCAATTTTTCCAGTAAAAATACTCAATAAAAAGATGAAAATAGTTACAAAAAAGACTCAAGAAAAAATTGCTGATACCACCTCAAGATTGAGTGAAATTTTTAACAACATAGAAATAATTAAGGTGCATACAAATGAACATTTTGAAATTGAAAAGTATAAAAGGGATAATCAAAAATATTTTGATTATTCGATGAAAAGCGTGAAATCAAATGAATTGGTTTCTCCAGTGATGGAAACAGTTGGTGCACTGGGTGCAGCAATTGTGATTATTATTGGCGGTGTTGAAGTCATTGATGGTAAGATGACGGTGGGAAGTTTTTTTTCATTTATGGCAGCAATGTTTATGCTCTATACCCCTGTTAAAAAAATTACGAAACAATACAACTTGCTTCATGGAGTGGTTGCAGCAGTAGAGAGGATGAATTATCTATTGGATTTGAAAGCGCAAATAATCAGTGGTAAGAGAAAAGTTGGACAGATATCAAAAATAACAGGCCGTGATATAAAACTTCATTATGGTGATATTGTAGCACTCAATGGAGTGAGTTTTGAAGCAAAAAGGGGTGAGGTGATCGCTTTTGTTGGAGATAGTGGTGCTGGCAAAAGCTCATTGGTGAATTTATTAGTAAGGTTTTATGATTTTGAAGGATCTTTAACTTTTGATGGTGTTGATATTAAGGAGTTTGATATTAAAAGTTTGCGAAATGCTATAGCGATGGTAACGCAAAGAGTCTATATCTTCAATGATAGCGTTGCAGCAAATGTTGCATATGGCGAAGAGATTGATGAGGAACGAGTGATCCAATCACTTAAAAATGCTGAAGCCTATGATTTTGTCCAAGGTTTAAGCAATGGAATCTATACACGCCTTGATGAGTTTGGAGCCAACCTCTCAGGTGGACAAAGACAAAGAATCGCCATAGCAAGAGCATTTTACAAAGATCCACAAATTTTGATTTTTGATGAAGCTACAAGTGCGCTTGATAACAAAAGCGAAAGAGCGATTGCTACAGCGATGAAAAGATTGGAAAAAGATAGAATCACTTTCATCATCGCTCATCGACTCACGACAATTGAGCATGCTGATAGAATCTATGTATTCAAAGAGGGTAAAATCGTCTGCAGCGGCACTGATAGTGAGCTACTTCAACATTGTAATGAGTATAAGCAGCTCAAAGGAAAACTACTTGAGTCTTAAGATATTTATCGAAATTCCCATATGGCTTGGTGATGCAGTGATGAGCACACCAGCGATTGAGAACATAGTAGAGCATTATAAAGAGTGTCAAATTACCCTATTTGGATCAAAAGTTAGCACCCAAGCTTTAGCGAAACATCCAAATGTTGTAAACATAATAGAAGATAACAGCAAAAAAAGTGGCTTTCGCTATTACAATCTTTTTAAACTTGCAAAATCTTTAGAAAGGTTTGATATTGCTATAAGCTTTCGTCGGCAATGGAGTTCAAAGTTTTTAATTTGGAATATAGATGCAAAACAAAAGGGGGTCTACCAAAGATTAACAAAAAAGATCCAACATCAAGTGCAACACTACAATGACTTTATCAATAGCTTGTTGCACACCCAATACCCACCTAAAAATTTAAAACTTTATTATCAACCCAAAAAGTATCAAAATCCTACCCTTGGGATCAATCCTGGAGCAACTTATGGAAGCGCAAAAAGGTGGTATCCAGAAAAATTTGCAGAAGTTGCAGCAAAATTCAGCAGTGATTATGATATCGTGATATTTGGTGGACCCTCTGAAGTTCAAATCGCTCAAGAAATAGCTCAAGCACTAGATAGTATGGGAGTGAAAAACTATCAAAACTATGCAGGTAAAACAAGTGTAGCAAAGTTGATTACACTCATTGGAGGGTTGAATCTTTTTATAACAAATGATAGTGGACCTATGCATGTAGCAGCGGCATATCAAGTGCCAACAATTTCAATTTTTGGTCCTACAAAATTGAGTGAAACATCACAATGGAAAAATGCAAAGGGAGTGGTAGTTACAAAAAATTTAAGCTGCAGCCCATGTATGAAGCGGGTGTGTCCACTTCATACGCATGAATGTATGAAAACTATTGAAGCAGAAGATATTTTCAAAGCGTATCAAACGATTTTGCAAATGCGTTAAAAACTATTTTTGAAGTTTTGCATACGCACTTTCAACTGCCCTAAAAAAAGCAAACCTTGCGCCATACTGTTCTAGAGCTTTTACACCTTCGATAGTTGCTCCACCAGGGCTTGTGATTTTATCTTTGATGAGTGCAGGATGTTCACTAGCAATAAGTGGAGCAAAACTATAAAAGTTATTTGCTACAAGATCACTAGCTAACTCTCTATTCATCCCACATTTTACAGCTGCATCACCCATGGCTTCAGCTACCAGGGCTAAAAATGCAGGAGCGCACCCAGTAAGAGCCGTTGCGATATCAAGTTGATTTTCATCCTCAACCCAAAAGGTTTTGCCAATAGATGAAAATAACTCTATCGCTTGGGTTTTATATTCACTATTGCCCGTTAGAATGGTTGTTGATGCATTATAGGAAGCAGCGACATTTGGCATAGCTCTTATAAAAAAGCTTGATTTAATCTGTTTGAGTTGTTCTATGGTTGAGCCTGCTAAAATAGAATAGATTACATTTGCTTTACCCTTGAGCTTTTGTGCGACACTTTGAAGCGCATAGGGCTTTACTGCTAAGATAATATCTTTCTTTTCGATCTCATACCCATCCAAAAGCGCATAGCTACACTTTACCTTTTTGCAAAAATGATGGAGTTTATTTTTATCTCTTCCAACAACCTCAATCTCTATATCTTTTTTTTGTAAGCCTTGTGCGATTGAGAGCGCCATCGCACCATTTCCGATGATAGTGATTTTTTTCATCACTCATCTTTATTTAAGTAGTCACTAATTTTTTCAGATAATCCATAATCTGCATATTTGACTTCATTCAAAATTATTTGAGCAAGTTTTTTTGTTTTTGTATTAAAAATAAGTGGCGCTGCAAAATTGATTCGAGACTCCTCAATTGGCGTAGTTACAACCATTATATTTAACACACTCACATCATTTGCATCTTCAATGCCAAGCTTTTGAATGATCGCGTCAGATATATCAAACTGATAATCCCTAAAAACAAATGGATTAACGAGTGTAAAAGTTGGTTTATCATCGTCAATATTTTTTAAGCTAAAAAATATATTGTCAATTTGTGACAACTCCATCCTAGTTACTTCCTCAAACCCATATATGGGTGAAACTACTTCATATTGCATATTTTTATCCTTATTTTGAAATTATAAAAAGTAAAGCAATATCTATTCCACTGTTAATTATCGGAACAAAAGAGCAAATTTTTCAAATAAAAATTTACTTAACTTTAACTTCAATCAATCTTTTTAGATACAATGAAAATTGAAATTTATCCATAAGGAGGAAAGATGAAGAAGATCTTACTTGGTGCAACGGTGGCTGCTGCGATGAGTTTAAGTGCAGTAGCTACAGAGTTTATCACTATTGGAACGGGTGGTGTTACAGGTGTTTACTACCCAACAGGTGGAGCTATTTGTAGAATAGTCAATCAAGAGAGAAAAACAACAGGTATTCGCTGCACAGTTGAATCTACTGGTGGATCAGTATATAATGTAAACAATATCAATGCAGGTGAACTTGATTTTGGTATTGCACAAAGTGATGTGATTTATCAAGCCTACAATGGTGAGGGTGGATTTAAAGATAATAAAATCGATTCATTAAGAGCAGTTATGGCATTTCACCCTGAGCTTTTAACCTTCGTTGTGAATAAAAAAAGTGGTATCAAAAGCTTGCAAGATATGAANGGCAAAGTNATTAATATNGGTAACCCTGGAAGTGGTCAAAGAAATATGCTAGATATCATTTTTAATGAGACAAGTTTGGATGTAGGGATGCTAAGAAGCGCTCAAGAGCTTCGTGCAGCAGAAGCACCAAGAGCACTTCGAGATGGTAGAATTGATGGGTATTTTTATACTGTTGGACATCCATCGGCAAATATCAAAGAAGCTGCAAATGCTACTGAAATTGATATTGTAAACATCACAAAAGAAAATTTCCCTGAAATAGAAGGAATTTTAGAAAAGATGCCATATTACTCAATTGGAAAAATTGCTGGTGGAACCTATGATGGAATCGATGAGGATCGCTATACAATTGGAGTAAAAGCTGTACTTGTAACTAGTGCCAATATGAGTGATAAAAAGGTAAGAGCGGTACTTGAAGCGGTGATGAAAGATTTTGAAAGTTTTAAAACGATGCATCCAGCATATAAAGNATTGACAAAAGAAAGTGTAGTTGAGGGTCTTGGTGCGCCGCTACATCCAGCAGCAAAGAGTTACTTTAAAGAGATAGGCTTAATCCAGTAGATTAAAAACTTTACCTCTAGTGTGCTTTTAGTGCAACGCTTCTAGCTGTGACAGTAAGGTTCCTATGAAGCTTGCCAAAGCAATCTAGAGGGTAGAGAATATTGAGGTGTAGATGAAGAAAGTATACAACAAAGAAAACAACAAAGTTATTATTGATGGTAAAGAGGATGAGATAATTGGTGAGTTAGAGGGCGAGAGGAAGATAGAACAAAACAACTTTTTTGGTTGGTTTATAGCAATTGTTGCATTTAGTTGGTCTGCTTTTCAGCTTTACATAGCATATTTTCCACTCAATACCATTTTAGCTCGAAGCATTCACCTTAGCTTTGCAATGTTTTTAGTTTTTTTGCTGTATGGTTTTTTCAAAAAGAGTAGGGAAAAAAAGATCCCCATCTATGATTGGATCTTTGCTGTAGTTGCTGCTGTGGGTTCACTCTATATATTTTTAAATTATGATGCACTAGCTGCGAGACAAGGGGCGTATATATGGATAGATATTGCTGTAGCAGTGGTGATGGTGCTATTGCTTCTTGAGGCAAGCCGCCGTGTATTGGGTCCAGCTCTTTCAATCATAGCTATAGTTTTTTTGCTTTATAGCTATTTTGGTCCCTATATGCCCTATATGATCGCTCACGCAGGCGCTAGTATTAATAAGCTTGCAGGGCAAATGTTTTTAACCAGTGAGGGGATTTTTGGTATTCCCCTAGGGGTGAGTACAGAGTTTATCTTCTTGTTTGTACTTTTTGGTGCGATGCTAGAGCGGGCAGGGGCTGGACAGTATTTTATCAACCTTTCCTATGCGCTTTTGGGCAAATACCGCGGAGGACCTGCTAAAGCATGTGTTGCAGCAAGTGGAATGACAGGTGTCATTTCAGGAAGCTCTACAGCCAATGTCGTCACCACTGGAAATTTCACCATTCCATTGATGAAAAAATCAGGCTTTACAAGTGAAAAAGCAGCCGCTGTGGAGGTAGCTGCAAGTACCAATGGACAGTTGATGCCACCCATTATGGGAGCAGCAGCATTTATCATCGCAGAGTTTTTGGGGATGAGTTATGCTCAAGTGATTATGGCAGCTATTATTCCAGCTTTGGTTAGTTACATAGCACTTTTTTATCTAGTGCATCTTGAAAGTGTAAAAATGGGACTCAAAGGTGAGGATCCAAGCACACTTCCACCAAAGCTTGCTACATTTTTAAGTGGCTTGCACTATATACTGCCTATAATTTATTTGATGTATCTTCTTGTAGCCCAGCAGCGATCTCCTGTATATGCAGGATTTTTTGCTGTGGTAACGATGATGGTGATTATGCTTCTTCAACATCCCATTCTAGCGCTCATAAAAAAGGAAAAGATCACCAAAGCACATTACCTTCAAGGTTTTATCGATATCTTTCATGGAATGGTTACAGGAGCTAAAAATATGGTGCCAATTGCTATTGCAACCGCAGCTGCAGGGATTATTGTTGGCACCATTACCCTAACTGGTCTTGGGCTTTTTATGACAGAGGTGATTGAGCATATTGCAGGTGAAAAGATAGTTTTGATTTTGTTTTTAGTGGCTTTAATGGCACTTATTTTGGGGATGGGACTGCCTACAACAGCAAACTATATTATTGTCTCAGCGTTGACCATTCCTGTCATTAGCGAACTTAGTGTTGCAAATGGCTTTATGGTGCCACTTATTGCTTTGCATCTTTTTGTCTTTTATTTTGGAATACTTGCTGATGATACGCCTCCAGTTGGGATTGCTGCATACGCAGGAGCTGCTATTGCTAAAAGTGATCCAATAAAAACAGGAGTTCAAGGCTTTATCTATGATATGCGAACGGCGATACTTCCTTTTATGTTCTTTTTTAATCCCAATTTGGTCCTGCTTGAACCAGGTAATCCCGATGATTTTTNTTCCGAATTTATGATGCTTGATTGGGTTTCAAACCCTTCAGGGTGGGTATGGATTACCAATCCTTTTGATATTATTGTTNTCTTTACAACGGCAATGATTGGGATGTTTGCATTTGCAAGTGCAACACAAGGTTATTTTATTATCAAAACTACCATCATTGAGAGGTTGCTTTTTGCCTGTGCGATACCGATGTTTTTCTTGCCAAATATTATGACTCCTTTTTTGAATTTACCGCATGAGTATTTTAGTTATCTCTTTGGTTTTATTATCTATGCAATTATCTATATAGTTCAAAAGTATAGGCAAAAGAAACTCAATGCGTAATTTTTGATATAATAACCACCTATTAAAACAGAGGGTTTCAATAATGATAAAAAATATATTGAATCTTTTACTTATCTCTTTGCTCATACTTTTTTCAATGAGTGGCTGTACATCAAAAAATACTGAGTTTAATAAACCTGCAACATATTGGTATGAGCAAATGATCCAAGCAATTGCACGGGGTGATTTGAAGTTAGCGGATGATTATTATCTCTCTTTGCAAAGTGAACACCCAAGAAGTGAACTATTAAAAGGTGCAACACTCATTATGGCAAAAGCTCACGAAACATCCAAAGATAATCTTTTGGCAGAGTTTTACTATGATGAGTATATCAAGCGCTTTGCTAGTAGAGAAAATATAGAATATTACAAATTTAAAAAGGTGGATGCGGCGTTTAAACACCTCAACGCAACCAACAAAAACCAAGAGCAGATTCGAAATACTATTGAGGAAGCAGATGCATTTTTGCAAGCTTATCCAAACTCGGTGTATTACCATTTGGTGCAAACAATCCGCACCAAGCTGCAGCTAACCGAATTTATAATGAATGAAAACATTGCTGCACTTTATGATAGGGTTGGTAAACCAAATGCTGCAAATATCTATAGACAAAAAAATGAGAGTTCATGGATTGCTTCAAGTGATATTGAGCTACCAAGTAAAAATTTGATACAAACTATTTTTGAGTAAGGATAGATTTTTATGAATTTAAAAAACTATGAGAGTTTTCCAGCACAACTTCCCATCATAGTAGAGGATGAGCTTTTTTTATATCCTTTTATGATTTCACCAATCTTTGTTAATGATGAAGAGAACAAAAAATCAATTGATTTTGCTTTTNAAAATAATTCACTCCTTACAGTGATTGCAAGCAAACCAGGGCTTGAAGGGGGTAGGGATTTTCAAAGTATCTATGAGTGCGGCGTTGCGGGGACGATTATGCGAAAGATTGAGCTTCCAGATGGAAGAGTGAAGATCTTATTTCAAGGAATGGCTAGAGTTTGTATAAAAGAGCAGATCCAAACTAACCCACTTATCGCTTTAGTTGATATTTTGCCCAATCTTGATTATGAACCGCTACGAATTAAGGCTATACTTGAAGTAGTGCGAGATAGTGTACGAAGCTATTCAGCAATTGCAGGGCAGAGTTTCCCACTTGATCTAGTCAAAACCATAGAAGACAATAAAGAACCAAGCCGTATTGCTGATCTTATCTGTTCGATGCTGAAACTAAAAAAGGAAAAAGCGTATGAACTTTTTGTTCAAGTAGATATAGAGCAGCGACTTTTGGGTATCATCTCTCAACTTAACCAAGAGATTGAAGCCTATAAGATCCAAAAAGAGATTAAATCCAAAGTCCATTTAAAAATGGATAGAACCAATAAAGAGTATTTTTTAAAAGAGCAGCTCAAACAGATCCAAAAAGAGCTTGGCACTGATAACCAAAGAGATGAGGAGATAGAAAACTATCGTAAAAAGTTTGAAGAGATTAAAAAGTTTCTCAAAGATGATGCAAAAAAAGAGATATCCAAACAGATCAACCGTTTAGCTAGTATTCATCCAGACAGCGGTGATGCAAGTATGATCCAAAGCTATTTGGAGTGGGTGCTTGATATCCCATTTGGCAAATA
>JGI26787J52750_100095_pt1 | contig 11055 bp, 9 predicted proteins | sample WilGeyfunne61714_FD_52750 | JGI IMG/M metagenome (IMG submission 52750)
CCAGGGCCGCTGCGCGGAAAGATGCTCGGCGCGTCCTGGCCTCGCATCCCCTGGGCGTCCTGCCCAGGGCCGCTGCGCGGAAAGATGCTCGGCTCACAGGCGGACTTCGATATAGGCTTCGGCGCGCTGACGGCGAATCCAGCTGAGCAGCTCTTCCTCGGCCTTGCGCTCGCCGATTGCCTGGCGAGCCTGCGCGCGTAGCTCCTCGGGCGAGACCTGCACCTGGCGACGGTCTTCCACCAGCAGGAAGTGCCAGCCGAACTGGCTACGAAATACCGGGCTGATCTCGCCTACGGCGGTCTGATTGGTCATGTTCTCGAACTCCGGCACCATCACGCCGGGTGGCACCCAGCCCAGGTCGCCGCCGCGTTCGGCCGAGCCCCGGTCGTGCGAGTGGGCGCGGGCGACATCAGCGAAAGATTCGCCGCCCTCGACCACCAGCGCCCGCAGTCGTTCGGCCTCGCGTCGTGCATCGGCGTTGGAGAGCTCGTCGTCGGTCTGTATCAATACATGGCGTACCCGGGACTCGACCACCTCCAGTGCCGCCTGGCCACTGCGCACTTCGGCCAGTTCAATAATGTGGAAGCCGTTGGGGCTGCGGATCGGGGCGCTGACCTGGCCGGGCTGGAGGCTTTCGATGACTTCGACGAACAGCGTCGGAATACGGGAGATGTCCCGCCAGCCCAGATCCCCGCCGTCCAGAGCGTTGGGGGCGTCGGAGAACTCCGCTGATACGCTGGTGAAGTCCTGCTCCTGTAGGGCTGCCATCACCTTGTCTGTCCGGTCGCGGGCTTNGGCGACTTGATCCGGGCGGGCGTTTTCCGGTACCGCGATCAGAATCTGCCGCAGGCGGTATTCCTGGCTGCGGTCGGCGTCGGTGAACATGGCCAGATGCTCGTCGATCTCGCGGTCGGTGACATTGATCCGCTCGTAGACTTCACGTTGGTGAAGCTGGTTGATGGTGACCTCGTTGCGAATCTGTTCGCGGTACTCGCGAAAGGAAATGCCCTGGGCTTCGAGAGCCTGCTGCAACTGCGGCAGGGTCATGTTGTTGCTTTGTGCGATATTGCCGATGGTGCGCTCAAGGGTGGTGTCGTCCACCCGAATACCCAGTTCTGCGGCACGCTGCACCTGCACCTCGTTGCCAATCATGCGGTCGAGTACCTGTCGTGCGAGGGCTTCCACGTCCAGATTGGGGTCGTTGATGGCGCCGATCTGCTGCGCCACCATTCGTGTTTCGGCCATAAGCTGGCGCTCGGTGATTACATTGTTGTTGACGACCGCCACGATGCGGTCAAGCAGCTGGCTGGCCGTGGCAGCGCCGATCGCCAGCACGGCGATGGCGGTGGTCAGGGTGGTCGAAATAAAGCGGACGAATTGTTTCATGATGTTCGGGTTCTGGGCTGATCGTGAATCGTACTGGACAGGGTCGGTGGTGGTGGCTTGGGGTCAGGGGGAGAAGCCGGGAATCGCTTCCCGTAATCCGCCTGTCTGTCCGAAATCGCCCAAGCCCTTGAGTTCCACCTGCAGCATCACCGCGTTGCGATAGCGATAGTCGTCAATCCTATCAGGGTTGACCACATAGCGTTGCGCGGCGAGTCGCAGCCCCCAGCAACAGGAATCGTAGCCGATGCCGGCCAGCGAGCGAACCAGCCGGTTTTCATCGAAGGAGTAGCCCAGCCGACCGATCAGGCTCCATTGGCGGCTGGCCGGGTACATGAATGAGACATCGCCCTGGCGGTATCGGTTCGGAAAGCCGTCGTTGCGGGCGGTTTCCGGTTTGTAGGTATAGCCCATGTTGAGGATGCGGCCGTCGCCGCCCCGGTAGCGCAGATGGGCATGGGTTCGTCCCAGCCGGCTCTGGTCGGTGTCGTACTCGGTCGTCAGGCTGGTTTGCCAGTTCGGGTGGAACTGGCTGGATGCTTCGGTGATGACGGTGGAAGGGCCGCGCTCGTAGCCTTCGCCGTAAAGCTGTACCCGGCTGTCGCTGAAGCGGTATTGCTGCGCCAGCCGCAGTCCCAGTGTTTCCAGCCCCTGGCGGGTGTCGATCAACGACCAGGACAGCGCATAGGTGACCAGGTTGGCATCACCCAGCCGGTCGCCGCCGGTGTAGCGGTTGGGGGTGAACAGCTGGGCGTAGCTGAAGGAGGCCAGCCCGCTGTCAAAATTGGGAATGGCCGCCTGGTTCCGATAGGGCACATACAGGTAGTACAGCCTTGGTTCGAGCACGCCCAGGTGGTTTTCCCCATGTTGGCGTTCCAGGAGCAGCCGGGAGTCGATGCTGGCAACCGGGGTGGTTCGGGTGATCCGATCCGCTGCGCCCTGGCGCGCCGGTTCCTTACCCCTTGACAGCTGGTAGTGACGCAGATCCAGCGCTAGACGGGGGACGATTTCCACGAAGGGGCGCGAGAACTCGGCACTCAAGGCTGGCGTGGCCCACAGCCGACTGCCGGTGCTGCGCAGCTCGGAGGGGTGGTCGAAGCGGCTAAGCGAGCTTTGGAGGTCTCCCCTGGCGGTCAGCGGCCCCAGTTGGGTGGCTTGCCTCCAGCTGGCTGTTACCCGTGGCAGGATGCGGTAGGGGCGGTTGCGTTCGCTGACCAGTGGGCTGACGGTCTGGTACTGCTGGGCAAGCAGGCCCAGTTGCCAGTTTCCGGCACGGTAGCCGGCCCGGAATGCGGTTTCGAGGTTGTCGGTGGCGGCTTCTTCGAGGCTGTTCGAAAAGTCTTGCAGGTAGCGGTCGTCCGAAACCCGGTCGATGCGCAAGTCGGTGATCAGGCCGCTGTCCCAGCCGGCGTTGTGCCGAAGCTGTGCTTGCCACCGGCTGCGGTTCGCCTGGCGGTCATTGGGCAGCAGGTTGAGCCGCGCCACCCCCTGACCCTGCTGGTGCAGGTAGCGGCCCTCGCTGTCCAGTCCCAGTCCCCGCCGGCTCATTAGTCGGGGGATGAAGGTGGCGTCCGCCTGCGGGGCGATATTCCAGTACCAGGGCGCGGCCAGTTCGAAACCGCTGCCGCTACTGCTGCCCAGGGTGGGGTACAAAAAACCGGTCTGGCGGCGGTCATCTATGGGAAAGCTGATCCAGGGTAGGTACATCACCGGCAGATCGCCGGCGTGGAGCGTGGTGTGGCGCGCCACACCACGGCCGCTTTCCCGGTCAAGATCAATCCGCTCCGCCTTCAGCTCCCAGGAACGCTGACCGGCTGGGCAGGTCGAGAAGGTCGGGTCGCTGAGCCGAAAGCGCGCGGCGTCCTGCTGCACCACCCGGCGCGCCTCGCCCGAGGCATGATGATCGACCAGCCAGTAGGCAGCGTTTTCAAGCGTGCCCGTGCGGGCCTGGGGGTTGATCTCGCCGCGTTCGGCATGGATCAGTAGCTGCGGGCTTTCCAGCCAGAGGTTGCCCTCGCCAAAAATGCGCTCCGGGTCGAAATGGTAGTGGAGCGCCTCGGCGCTGATCCGTTCGGCAGGGCGTCGGATGACGGCGTTGCCGGTCAGCGAGATATTGCCGGCCTGGTCGTATCGCATCGTGCCGGCTTCGGCCCGGGTGGGGGTGTCCGCCGGCAGTGGCGAAACCGGCGGGCGGTCAGGTAGGAACGGTGGGCACAGTGCATACCGATCCGCATGCGCCGCCCCGGCCACGGCCAGCAGGGCCGCAGTCAGAATAGGTAGGTGACGGTTGCCGGGTCGCACGAGTGGGCGGTGGCGCGGCGGCCGGTCAGAGCGCGTCGAGCAGCGTGCGGAAGTCGGCGGTAATAGCGTCGATATCGCGGGTGCCGTCAATGCGGTGTAGCTTGCTTTGCGCTTCGTAAAACTCGACCAGCGGCGCCGTCTGCGATTCGAACACCTTCAGGCGCTTGCCGACGGTTTCTTCGTTGTCGTCGGAGCGGTGGATCAGTTCGCCGCCACAGACATCGCATACGCCTTCCTGCTTGGGCGGGTGCGTGTAGCGGTTGAAGCAGGCGCCGCAACTGCTGCAGGTCAGGCGGCCGGTCAAGCGCTTCATCAGGTTGTCGAAGGGGACTTCCAGGTAGATGGCGATTTCCAGTGCCTGGTCCAGTTCGGCCAGCAATGTGTCCAGTGCCTCGGCCTGAGCGAGGTTGCGCGGGAAGCCGTCCAGAATGTAGCCCTTCTGGGTGTCTGGCTGGCCGAGACGTTCGCGGATCATGCCCAGCACGATTTCGTCGCTGACCAGCTGGCCGTTGTCCATTGCCTCCTTGGCGGCACGGCCAAGTTTGGTTTCGGCAGCCACGGCGGCGCGCAGCAGATCGCCAGTGGAAATCTGGACGATGCCGTAGGTGTCGATCAGTTTCTTGGCCTGGGTTCCCTTGCCAGAACCGGGTGCGCCGAGTAGGACAATACGCATGGCTTCCTCATTATTCTTGAAAATTAAAGATGTGTGTGCACGGTTCGGCGTGCGCTCCGCAAGAGCGCCCAATCGCGTCGCTAAAACCCGTATAATAGCGGACTTCCCGATGCATTACGCAAGGGGGTGTCCCTTTCGAGGAGGCTGGTCGCGACAGGCCCGTGACCCGCTCATCCATGGCCCAGGCCCGGCCAGGGCTGGGAAAGGCCGTCGATGCACGCCATATTAATCGCTTGCGCAATTGCGAGTCGAGGCCCCGCGTTGTTGTCGCCATGGATGGCGGCAAGGGGCGTAGACCCAAGGATGAAGCGGGACATCCATGTCCCGCAGGGCATCTCGAAAGGTTTTTCGAGATGCCCTTTCATTTAACCTGAGCAACTCCAAAACCTAAAGGACCGCTTGCATGAACCTGGCACAGATTCCCGCCGGCAAAGACGCGCCGGACGATGTTTTCGCAGTGATCGAGATCCCGGCCCAGGGCGCGCCGATCAAGTATGAAGTCGACAAGGACTCCGGCGCACTGCTGGTGGACCGCTTCATGGCGACCGCCATGTTTTACCCTTGCAACTACGGTTTTATCCCCAATACGCTTTCGGATGATGGCGATCCGGTGGATGTGCTGGTGGTTTCGCCTCAGCCCCTGATGCCGGGCTCGGTGATCCGCTGCCGTCCGGTGGGCATGCTCAAGATGACCGACGAGGCCGGTGTGGATGCCAAGCTGGTGGCAGTGCCTCATGGCAAGCTCACGCCGCTGTATGATCACGTCAAGGCGCCCGAGGATCTGCCGCCGCTGCTGCTTGATCAGATCAAGCATTTCTTCGAGCAGTACAAGGCGCTTGAACCGGGCAAGTGGGTGAAGGTTGACGGCTGGGAAGGCGTGGACGCTGCCCGCAAGGAAATCACCGACTCCATCAAGCGGCACGACGACGCTCAGGGCTGATGCCCAGCGTGGTTGTGACCTTGATCCGTGAAGGCTGAACGTGGGGCGTCATCAGAGCCTGCTGGATAGCCGACACGCGCGGGCGGTGTTCAACCGGCGCGTCATCGTGGCGGTGGTGATCGCCGTGACGGCCATTTCCGCCCTGCTCGGACGGGCCGCCTGGTTGCAGGTGGCCCAATACGAACACTTTCAGGCGCTGGCGGAGAAAAACCGCATCCGCACCCAGACGCTGCCTCCCGAGCGGGGGCGCATCTTCGACCGGCACGGCCATGTGCTGGCCGACAATATTCTCAGTTATCAGGTCGAGCTGATTCGCGAGGACGTGCTTGACCTGGACGCAACCCTGGATCTGCTCGCCGACGTGTTGGCGCTGGATACGGAGCAGACCGGGCAGATCCGCGAGCGGTTGCGACGCAGCCGCAGTTTCGACCCGGTGCTGGTCAAGGCCGGGCTTGACGAGCGCGAGATGGCCGAGTTGGCCCGTTATCGGCCCTGGCTTCCCGGCGTGGAGGTGGTGCCGCGGCTGACGCGGGTCTACCCCTACAAGCATCTGCTGTCTCATGTGGTCGGCTATGTTGGCCGCATCAATGCCGAGGAGCGCGCCCGGATCGACCCGGCCAATTACCGTCGCACTGACTTTATCGGCAAGACCGGCATTGAGCGCTACTACGAGGACCGTCTGCACGGGCAGGCCGGGTTCCGGCGTGTGGAAGTCGACGCCTTCGGGCGGGTGCTGCGCGTGCTTGAGGAGCAGCAGCCGGTGCCCGGTGAAGACCTGGTGCTGAGTCTCGATATCGGGTTGCAGGGGCTGGCCGACGCGGTGCTGGGTGATTTTAACGGCGCGGTGGTGGCCATCGATCCGCGCGATGGCGCCGTGCGGGCGCTGGTCTCCAAGCCGGGCTTTGACCCCAACCTGTTTGTGGGCGGCATCTCCAATCGAGACTATCAGGCGTTGCTCAATGACTTGGATCGACCGCTGTTCAACCGGGCGGTCACCGCCACCTATCCGCCGGGGTCGACCATCAAGATGCTGATGGGGCTGGCCGGGCTGGACATGGATCTGATCGAGGCGGATCGACGGTTTTTTGCTGGCCCCTACTTCTCCATTCCGGGCCACAGTCACCGCTATCGCGACTGGCGACGCTATGGCCACGGCTGGGTGGATCTGGATAAGTCGATTGCGCAGTCGGTGGATGTGTTCTTCTATGACCTGGCCTACCGGATGGGCATCGACGAGATGCACCGCTACCTGACCGATTTTGGCTTGGGGGTGCGCACCGGCATCGACCTGCCAGGCGAGTCGCGCGGGCTGGTGCCCTCGCGGCAGTGGAAGCGCGCCACGCGAGGCGAGCCCTGGTATCCGGGCGAAACCGTGATTGCCGGCATTGGCCAGGGCTATATGCTTGGCACCGCCTTGCAACTGGCGCAGATGACCGTCACGCTGGCCAATCGTGGCGAGCGTTTCCGTCCCTGGCTGCTGGCCGACCATGCCCAGTCAGAACCACCGTTCCAGGCGCAGGCGGAAGGGCACTGGGATGCGGTGCTGGAGGGGATGCTGCATGTGGTGCACTCCTCCTACGGTACTGCCCGGCATGTGGGCGAGGGTGCGCCCTACCGGATGGCTGGCAAGACTGGCACGGCGCAGGTGTTTTCACTGGGGCAGGATGAAGAGTACGACGTGGACACGCTCGAAAAGCGACTTCGCGACCACGCGCTCTTTGTCGGGTATGCCCCTTATGAGGAACCCAAGATCGCGGTGTCGGTCATTGTCGAGAACGGCGGCAGCGGCTCCGGCACGGCAGCCCCCATGGCCCGCAAGGTCATGGACGCGGCGCTGGAGTATTACGGCTACAGACAGGCAGATGTTGAGGTGAGAGATGGCCGCGAATGATTCCTTTACCGCCTCCGGCGGACGCGGCCTGTTCGGGGAAGGCGGGCTGCGGATCAATTACGACCCGATCCTGCTGTTTTTACTGGTGCTGCTGGCGGCAGTCGGATTGATCAGCGGCTACTCCGCCGCCGGCGGCGACATGGTGCAGGTGGAGAAGATGGCGGTGCGCTTCGCGATGGCTTTCGCGCTGATGCTGCTGGTGGCCCAGCTGCCGCCGAGACTGTTTTTTTCTGCCGCGCCTTGGTTGTTCGGCCTCGGTATCCTATTGCTGTTGGCAGTCTGGGTGGCCGGAGACGTGGGCAAGGGCGCCAAGCGCTGGCTGGATCTGGGCGTGGTGCGCTTCCAGCCCTCCGAGATGATGAAGCTGGCTGTGCCGCTGATGGTGGCCTGGTATCTGGCCAACCGCCCCCTGCCGCCACGTTTCCCGGATGTAATGGTGGTACTGGTGCTGGTGGCCGTGCCGACCTATCTAATCATGAAACAGCCGGATCTGGGTACCGCACTGCTGATCACCGCCGCCGGCCTGTTCGTGCTTTTTTTTGCGGGGTTGGCCTGGCGCTATATTGTCGGCTTCACGATCGCCGCTGCCGCTGCCGCCCCGGTGCTTTGGTATTATGTGCTGCATGATTACCAGCGCCAGCGGGTACTGAGCCTGCTCGATCCGCAGTCCGACCCGCTGGGCACGGGCTATCACATTATCCAGTCGATGATCGCCATCGGTTCTGGTGGCTTTTACGGCAAGGGCTGGATGGAGGGTACCCAGGCACATCTGGACTTTTTGCCGGAGGGCAGGCGCATCTGGACTTTTTGCCCGAGGGTACCACCGACTTCGTGTTGGCGGTATTCGCCGAGGAGTTCGGGCTGGTCGGTATGTTCTTCCTGTTCCTGTTGTACCTGGCGATTGTGCTGCGTTGCCTGGTGATTGCCCTGAAGGCGGAAAGCGTCGAGGGGCGTCTGTTCGGCGCGGCCGTGGCGATGACCTTCCTGGTGTATGTGTTCGTCAATGCCGGCATGGTGGTCGGATTGCTGCCGGTGGTGGGCGTGCCGCTTCCGTTGATGAGCTATGGCGGCACGGCACTGGTGACCGTTTTGGCTGCATTGGGTATGCTGATGGCCATTCGCAACCAGAAGCGGTTTCTGGGACATGAACAATGAGTAAACAGGGCATGATGGAACGTGTGATTCGACTGGCTGCCGTTACGGCGTTGTCGGCCGTGCTGGCCACTACCATGATCAAGGGGACGGCAATGGCTTCAGCAGGCGACTACCTCTCCCGGGACGAGGTGAAGCAGTTCATTGGTGAGGCGGCCGCGCAGAGCGGTCTGTCCGAGCAGACCGTTCGCGAGATACTGGCCGGGGGGCGCTACCAGCAGAGCATTATCGATGCGATTACCCGTCCGGCGGAGTCGCGTACCTGGGCCGATTATCGACCGATTTTCATGACAGAGGCGCGGGTGCGCAATGGCGTGACGTTCTGGCAGGAAAATCGCGAGGCGCTGGAGACCATCGCGGCTGATTATGGTCTGCCGCCGGAAATTATTGTCGCCATTATCGGCGTTGAAACGGCCTACGGCTCCTACACCGGGCGCTACAGGGTGCTTGACGCACTGATGACGCTGGGCTTCGACTACCCGCGCCGGGGCGCGTTTTTCCGTCAGCAGTTGATCGCCTTTTTGGAACTGGCCCAGAAGGAAAATGTCGATATCGACTCCGCCACCGGCAGTTATGCCGGCGCGATGGGCATGCCGCAGTTCATTCCGAGCAGCTATCTGGCCTATGCGGTGGACGGCAGTGGCGATGGACGTCGGGACTTGTGGAACAACAAGCAGGACATCTTCGCCAGCGTGGCCAACTACTTTGCCCAGCATGGCTGGGAGCATGAAGGGGATGTCGCCTTCCGGGTGGAAGTGGGCGAGGCCGATGTCGAGGATCTGCTCAACACCGGGCGGGATCTGGCGCCCAAGGCTACGCTCGACGAGCTGGCCGCTCGTGGTGTAAGCCTGCCCGAGCACGGCCTGCCGGGCGACACGCCGGTGATGCTGTTTACACTGACATGGCCGGATGGGGTCGAATATTGGGTGGGCCTGAACAACTTCTATGTGATTACCCGCTACAACCACAGCGTACTGTATGCGATGGCGGTCTGGGAGCTGGCCCAAGCGGTGCGTGAGGCGCGGGGGTGAAATCCGCATCGGGGAGCCTCGAAAAACGCCGTCCATGGGGTTTTTCATGGGATATTTAGAGATGCCCATCAGGCGGAGGGAGGCGGTGGTGAACGGCAAGGCATGGGTTTCGGGGCTGGTCGTGGTAATGGGGTTGCTGCTGTTGGCGGGGTGTTCCAGCAAACCCAAGCCCCAGCGCGCCGCCACCGCCGACGCGGTGCCCCGGGTCGAACCGGAGAGCCGTTTTGGCAACCCCGAAAGTTACACCGTNCTGGGGCGGACCTATCGGGTCCGTGCCAGCAATGACGGTTACCAAGAGCGTGGCATTGCCTCCTGGTATGGGCCGGGATTTCACGGCAAGCGGACCTCTTCCGGCGAAACCTACGANATGTACGCCATGACCGCCGCCCACACCACCTTGCGCCTGCCGGCCTATGTGCGGGTTCGCAATCTGGAGAACGGTCGCACGGTGGTGGTGCGGGTCAATGACCGGGGGCCGTTTGTCGGCAACCGGGTCATTGACCTTTCCTATGCGGCGGCGCGACAGATCGGCATGGTTGAATCCGGTACCGCGCTGGTGGAGGTCGAGGTGGTTGGGCCGGGTCAGGCCACTGCCACCACCGTGGCCGACCGGGGCACGGCAACCGGCGGGGCGATGGCCCGGGCGCGTTGGGGGGAGAATGTCTTCATGCAGGTGGGGGCGTTTTCTGACCCCGCCAATGCCGATCGAATGAGCCGAAGGCTGGCGGATGGGGGCATCGGTGCGGTGCGTCAGCAGAGCGGCGGCGGACTGACCCGGGTGTGGGTCGGCCCGCTGTCGTCGGTGGAGGAGGCCGACTCGCTCGGCCGTCAGCTTAACCGGCTCGGCTTGTTCGATTTTCATATGACTGTCATGCCCTGAGCATGCTGCAGAAGGTGTTGCCGCCGTCGTCTGGCGCGGTGATGGCCAAATTTTTATCCCGGGCGGCTCGCCCTGTCGAGCCGCCTGTTGCTTTTGATTCTGTCGAGGTTCTATATCGTGACTGCTAATTTCGTGCCGCGTTTATTTCGAGTCTGCGCCGGGCTGCTGTTTAGCCTGACCGCGTTGGCCGGCGCTGCCCAAGCCCAGCAGGCCATCCCGATTCCCGGGCCGACACCGTCGGTTCAGGCCTCGCCGATTCCCTCGCCGCCGGCGCTGTCGGCGCGCGCCTACCTGTTGATGGATTACGACTCCGGCCAGATTCTGGTCGAGAAGAATGCCGATAAGCCGATGGAGCCGGCGAGCATCACCAAGCTGGTTTCCACCTATGTCATTTTCGACGCCCTGCGTCGCGGCGATATTGGCCTGGAAGACGAGGTGCTGGTGAGCGAGCGCGCCTGGCGGAAGGGCGGTTCGAAGATGTTCATCGAGGTGGGCGACCGGGTTTCGGTAGACAACCTGCTGCGGGGCCTGATCGTTCAGTCCGGCAATGATGCCACCATCGCGCTGGCCGAGCATGTCTCCGGCTCGGTGGAGGCCTTCGTCAACGAGATGAACGCCACCGCAAGGCGACTTGGCATGCATGCCAGCCACTTCAGAAACACCACCGGCTGGCCGGCCGAGGGACATCTGATGTCCGCCCGGGATATTGCCACCATCATGGCCGCGCTGATTCGGGACTTCCCGGAGGACTACTCGCGTTACAAAGAACGGGAGTTTACCTGGAACGGGATCCGCCAGTACAAC
>JGI26787J52750_100099_pt1 | contig 10826 bp, 14 predicted proteins | sample WilGeyfunne61714_FD_52750 | JGI IMG/M metagenome (IMG submission 52750)
GAATGACCTCTGCAACCCCCCACCAACTTATAAAGGATGAGAGAAAATATAAACTCAGACTAAAATTTTTCAAGGAAATATTCCATAAAATGGAAATCTACTTACTTAACACTATCGAAACACCCAAAGAAAGCTTGGAAAGAATAAAAAACATACTATGAGGTCCTAAGAGTATGGAGAAAATAAGAAGCTTCCTTGCAATTGACGTGGACAACCCCATCAAAGACAAGATAATAGAAGTCCAAAAAATCCTAGATGAGGCTAACGCCCAATTAAAGTTCGTAGAACCACAAAACCTACACTTCACCCTAAAATTCTTCGGCCAAATAAACAATAACATGATAAAAGAACTTTCAAGGATAATCAAGGAAAAGATAGGATCATACAAACCATTTAAGCTTAAAATAGAAGGCATAGGAGTCTTCCCAAATAAAAATTATATGAGAGTGATATGGCTAGGAACAGAAAACCCCAAAAAATTCTCAGAGATCCAAAAAGCATTCGACGAACAATTCTCAAAGTTAGGATTCAAAAAAGAAAAAAGTTACATACCACACCTCACCATAGCCAGAGTCAAAGGGGGTAAAAACAAAGACAAGCTACTGAAAAAGATAGAAGAACTCGAAAACATCCAAATAGGAGAAATGCGAACAAAAGAACTAAAGCTCAAAAAGAGCGAACTCAGACCAGAAGGACCTGTATACACCACCATCAAAACATTCAAACTATGATAAGAATGGACTACGAGAAAATACTCTCAAAGATAACACCAACAAGACAAGAAAAAAAGGCCGTTAAAGGATTCACCAACAAACTAATCAAAACCATAAACGACATAGCAGAAAAAAAGAATATAAAAGCTAAAGCCGCCCTCGTAGGATCAGTTGCCAAGGGCACTTGGCTCAAGGGAGAAGCAGACATAGACATATTCATAAAATTCCCCCTTAAAACGCCAAAGGAAAAACTCAAAAAACATGGCCTACAACTCGGCCACGAATGCATAAGAACCATGAAAGGCCAAGCCGAAGAAAAATATGCCGCACACCCATATGTTACCGGCCACATAAAAGGATATGAAGTCGACATTGTACCATGCTACGATATAACAGACGCATCACAACTCAAATCAGCAGTAGACAGGACAATACTCCACACAAGATACATCAAAAAAAACCTAAAAAAAGAACAAATAAAAGAAGTATTATTACTTAAAAAGTTCATGAAGGCCATAGGAGCATACGGGTCAGAATTCAAAGTAGGTGGATTCGCAGGCTACCTCTGCGAACTACTCATAATAGCATATGAAAACTTCAAAGGAGTTTTGGAAGCCGCCGCACTGAAATGGAGAAAAGGCCAAATAATAGACATCGAAGGCCACGGCACCGGAAAATACTTCAAAAATCCCCTAATTGTTATAGACCCCACAGACAAAAACAGGAACGTTGCAGCAGCACTCACACAACAAAAATTTTCAGAGTTCATAATAGTGGCGCGCAACTTCCTAGAAAACCCAAAAGAAGACTACTTCCAAGAAATAAAATACTCACATGATAAAGAGAAGATCCACGCCAAATTCAAACAACGGGAAAGCAAATGCATCATCCTAGAATTCAACCCCCCTAATGTGCCAGCAGACACACTCTATCCCCAACTGAAAAAGACCATGGACACTTTAGTATCACACCTTTCAAAAGAAGGATTCAAGGTGAACAGGAGCTCCTATTGGACCGATGAGAAAAAAAACGGCCTAATAATATTCGAATTCGAAACATGGAAACTACCAGCCTATAGAAAACATATGGGGCCTAGGGTCTGGTCAAAGAAGCACACAAGGAGATTCCATAAAAAGTATGGTGACAAGATTTGGATGGAAGGCGACCGCCTCTTCGTAGAAAAAAAAAGAAAAACAACCCGACCAGAAACATGCCTTAAAAGCCTCCTCAGTGAAATAGAATACCTAGGCGTTGGGAAACACATAAAAAAGGAGCTCAAGAAAGGTTACAAGGTCATTGACATAAATAAGTACCTTGAGGGTGAACAATCACAAGAGGTCCTAGAATTCTTGGACGCTTTCCTAAACCCTGGAAAGCACCTGTGGAGATCCTAGGATCCCTCCTTCACAAAATCAGGCACAGCATCCTCCAAAGGGTCGAAACTTTCAAGATCATCTACATAAGTACAGATCATACTAACCTTAGAGTGCAATGAACTGGGAAGCCTTAATATCCTCTTAAGATCCACAGTCACCTTAGCATCCACAAGTTGCAGATTCAATTTCGCAACAGACCCAATCAACCTATCATATACCCTAGGTCCTATGACATCCTTAAATTCACCCCACTTATCAGATTCTATAAGATCCCTATACTCCATGATCTTATTCATTGTCTGACGCGTTATATCTTCAATATTTTCATCCCCACTCAAATGCAAGACAATATAACGGCTCCTCTCCGTGAAAACCCTAGGATAACCCAACGGGACCATGAAATGGTCCAGACTACGCATCCTACCATCTAAGCCCGTGTATAAAAGCCTTGGAACGTCCCCGCCTATAACATATCTCAGTATCTGGCCTCGAACCTCAGAATCTAACCTAAGTATGGTGGGATCTAATATACGTATATGATATCCTCTACCAGAGTATACGACGTGGATTTCCTGTAGGCCAAGATCACTCCGTAGGGTGTCTATGATCATGGCCACGATCTCTTTCGCCTGATCCAAGCATTCTTCACACACATTATCGCAATTGCATGGCCTTGNTGGGATGTCNTTAGCGTCAACATCAAATACTAGTTCTGATGATATCCAACCTTCACGTTTCCATGGCTTATCATATAAAGCTACGGAAGAGTAGGCAGCATATGGGGCCCTATACCTCAAGAATTTTTTGAGGAGTTTTTCATCACGGAAGAACCGGTACCTGTCATTGGGGCCCTGGCCCGTATGGTCAAATCCAAATTCTCTAAGGTGGATATTCTCCCTTATAAAAGCTGGTATCTTTTCTGGTTTCCATTCCCTTGTATAATATTTTTTTCTATCTTCNGGTGTTGCCTCTTGGAATATCCTTATCACCCCCATTTTTTCTTTTTTTGCCATCTTTTCCTGTTGTAGTAGGTGAGGGGGTTTTGGATTTTTTTGCATAGGCTGTCGGGCTTGCATACTACGGGTAAGTGTATTTTTATTTTTTCACAGCTCATTGGAGTGTACCATTTGCTTTCCCCCTCATTTTCTAGGCTTGGTGTTTCATGTAATCCGAATCCGAGTTTTGCTGTGATGTTAAGTTTTTCTTGGGGGTCGTCTTGGAATAGTGGCGGTTCACAGTTGTCAGCGGCTTCATATATCATTGGTAATATCTCATTTAGGGTTATGTTGAGGGTTGGGTCGAAGTCTGAGACCTTATGCGGTTTCCTGTCTTTGAAGACCGAAGGGTATAATCTTGCATAGGATAGGAACCCAGTTAGTAATAATACTATGGCATCGTTTCTGTTACCGGCACGGACGCCTTTTATGGTATTTTTTATGCATGGTGGGAATGCGTCAAAATCTAGTTTGGAGGCTTTTATTGTCCTTGTCTTCTTGGGGATGAAAAACTCTCTTATCCTCTCCCTGATTTTTTTAGCCAATCTTGTTAGTGTGGGGTGTGGTTCGATTTTCGCAGCCATCTCATGGACCTTGTAGAGGTATTCTTGGGTTTCTTGCACTATAAGTGCTGGTATGATCTTTTCTCTTATGGTGTTGATTACTTGTTGAGTTCTTCCAGTGGTTGATTTGTCTAGGATGACTTCACTATCTTTGAGGATTAGCTCGGTTAGTTTTATTCTCCTGTTTTCTAGGAGTTTTTCCAGTTGGGTCCAGTGCGGTGTTTCACTATCTAACATTTCTCTTAGAATCTTGGATATTACACACTCCCTTTTTCGGCTTTCAATCCTTAAAAGCCTCTCCTTCACTATTTCAGCCTCTGATTCCATGAATATGCGACTTTCCCTGGAATTTGGGTTGAATTTCGCCCCTATGGCTTGTGCGAGCACATAAAATGTTATAACATCAAATTCTGCTATCTGTGGGTTGAAGAGGAATCTATAATATCCTGGCTGGTACCTTTGATGGCCCCTTTTCTCCAAGTACCATTCAATCCTCTTAATCGCGAATTCCCAGAGGCTTCTAGGTATCCTGGAATCATCATCAAGCCTCTGGCCCCTTGTATACTCTATGATATTAAGGAGCCTTGCATCCTCTTCCATGATCCTGTCAAGATCTCCGCTAGCTTTTAGAAGCTCTTTTGCCTCTTGTGAAAATGGGTTTATGAAAACTGTTGACACCATTGCCCCCAAAACTCGAGATAGTATCCATCCTGTGCAAGCTAAAGGTAGAAATCCATTAATCTCTTGATCTGCTGGTTTGGTTGGTGGTCTCATTTTGTATTGTTGTTGTATTGTTTACGGGGATTGCACGTTTTTGTAACCATACTGGCTGGAATGCAGAGTCTTTTATGATGTTCATTTTCTCTTCCTTTATGATTTGTGGTGCTTCTATTTTGGGAGTTTCGGCGAATAATACTACCGCTGATGCTGATCCATAGGCTATTAGCGCTACCATTAATATCGTGAATATTCTTCCAAGTTTTCCTGAGTTCAAATTTACCACACCCCTCTGATCAAATCTTTGATTGAACTTTAAGATAAATATGATGATCTTTGAAAATCTGTGACTGTACACTTTTTGATGATCAAAGGGTAATACTTAGAATCAATATAGAGAATCTGTTGGGTTTGAAAAAGGAATTTTTGAGAAAGTGTGAGGATCTTGGAATCCCCCTTGTGGGTTTTGCGCCAGTTAAAGAGATGAGGGAATTCCCCAAAGGAACTTCCACACAAGTTTTCCTAGTGAATACCCGAGGATTTCCATTCAAAGTAGACATGCTCAAAAACTGCAACTGTTACGGTGATAGAACTCCCAGTTCAACTCCCTATAGTGAAAACAGCACCCCTCCATATATTATATAAAACAGAGAACTCCCTGTTAGATTTAAGAGCCTATAAACTTTCAATTTCTCTGAACATGGAAGGTTATCCTTCTATTCACTTGTCAGGAAATGGATATGATAGTATAGATGTGCTGCTTGAAAACCTATTCGCCTTTTCTCCCATAAGCACGCGGCTTATCTTGCCGGTTTAGGCCATTTTGGACAGAACAATTTCATTCCAACCAGAAAATATGGGCCGAAGGTGAGATTCACTTCCATATTCACCTCAGCTTCCATAAAACCTGATCCTATAAAAATCGAGGATGTATAAGTGCCTTAAATGTGCGAAAAGCTGTCCAGTAGAGGCCATACAAACAGAGGGAAAGCTCCCACCACCTAGATAAGAAGACTCTGTGTTATGAGAAACGCTAAACTTTGGAATAAACATAAATCGCCCTGTGGCATCTGTATAAAAGTTTGTCCAGTAGGAGAGGACAGGAAACTATTTAATCGCACCGACATGTCTATATATGATGGAAAAGGCCCCAGAGAGTATAGGAGGGCCTGAGCCCTGTGCAAAAGTATGAGACTTTCTGATTTCTCACCCAAGAATATGAATTGGAGCTTTAGAGTCAACATAATTATTGGGGCATGCTGACTATTTGCAATTCTACTCTATGGATTATGGCCAGCTAAAAAACCCTGGTTATTGTGCTGTTGAGTATTCTTTCTTCGTTTTCAACAATCCCCCAAAAGAATTCGCAATTGATATATAAATTTTTCGCTTTGAGAAAAAGTCGATATACGTGCATATCGATAAAATTAAATTCCACAAAAAATTAGAGGAAGTGAAAAAGATGAAGAGGCAAGCAATATTCATGGCTGTTGCGCTTACTTTTGCATTGGCCATTTGTGAGGCAGTTTCTGCAAGTGAAACCTATCATATAGGTGTTGATGTTACGAAGAGAGCATGTGCTGACTTGGACATGACAAATTCAACCAGCCTGATGATGTACTAAGCAATAACAACAGCAGGCGGCGCATACTACAAAAACACTACAACAGAAGATTGTCTTCAAGGTATTGTAGACACTACAAATGCTATAACTCCAGGCAATGGAAATTTAATTACTCTTAATGAGCCTAACGGTGCTTTAGAGTTTACTTTTGTGAAAAAGGAAAAGCAGGGTTTTCTAGCAAAGAAATATACTATAATTCCATCAGTTCATCGTATAATACAAGCAAGCTTTTATTTTATGATACAATGACCGAAAGGGACTTCAACGTTGCCAAACAGCAGTTAGGAAATAATGCATTTGAATTACTCAGTATTGCATTTGCATGGAAGAATGGCGCTCCCAAAGACCTTCTGAAAATTGCTGGAGAAAGTGGAGGCGTTTCTGAAGGACTCATAAGTGCTTATGCCATAGCACAGAGTTTTATAAAGAACTACCCACTACTTACAGGAAATCAATCATACCGTACTAGTATCTCCTGGCGGCGGAGACGATAACGTGCCAATATATTTAATGGATGCTACACCATTAAAATGGGCAAAAGATGGTAATACTATAACTTCTATGCCATGAGTATGGGTATCCGAACGATAATGTTTACATTCGGTAGGGATGTGAGAACAGAATCAGGAATCCTTGTTTACCGGACACTGAATCCAAAACAAAAATGAGTTTGGCAAAGCCGTGCCAGGCACTTTAAGTGAAATACAGTTTAATAACTGGCTTTTAAATAAATTGGAGATTGATGCAAGTTCTCTCGCGTCTATACAAAAATTAGCCACAATAAACTCAACTGGTTTTAACTACTTATGGACAAATGGAATTGACAGAAGCTACATAAGGAACTTGGCAAGACCTACGCCAGCTTGGACAGCACATAACAATGTTAAACCTGTAAATAACTACAACGACATGTTTAACGCAGTTAATACAGCTAATGCCGCTTTTACAGCGCAAGGCATTGGAACATTGAATGCAGATGACTTAGTCATAGCCTCTGCAGGATATTCCCAAGTAAACGGTTTATCACTCGGTACTTTAGATGGAGTTATAAATGCTGCAGGAACAAAAAACTAAAAAATCTGTTCAGTCTTAACAAAGCTTCACAGACCCCATTATGGTTTGCATTTGTTAAAAAGCCTACAAGTGCTAATGGACCACTATATGCCGTATTCATAGATGCCTCATGTAGAATAGTCCCCGTGAACTATAACGGTACAACTTACAGCGTATTTGACATAAATGGCGCTAATTTAGCAGGCGATAAAAGTTCCGAAGCCCCATGACAAGCCTATAGCAGTATCTAGAATNTACAGATACCCAATACCGCCATATTCTTACCAGGACTTTAGCATAGTAACTCTTGCTAATTTATGGGTAGATGCCATACGACTTCTTAAGGCCTGCATGTGACGGCGGATGTCCAGGATCTGGATTAAGCGAGGGCTACTTGATCCTAAATTACATAAAAACAGTTTTACCGCTCGGACTCAACGACTACTACATTTACATAGGTATTCCAGCGCACTGTAAAGAACGAGTTTTAATTCATGGACTAGGAGTTTCTCCTGCTAAGGGCATCTATTTCACACCAGCTGTACGTTCATCATCAACGGATCCCAATTCAGCAGGTATAGCCATTAGATGGAATTCCATTACAAATACAGGCACAGCAATGCTCATAGATTGCAATAAAGAAATATTAAGGAAAGATCAGCCTCAAGAAAACAAGAACTGATGCTACAGTACAATGTACTGGGCTGTTTGGTACTTGCAGCATGGATTCCCTGTAAAAGATCACTATGCTGATATCATGAAAGCTTACAACATCGCAAAAATAGCATCATTAACTCAAAGCGATTTCAACAAACTTGTTGCAGCTGGCAGTGACCCAATCACAGAACTGTTGAATATACCTGTAACTCCATCCACTCCAAGCACTACTACCCAGACTAACGCACTGATTGGAGTAGGAGCAACGGCCTTGCACGGATTAGGCGTGCCAACCAGAAGAACAAGTACTGTAGCAAGCGGATTAACCTCCAAACTAACAACAAGTCCAAGCACAACTCCAGCAGGTAAAACAACAAACAAGACAAACAAAGGTTCAAACTTACCATTCGAAGCAGCAGGACTAATATTCATCGCAATAACAGCAATATTCTACCTTAAAAGAAATATCATCATCGATGCAATAACCAAAAGCCAAGGAAAATAGAAAAAAATCCCCCACCACACAAAATAAATTCTAAAAAGTACGGCAGAAAACCTCTTCAGTTGAAGAAGTGAAGATATACTTGAAGATGACCTTCCTGGTCCCTCAAGAAGGAGAACTGTGTGCTTTATGTGAAGAAAAGATAATGGATAGGATCTCTGTAAATCCTGTGCAGATGAACCAAAAAAAAGAGGAATCATTGACATTATAAGGATTAGGAGAAATGCTACAAAGAAATGAAACTTATAGATGACCTCATAGATGCATCAGATGCAAGCGATTTTCCAATAAAAGATTGTAGAGTTGGTATTTCATGGACAGGAGTTTGGGGAAATACTGTGGAATGGCCAATACCCAAGGTATTCCATTTGTCCATGGAAATTATACGAGGGGATATCTACATAAGAAAACACGTGAACTTGCTGAGTACTCCAAATCCTGGAACCTTGTTGAGGCTAGGTGTTGCAGCCATAAACTCCATGATAAAACCTCAGGGTAAGAAAAACATCAATGCCTTGGATATCGTCATGGAAAATGGGGAGAACAAAAACATCACAATGGTTGGTAAATTCCCAAAAACCAATGAAATACGGGAGATCTCAAAAAATCTCTGGATCCTAGAATTCAACCCAAGTCTTATGGATCCCAAAAAAATGGAATAATTATAGAAACTGCCGCAGAATACGTGATACCTAACAGCGACCTTGTCATAATAACAGGCTCAACCCTCGTAAACAAATCCCTCGAACGTCACCTGAAATTATCACAGGTTTCAGATGCTTACACCATCATCATGGGCCCAGCTACCCCATTAACTGACGTTTTGTTCGATTACGGTGCAGACGTGCTGGCAGGAATAGAAATAACAGACCCTAAATCTATTCTCAGGAAGATCACCCAAAGCGGTGGCATGATCAACAGTAGAGTTTGTAAAGGTGAAATAGGATTCAGAGTGTTGGAGAGTTAGTTGAAAATACAACCCAATTGTTGGAAAGTTATTGGAATTTAAAGGGTTACCTGAATGTTAAATGATTCACAACCACTTGATTTCATGTTAATGGACGAGTCTATGCACCTACATATCCCTTGATAGCCAAGCAGATCACTGAAAAATTTAAAATAAGAAGGGAACAGCCATCAATGTAAGCGCTAGTCCTGCATCTCTTTCAATAACCACTGCAAAGATAACAGAATTGGACATTCATTCACGGACATACCTCCAGAAATGCTAGAAATTGCACAAAAATCCATTGAAGAAGGTCTTGAAAAAAGGATTAAAACTGTAATAGGAGATGTCCACCAGATGCCCTTCCCGGATGAATTTGCTGATCTTGTATTCACTAGAGGATCCATGTTTTTCTGGAAAGACCTGCCCACCGCCTTCAGGGAAATATATCGAGTTTTAAAGCCAGTGGTGCAGGGTATGTGGGGGATTTGAAAGCGCTGCAGTGCGGAAAAAGGTTAAAAGTCAGCTTAAACACAACGGAAGGAGATCTTATAAAAGGCCCCCTAAGATAAATGTAGACACCCTTGAAATATCAGTTATTGAAGCTGGAATCACTGATTACATCTGGATTGTGGGTTTAAAAAACAGGATAAATGTTTTTAGATAGGATATTAAGATATCAACATCAAAACGACCAATAACCAGCGTACTCTCTAAAGAGAGATAAAATGGATGAAATCATAGCATAGATAATCCTGAGAATACCTGAATTTTTATCGGGATTTAAGAAAAACCCCAGAAAGGTGAAATTATTAGGACTTAGACGATTATATTCGAAAAATATAGTTTTAAATACTTTATCTAGGTTTTACCAAACTTTATAGAAAAAACTATAACACTAAAAAATGAGGTTTAAAAACCTAAATCATGGGAGGGGGTCAAGTGAATGGAAAATATTAATAGGGTTGATATTAGCTTTAGTCTGTCTTGTAGTTCCTATACTGATTTCGATGATTAAGTCTAACAGATCGCTTGTTTCCCTTCTTATCAGAGCTCTTTCCTTCTTTTCATGTATTCAACCACAATTATAGTACCTGAGAACGGATCGAGGGAATGCTAAATTCATCAAGTATCCAAGGAGACGGGATATCTCTCTGGATGGAGTGCGGTCACCCCCTGATCTGGTTCAGGATTGGATGTGACAGAAGGTTGCAGAAACCTATGTAATCCTCAGATAAGCCAGGTTTAAGGGTCTTCAGCCTATCCTTATGCCTCAACAATAGCTTGGCTCCTTGAGACTAATCAGAGAGTTCTGGTTGGAGTGTCTGGCAGCTCCCCGGGTTTTTTTGCTGCTGCAGGTGCAAGTCAAGGACCTGGAAGCGGATCATTTGCAGGGAAAACCGATAAAGTTTTCGAGGTTGCCGCTTCTCCAAGTGGCGGCTCAGGAAGTCAGATGCCATTCTATGCACTAGCAGGGATCATAGCTTTAGTGGCCCTAGGCACTGGTTACTTCCTCAGAGGGCATGGAAAGGTCTAAAATCCACCCCCTATTCTCTTATTTTTTAATTTCAATTTCGTTGCTTGCAAGACCCCCCTAAGAGGGAGCCAAAGCTTAAATACTCTGTTAAATATGCCATGTCCAGTGGTTTTACCCATTTTAACGAAGGGATGGGGGAGTCT
>JGI26787J52750_100100_pt1 | contig 10780 bp, 12 predicted proteins | sample WilGeyfunne61714_FD_52750 | JGI IMG/M metagenome (IMG submission 52750)
TTCATGTCTCCTAGGCCGGAGGATCCCTCCTCGACGGACCAGTCGGGATACCGCTGGCGGTGGGTAAGGGAGCAGCAGGGCACCGACGACTACGTCTATCGCCTAGAGCCCCAAGGGAAGGACGTGTCCTTTACACTTAAACTTTACCACCAGCCCGGGGGAGAGCCCCTGAGCGTGAGCCTCTCCGTTTACCTGCCTGGCGGGGATCAGGTGGAGGTAGACTTCTCCGCCGAGTTTAAACCGCCGAAGGGTTCCTTCATACCCGCCGGCCGCCGGAAGATAGATATAGAGATAACCGAGGGCAGCCTCACCCCTGCCGAGGCCTGGGTCTACATCGGCCCTGGAGGCACCCAGGCGCCTTTGCCGGAAAGGCTTACCTTTACCTATAAGCCGCCGCAGCCTTAAAAAGGGAGGCATTGACTTGCTCTCAGTTCTGGCCCTGGAAGTGACGGAAAAGCGGCTCCGGGCCTTGGTAATGGCCCGGGGCCTCAAAGGCCTGCAAATATCCCAGTGCTTGAGCCTGGAACGCACCGCAACCGGCCCCTTCCCCTCCCTGGAAGAGCTGGATAACCTCCTGGCCCGGATGCCCGGAGCCCCCAAAAACACGGTGGTGGTCAGCAGCCAGGTGACCCTGGTGAGCCTTCCTCTGGAGCTGGCCAGGCTGAGGGCCCTGAGGGGAGAAAGGCTCAAGGAGGCCCTGCGCTGGGAGGCGGAACCCTACCTGCCCGGCCCTCCCCTGGAGTGCCTGTTGGGATACGAGGAGGGGCGCCAGGTAAGCGAGGCCCTCCAGGAAGTCTGGGTGAGCGCCATGCTGAGGGAGGAATACCAGGCCCTCAAGGGTGTTCTGGAGGAGGCGGGCCTGCGGCTGTTGAAGGTCTATCCCCCGGCCTGCTTTTCCTGGGCCACCCTCTACCCCCGCCCCAAGGGGGAAGGGGCGGTGCTCTATCTGGAAGAGGAGAGGGCCATCCTGGCCCAGGTGGAGGAGGGGAGGCTGACCTACCTGCGCACCCTGCCCCTCACCCTGGAGGAGATAAAGGCCTTTGGGTCCGCCCGGAAGCTCCACCCGGAAGTAGCGGCGGCCGTGGAGGAGATGGCCTTGCCCCCTGGCGGCCTGGCCCTGATACTGCCGGAAGGAGAGGAAGAATTTAGGGAGTTCCTGCCTCCAAGGCTGGAGGCCCGCCCCCTCTTCTTCCCCTGCCCTTTGGGGCCCTGCCCCTCCTGTTTTGCCAGCCTGGTGGGGGCGGCTGCCCGCCAGCTCTCCTTCCGCCCCAGCTGGCAGGCCATAGGCGTAGACGACCGCCTGCCCCTGTGGACCCAGATAACCCGGAGGATCCACCTGGTACCCCTCATGGCCCTGCTGGTGGTCTTCGCCCTGTTCAGCGGCCATTATCTGGCGGTAAAGTATCAGACCAAGAGGCTGGCGGCCAGGGCAGAGGCCCTGAGGGCCCAGAAGGAGGAGCTGGAGAGGGCAAAAAAGCAATACGATGAATTAAAGAAGGAAGAGGAGAAGCTGAGGCAGGAACAAGATAAAAAGGAAAGACAGCTGGAATTCCTGCGCTCCGAATATGCCCTGGAACCCAGGAGGCTCTCCCCCCTCTTCGCCCTGGTTTCCCAGGAGATCTCCTCTATAAGAGAATTCCAGCCCCTGGGGCAGGGCGCCTACCGGCTCACGGCGGAGGCGCCGGAGGTGGGCACCATCAATCGGCTGGTTACCAAGCTTCAGGCCTCGCCCTGGTGCGCCTATGCCCTCTTGGAAAAGATAGAGGTGGAAGAAAAGTCCGAAAAGATAACCCTGCCCCCTCCGCCGGGGGAGGCGTCCCCTAAGACTTTGGAGATCAAGAGGAAAATATATAAGTTCACCTTGAGGATACAGGTGACCCCCTAGGAGGGATGGATGGTGCGGCCCCTGACCCGGACGGAAAAAATACTGCTGGTAAGCCTCCTGGCCATAGCGGGGCTCTACTTCTACCTCAAAAAGGTCTACGATCCCCTGATGAGGGATTTTACAAAACAGAGGCAGGAGGTGCAAACTCTCCAAAGCCAGGTGGCAGAGCTGGAGACCATACCCCCCACCAAAGGCCTGAGACAGAGGGTGGAGAAGCTAAAGGCCGACCTCCAGCGCCTGGAAGCAGAGGTGAGGACCCAGCTGGGCCACAACAAAGCCCAACGGGAGGCGGAAGTGGCCTCCACCCTGGTGGAACTGAACAACCTGGCCCTCCGCCATGGGATAGAGATAAAAGGCCTGGAATATATGAAGGCTTACCAGCCAGGGACGAAAGAAGAGCCCCCGAAGAAGGCGAGGGCCCAAAAGGATCGGAAGAAAGAAGAGGAAAAGCTGGAAAGCCCAGCAGGAGACTTCTCCTGGCTGGCCTTCCAGATAACCCTGGAGGCCGGACCCGGGCAGCTGGCAGGCTACCTGAGAGACCTGGGGAAAACCCGCTATATAGCCTACCTGCAGAAAGTGGAAATCAAGACGGCCAAAGAAAAGGATAAGGCCCCCCGGGTGGTGCTGACTTTGCTCATCTGAGGAGGTGGGATCATGTCCCCTGTTACCCCCTTTCCTTCCCAAAGAAAGCCCCGTAACATAGAGGAGCTGCTGGCGGAAACCGGCCCCCGGGAGGCCTCAGATCTCCATCTGACGGCCTACACCCCGCCCGTGTTCCGCATCCACGGGCACCTGGTGCCCGCCAGCGAATACCTCCCTTTGACCCCGGAAGATATAAGGAACCTGGTCTACCCCCTCTTGACTCCCCGCCAGATAGAGGTGCTGGAAAAGAGGCTTTCGGTGGACCTGGCGGTGAGCGTTGCCGGAGGCCGCTTCCGGGTGAACATATACCACCAGAGGGGCTGCCTGGCCTGTGCCTTCCGGCGGCTGGCGGACCACATACCCCCCCTGGAGAGCCTGGGGTTACCCCCTTCGGTTTACAGGCTGGCAGATCTGAGCAGCGGTCTGGTGCTGGTGACGGGGCCTACGGGGAGCGGCAAATCCACCACCTTGGCGGCCCTCATAGATAGGATAAACCAGCTATACTCCCGGGTGATCATCACCATAGAAGATCCCATAGAATACATCCACTTCAACAAGCGGAGCGTGATCAACCAGCGGGAACTCTACACCGACGTGGAATCCTTCGCCGATGCCCTGAGGGCGGCTCTGCGGGCCGACCCCGACGTGATCCTGGTAGGGGAGATGCGGGATCTGGAGACCATGCGCACGGCCATTATGGCGGCAGAAACAGGACACCTGGTGCTCTCCACCCTCCACGCCCGGGATACGGTTTCTGCCCTACCCCGCATGATCGGGGTTTTCCCCACAGAAGAGCAGTTCCAAGTGAGGCAACAGCTCTCCAGCAGCCTCAAGGCGGTGATAGCCCAGCAGCTGCTGCCCAGGGCAGACGGGCAGGGCAGGGTCCTGGCCTGCGAAGTGCTCATGGTGACCAGCGGGGTGGCCAACTTGATCCGTCTGGGAAAGGACGAACACATACGCCAGGTCCTGGAGATCGGGGCCTGCTACGGCATGCAGACCATGGAACACCACCTGGAATTTCTGGTAAAAAAAGGCCTAATCGATGTAGACACCGCTCTGCGGGCCGCCCGTAACCCCAAAGTTCTAGAGGAGAGGTTGGAGAGGCTGGAGCTTGGCAGAAAGAGGTGAAAAAATGCAGGGATTGGGGGATTTCCTGCTGAAAAAAAGGGTGCTGAGCCGGGAGGAGCTGGCAGCAGCCCTCCGCCTCCAGCACTCTACCAGGAAAAAACTGGAGGAAGTCCTGGTGGAGCAGGGCTACCTGAAGGAAGACCAGCTATGGCCTCTGCTGGCCGAATTCCTCCAGCTCCCCCTCCTCAGCCTGGAGGAGCTGAAAACCTCCCCTCAGCTGGCCGAGTCCCTGCCCCGCTCCCTGACTCAAAAACATAACCTGGGACCCTTGAGGGTCCAGAACGGGGAGATCCTGTTGGGATGCGCAGGGCCGGTCAACCCCGCGGTCTTGGAAAACCTCAGGCGCCTCACCGGGAAGAAGGTGATGCTGGGATTCTTGCCCCCTCCGGAACTGGAGCGGGCCCGGGAAGCCATCTATCAGGACGCCCCTCTGGAGGAGGCCCTTCCCGAAGGGGAGGGGGAAGTTGTCCCGGAGCAGGCTGCCCAGATCTTGGACAGTATATTGAAAAAAGCCCTGAATATGCGGGCCTCCGACGTGCACCTGGAGCCGGAGCCGGAATTCCTGCGGGTGCGCTTCCGCATAGACGGCTGGCTCCGCACGGTGGAACAGCTTCCCCTGGAGCTGGCTCCTCCCCTCATCTCCCGCATAAAGGTGCTGGGCCGGATGAACATAGCGGAGAGGCGCAGCCCCCAGGACGGCGGCTTCCTCTTCTCCAGCGAGGAAGGGGGAAGCATAAACATAAGGGTATCCACCTTGCCCTGCGCCCGGGGGGAAAAGGCGGTGCTAAGGCTTTTGCCCTCCCAGGAGGAACTCCTGGATCTGGAGGACCTGGGGATGGACGAGGAGACCTTGGCCCGGTTCAAGGAGCTCCTGGAACTGCCCTATGGCCTGATCCTGGTGACCGGCCCCACGGGCAGCGGCAAGACCTTCACCCTCTACGCGGCCTTGAAGTACCTGAGGAGGGATACGGTCAATATAGTTACGGTGGAAGACCCCATCGAGCTGGCCATGGAAGGTATCACCCAGACCCAAGTGGATTACGGCAGCAGGCGCTACCTCTTCAGCACTGCCCTGAGGGCCGTACTCCGCCAGGACCCCAACATCATCATGGTGGGGGAGATAAGGGACGGGGAAACAGCCAGCCTCGCCCTGCAGGCCGCCCTCACCGGCCACCTGGTCCTGTCCACCCTGCACACCAACGATGCGGTGGGAGCGGTGGAACGGCTGGTGGACATGGGATGCGAGAGGTATCTGGTGGGCAGCGCCCTGAAGGGGGTCCTGGCTCAGCGGCTGGTCAGGCTCATCTGCCCCTACTGTAAACACAAGTTCTCCCCTCCTCCGGGAGAACTGCTGGCCNTGGGCCTCAGCCCGGAGGAGGAGTATTACGCCGGCCGGGGCTGCCCCTACTGTCACGGCAGCGGCTACAGGGGCAGAACGGGCATCTTCGAGCTGCTGGTACTGGATAGGGAAATTCAGAGGCTGGTCATCTCCGGCGCCGACGCCCTCACCCTGAAGAAGGAGCTGAAGGGCAAGATGCGCACCCTGAGAGAGGACGGAGCCCTGAAGGTGAAAAAAGGGCTCACCACCACCGCGGAGGTGCTGAAGGCCACCTTAGAATTCTAATATCCAGGAGGTGGTAGGATGCCCTTGTTCGTCTACGAAGACGTGGGGCCGGGAGGTAGGAGGCTTAAAGGGGTTCTGGAGGGGGAGGATCCCGGCGAAGTGGCTTCCCGCCTGAGAAGACGGGGGATAATGGTCACCTCTTTGGAGGAGAAGGATGAAAGAAGAGGAGCTGCCCTGGGAACCGGAGATCTCCTGGCCCACATAACCCCGATACGGCAGGGGGAGGTGGTCCTGTGCCTGCGGCAGATGGGCTCCCTGATAAAGGCCGGGGTGCCGGTGGTCACCACCTTGAGGACCCTGGAGGAAGAGATGCCCAACCCCCGCCTGAGGCACACGCTGCGCCTCATCCGGGAGGAGGTGGAAAGGGGGGTTCCCCTGAGCCGGGCCATGGCCCGCTTTCCCAGGATCTTCCCTGCCATGGTCACCAGCCTGGTGGAGGCAGGGGAAATCACCGGTCTCATGGACGTGGCCCTGGAAAGGGTCACCGCTTATTGGGAAGAGAGGCTGGCCCTCGCCCGTCAGGTGATATCCAGCTCCCTGTATCCCGCCCTGGTATTTCTGGCTTCCATCGGGGTAGCAGTCTTCCTCATAGTCTACGTGATACCCAAGCTGGTGCCCTTCCTTACCTCCATGGGAGGGGAACTCCCGCCCCAGACCAAACTCCTGGTGGCCCTGGGAGAGAAGGGGCCCAGATACCTACCCAGCATAGGTAAAGGGGTTCTGCTCTTCCTGGCCTGCCTTATCCTGGGTTTCCGCATCCCCCAGACCCGATACTACCTGGATCTCATCCGCCTCCATCTCCCCCTCTTGGGGCNGNTNTTCCGCCACGCCCTGGTGGTGCATTTTGCCAAGACCATGGGNCTCCTGGTGGGCAGCGGCATCCCCATCGTGGAGGCCATAAAAGCGACCCAGGAGACCATAGGTTACCTGCCGGTGCGCCAGGCCTTAGAAGAAGTCCACAGAGGGGTGCTGCGGGGGGAAACCCTCTCCCAGCTTTTGAGCAGGTTCAGATATTTCTTTCCCCCTATGGCCGCCAGCATATTGAGGGTGGGAGAGGAGGGGGGNACCCTGGAGGGGGCCCTCCTCATGGTGGGGGATACCTACGACCAGATGCTGAGGGACAGCATCCAGCGGCTCATGACCATGATAGAGCCCCTACTGCTGGTATTCATGGGGGGCATGGTGGCCTTTGTGGCCGCTTCCTTGATAGGGGCCATCTTGGCTGCCTACAGCACCTTAGCTTAGGAGGGGGGCACAGGCAAAGCCTCCATCTCTTCACTGCTGTAGCTTGGTTGGGTTTGGGCAGGAAGCTATAACTCAACTATTATCACTAGCCTCCTTCCCCCCAAGATCTCCCGGAGTTTTTGCAGGGCCTGCCGCTCCAGGCGGGAAACCTGCACCTGGGATACCCCCAGGAGCTGGGCTATCTCTGCCTGGGTGCGGTCTTCAAAAAAGCGCCAGATCAGCACCTGGCGTAGGCGGAAGGGCAAGCGCTCCAAAATCTGGTTCACCAGCAGTTTATCCAGCCACTNCCCTTCCTCCCCTTCCAGCTGGTCCATCAGGCATATGGGATCTCCTTNCTCTTGGTATATCGNGTCGTGGAGGGAGGCGGNAGCCTGCTGGGCCTCCAGGGCCATAACCACCTCTTCTCTGGGCAACCCCAGGGCCTCCGCCAGCTCCCCCAGGGACNGCTCTCTCCCCAGCTTTTTCGTAAGCTCTTCCCTGGCACGGTTCACTTTGAAGGCTGTCTCCTTCAGGGAGCGGCTGACCTTTACCGGGTTGTTATCCCTGAGATACCGCCTTATTCTCCCCCAGGATCATAGGGACGGCATAGGTGGAGAAGCGCACCTGATAGCTGGGGTCAAACTTATCTATGGCCTTTATCAGCCCCAGGGTTCCTATCTGGAACAGGTCCTCCAGGTCGCATTCCCGCCCCTCAAAGCGCTTTACCAGGTTGAAGACCAGCTTGAGATTGCAGTTTATAAGGCGCTCCCGGGCTTCCCTGTCCCCCTCCTTGGCCCTCCGGAGGAGTTCCTCGGTCTCTTTTTCCGAAAGGAGGGGAAATCGGGGCAAATTCATCTCCCACCAGCCTATCTCCTTTCCGCCCTCTAATCTTTATGAGATGGTAGGGCCTTGAACATCTTCACCTGGGTTCCCTTATTCACCTCGGAGATCACTTCCACGCGATCCATAAAGGACTGCATGAAGGCGAAGCCCAGACCCATGCGCTCGGGATCGGTGGAGTAGGCGGGCTGCATGGCCAGGTCCACATTGGGAATGCCGCAGCCCTGATCCTCCACCACTATGCTCAACCCCTCCTCCGTGAGCTCGGCCTTCACCCTTACCTTGCCGGTGAGCTGCCCCCTATAGCCGTGAATGATGGCATTGGAGACCGCCTCCGAAACCGCCACCTTTATCTCCTCCAGGTCGTTCAAGTCAACCTCTTCGTGGGCTACGAAGGCAGCCACCGCCACCCTAGCCAAACCCACATTTTCCGGAAGGCTTAAAAATTCCAGCGACATGCTGTTTTTAACCTTGGCCTCAGTCACCATAGGCCTTACATTCTTCCCCTTCCGGAGGATAGATCTCCACCAGGCGGGCCAGGCCGGAGATCTCCAGGAGCCTCCTCACCTGGGGCTGGGGATGATAGATCACCATCTTTCCCCCTTCCCGGGCCAGACGGCGGTAGCGGCCCAAGATAACCCCCAGTCCGGTGCTGTCTATGAAGGTGACCCCCTCAAAATCCAGGCATAATATCCGGGGACGGGCGTGATCCAAGCTGGCCTCCAGTTCCCGCCTGAGGGCGTCGGCGCTCTTTAAGTCCACCTCGCCCCTTACACGGGCCCAGAGCTTAGATTCCCTCCTGGCTGAAAAACACCTGCAAAGAAAAAAACCCCCTAAAAGCTTTTTCTTTCAGGGCTTTTTTCCTGCTAAATAATGGGAAAATCATAGGGAGGGGGAAAAGAACAGCTTCAGGCTGCACCGGAGGACATGGGCCAGAGTAGCCCTGGCCACCTCCTCTCCGGCCACCAGAGGCACCCGCTCCACCTCCTTCCCGTCCTGTAAACCCACCCCCTGGCCCAGAGTCTGCCCCTTCTGCACTGGAGCCGGGACCATGGGGGGTACCTCCAGGGCCACCTCCAATTTTTCTTCCTTGCCCCTTACGCGGCTGACCCTGGCTCCCAAGGGTTTTGTGCACACCGCCTCCACCTGGGGCTTTTCTCCTTTAGCCACGGGGATGCGGGCCACCCCTTGGCCTGCCCCGTAGAGCTTTTTGAAAGCCCACTGTTTAAAGGCCCAATTGTACAGCTTCATGGAGTCGGCGAAGTGGCCGTTGGGTACGTCTACCCCCATCACCACAGCTATGAGCCTTTAGCCCTCCCTCTCCACAGTGGATACCAGGTTGTATCCCGAAGCATCCACATAGCCGGTCTTAAAACCGTCGGTACCCGGATACCAGTAAAGCATCTTGTTGGTGTTGTCCAGAATGGTCAGGGGATTCTGCCGAAAGGTATACTGCTTTATGGAACACCACTCCTTGATCTTGGGATACCGCAGGGCATAACGGGCGATCAGGGCCATATCATAAGGGGAAGTGTAATTGTGCTCGTCATGGAGCCCGTGGCAGTTGCTAAAATGGGTGTTTTTAAGGCCCAGCTCCTGGGCCTTGGCATTCATGAGCTCCACGAAGGCCGCCTCTGATCCGGCCAGGTGCTCAGCCACGGCCACAGCCGCATCGTTGGCCGAGGCCACCGCTATGGCGATGAGCATCTCTTCCAGGGAGAAGGTCTCTCCCGCCTCCAGGAAGACCTCCGAACCCCCAAAGCTTTCCGCCCGCTCGCTGGTCTGTACCGGCTCTTCCAACCGGGCCTGCCCCTTCTCCACCATATCCATGGCCACCATCATGGTCATCAGCTTGGTCATGCTGGCTGGATAGTGCCGCATGTGGGCGTTCTTCTCCCAGAGCACCTCTCCGGTCTGGGGATCCATGAGCCCGGCGGCTTTGGCTTTCAAATCCAGGTTCGGGGCCTTGACCTCAGGGGCCAAGACCGCTTCCTCCCTGGAGGGGGAGGAATTGACCCCGCATCCTGCCAGGAACAAGATCAAAGCCAAAAGAGCCAGTACCTTCGCCTTCACCCCTCACCTCTCCCTCTTACTAGGTATATTGGCGATGAGGGGAAAATATGCCGTTTATGCCAGCAAAGGGGCAAAGCTCTCCCCCGCCAGGTTATAAGGGATCCTCAAAAACTGGGCTATGGTGGCGGCCACATCGGCGAAGCTCCTCCTGGTGCCCAGAGGGCAAGGTCTGGTCTTGGAGCTGTAAAAGAGAAGGGGCACATACTCCCTGGAATGGTCGGTGCTGGGGGTGGTGGGATCACAGCCATGATCCGCGGTCAATATCAGGGCATCCTGGGGTTCCATGGCCGCCAGGATTTCCGGCAGGCGGGCATCGAATTCTTCCAGGGCCCGGGCAAAACCCGCAACGTCGTTACGGTGGCCGTAAAGGGTATCGAAGTCGTTTAAATTGCTGAATATGAGGCCCAACCTCCCCTCCCGCATGAAATCCAGGGTCCTGTCCACCGCCTCCATGTTGTCCCTAGCCTGTACCCAACGGGTAACCCCTTTACCGGCGAAGATATCCTTTATTTTCCCTACAGCCATTACCTCCAAACCCCTGGAAGAGATGAGGTCCAGCAGGGTGGGACCTGGAGGGGGTAGGGAAAAATCCCTGCGCCTTTCCGTGCGCCGGAAACGCCCCGGCTCCCCCACAAAGGGCCTGGCGATGACCCTGGCTACCCCGTGCTCCCCCTGGAGGATCTCCCGGGCTATACGGCAATAGCGATACAGCTCCTCCACAGGGATCACCTCTTCATGGGCAGCTATCTGAAAAACGCTGTCGGCAGAGGTGTAGACTATGGGGCAGCCCGTCTCAAGGTGAAGGGGCCCCAGTTCTTCGATGATGCGGGTACCGGAGGCGGGCTTGTTGCCTAGGACCTTCTTCCCTATGGCCTTCTCAAAGGCCTCTATAATTTCCGGCGGAAAACCCTGGGGATACACGGGAAAAGGTTTTTCCACCACCAACCCGGCCAGCTCCCAGTGGCCGATGGTGGTATCCTTGCCCGGGGAGCGGGGGGCCATCTTGCCACGGGCGGCCAAAGGCAGAGATGCTGGGGGTATACCCCGCAGAGGCAGGATGTTCCCCAGCCCCAGGCTGGCCATATGGGGAAGGCGGAGATCCACCTGGGCAGCCACATTGCCCAGGGTGTTGCTGCCCGAATCGCCGTATAACCACGAATCGGGGAGCTCCCCCACCCCCACCCCGTCCAGCACCATCAGTATAAACCTGTCCAGATGGGGCAACATGGATGGAATCCCCTCTACGCCCTGGGATGGGCCCTTTCGTAGACTTCCCTGATCTTCTTCTGGGTGAGGTGGGTGTAGATCTGGGTGGNGGTTATATCCGCATGGCCCAGGAGCTCCTGGACCGCCCGGAGGTCAGC
>JGI26787J52750_100102_pt1 | contig 10703 bp, 13 predicted proteins | sample WilGeyfunne61714_FD_52750 | JGI IMG/M metagenome (IMG submission 52750)
CCCCCTTTCGGATTTTTAAGGGCACCACAGGTATAGAAGCTGGGGATGGGCAGAGGTGGGGGCGGATGGCCCCAGATAAGCCCTTACCAGCTCCCAGAGCTGCTTTTGTTGAGACCTCTCTTCCATAAGCCAGGCCCAGAAACCTTTAGGTCGGACGTAACTTATCACCGTAGCCTCCTTTAACCCTGCCAATTCCTTGGCTGTTTCAATGGCCTTGTTTAAATCTCCCAGGTCGTCCACCAACCCCAGGGTTTTGGCCTGGGCTCCAGTATATACCTGCCCTGTGGCTATCTTGAGGACTTCCTCCCGGGGCATCTTGCGCTCCTGAGCCACCAGATCCACAAAGCGGTTAAAGGTGTCGTCCACCAGGGACTGGAAGGCCGCCCTCTCCTCCGGCGTCATCTCCCTGAAGGGGTTGCCCATATCCTTAAGGGGCCCGCTCTTTATCACTATCTCTTTATAGCCTATGGTATTGGCCAGCTTCTCATAATTGGGCAGGGTGAAGATAACCCCTATGCTGCCCGTCAGGGTGTTGGGATTGGCCAGGATTTTATCAGCGGCGGTGGACACGTAGTATCCGCCAGAAGCGGCCACCTCCGCCATGCTGACCACTAGGGGTTTTTCCGCCTTGGTCCGGAAATTTTTTAGGGCGTGGTAAATCTCATCCGAAAGGACTGCGCTGCCTCCAGGGCTATTAATCCGCAGGATGACCGCTTTGATGCTGCCGTCCCTTTGAGCCTGCTCCAGTTCCTCCAGGAAACGCTGATAGGAAAATCCTTGAGCAGGGACAATTTTTCCCTCTTCCTCTATTATGACTCCCTCCAGGCGCAAAAGGGCTATGCGATCTTTCCCGGTCCCGGTGATCCTTTCCTCTTTAAGCTTTTTGGCCGGAAACCCCAAGCTGGGAGGGGTCATTTTGTGGGCGGAAGCCGCTATTCCCCCGAGGAAGAGCCCTATAACTATGAGCAGAGCAATCCAGCGTTTTCGGGCCATACTTTAAGAACCTCCTCAATTTTATTAATTAACCGCAGACCAGGAGCAAGCCCCGACCTGCGGTGCGTCAAACCTCCATTATAACGGGAAGGATCATGGGCCGGCGGCGGGTCTTTCCGTATAGGAATTTGCTCAACACTTCCCGAATGCTCCCCTTTATGGTGGCCCAGTCGGTTATCTTGCGCTCCAGGCACCAATCCAGCACCTGGTTCACTTTTTCTTTGGCCTCTTCCAGCAGTTCTTCCGATTCCCTTACATACACGAAACCCCGGGATATGATGTCGGGTCCAGCCATGATATTGCCCGTCTCCTTGCTCAAGGTCACCACCACTATTAAAAGCCCCTCCTGGGCCAGCTGCTTCCTGTCCCGGAGCACGATGTTGCCCACGTCCCCCACACCCAGGCCGTCCACCAGGAGGGCTCCCGAGGTTACCCTGCCGGTTATGGCGCCCTTTTCGGGGGTGAACTCCAGAATTTGGCCGTTTTCCGCCACAAATATATTCTCCGCCGGGATGCCCAATTCCTCTGCCAGGCGGGCATGTTTTATCAGCATTCGATATTCTCCGTGAATGGGGACGAAAAATTTGGGTTTTACCAGATTTATCATTAATTTGAGCTCCTCCTGGCTGGCGTGGCCGGAAACGTGGACCCCTTCCATGGCCTCATGATAGACGTCGGCACCTTGCTTGAACAGCTGATCTATGGTTTTGGCCACCAGTTTTTCATTTCCTGGTATGGGGAGGGCGGAGATGACCACCGTATCTCCAGGCTGGATCTCCAGCTGACGGTGATCGCTGCGGGCCATCCGGGTCAAGGCTGACATGGGTTCCCCCTGGCTGCCGGTGGCCAGGATGAGCACCCTTTCTTTAGGGAGGGAGGCCACCATCCCGGGTTCCACCAGGGCGTCTTTGGGCACATCCAGGTAGCCCAATTCCATGGCGATGTTCACCACATTGAGCATGCTTCGTCCCACTATGGCTATCTTGCGATTGTACTTGAGACCGGTAGCTATGATCTGCTGGATCCTGTGCACATTGGTGGCAAAGCTGGCCACTATGACGCGGCCTTTGGCCTGCCGGAACACTTTATCCAGGGTCTCCCCCACCACCCTCTCCGAGGGGGTATAGCCGGGCCGCTCCACATTGGTGCTGTCAGACATGAGCACCAGTACACCCTTTTCCCCCAACTGGGCGAATTTATAGAAGTCGAAGACCTCCCCGTCCACCGGTGTGTGGTCTATCTTGAAATCGCTGGNGTGTACCAGGGTGCCTACAGGGGTGTGGATGGCCACCGCCATGGTATCGGCGATGGAATGGTTCACATGGATGAACTCCACTCTAAAAGGGCCTATTTTTAGAACATCCCGGGGTTTGACCTGATGGAGTTTGGCCCCATTTATGCCCTGTTCCTTTAATTTGGCCTGGAGCAGGGCCAAGGTTAACCGGCCGCCGTACACCGGCACATTGATGTCCTTTAAAAGATAGGGGAGAGCCCCAATATGGTCTTCATGGCCATGGGTGGCTATTACCCCCCGGACCATCTGACGGTTTTCCAGAACATAGGTGTAGTCGGGTATTACTATATCCACCCCTAACATTTCCTCTTCCGGGAAGGTCAAACCGCAGTCGATGATCAATATATTGTTCTGGTACTTTACCGCCATCATGTTTTTACCGATCTCACCCAATCCCCCCAAGGGGATGAGGGAGACCTTTTCCTCTGTTTCTGCCATACATTCACCTCCATGGTTTTTTCCTCCCCCCTCCCTCCATAACAATCAAATACCGGGCTTTAAAAGCCCGGCTTTTCCGCTCTAACCGCTGTAACCATTATACCCTATGCCCCTCCAGGGGATCAACATTCCTTATCTAGGGTAAAAGCCCAGCGGCCTTCAAGGCGCCAGCGATCTTTTCCTTTTCTCCTGGAGAAGCCTCTACCAGGGGAAGGCGTGGCGGTCCTGCAGGAAGCCCCAACATGTCTAAAGCCGCCTTTACAGGTACGGGGTTGGTGGTGATGAACAGGGCTTTAAACAGGGGGAAAAGCTCCTGGTGAAGAGAAACTGCCCTCTCCACCTGCCCTTGCAGGAAGGACTGGATCATCTCCTGCATCTTTTCTCCCACCAGGTGGGAGGCCACGCTGATAACCCCATGTGCCCCTACAGCCAAAAGGGGCAGAGTCATAACGTCGTCCCCGCTGTAGAGCAGAAAACCCTTGGGGGCCCGGGAAAGGATGGACGTTGCCTGGCTTATATCACCGCTGGCCTCCTTAAGGGCCACTATATTTTTTATCTCCAAAAGCCTTAAAACAGTATCGGGCTCCATATTGCGGCCGGTGCGGGAAGGGATATTGTAGAGGATAACGGGCAGAGACACGGAAGTGGCCACTGTTTTAAAGTGCTGATAGAGGCCTTCCTGGGAAGGCCGGTTGTAATAGGGCACCACCAGCATGAGGCCGTCCACCCCTATTTTCTCCGCCTCTTTGGAGAGCTCCACGCTGGCGGCGGTGTCATAACTGCCTGTGCCTGCTATTACCAGGGCTTTCCCCCCCACCGCTTCCTTTACCGCCCGGAATAGGGTGAGCTTTTCTTCTTTGGTGAGGACTGGAGACTCCCCGGTGGTACCCGAAACCACCAGGCCGTCGCTGCCGTGCTCCACCAGATGGGCGGCCAGTTTTTGAGCCCCCTCCACGTCCAGCTGGCCTTCCCGGGTGAAGGGGGTGACCATGGCGGTCAATATCCTTCCCCAGTTCATCTTTTCACCCCTCTTATAATAGACTCTCCTTTAAGAGCAGCTCGGCGATCTGTACAGCGTTGGTGGCTGCCCCCTTACGGAGGTTGTCGGCCACTACCCACATGCTAAGCCCCCGGTCTACGGCCAGATCCTTCCGCAGACGGCCTATATAGACTTCGTCTTTGCCCGCCACCTGAATGGGCAGGGGATAGAGTTTTTTCTCCGGATCATCCATCAAGACCACCCCCGGGGCCCGGCGAAAGATCTCCCTGACTTCCTCCACCGACAGCTCTTCTCGGGTTTCCACGTGTACAGCTTCGCAATGGCCCACAAAAACAGGCACCCTCACGGCGGTGGCGGAGATCTTTAGATTTTCATCCTTCATTATTTTTCGGGTCTCATGAACCATTTTCATCTCTTCCCTGGTATAGCCGTTTGGCTGGAAGACGTCTATATGGGGAAGGCAGTTGAAGGCGATGGGCCAAGGAAAAACAGCGGCGGTGACAGGACGGCCTTCCAGGACTTCCCGGCTCTGGAGTTTCAATTCCTCCACCGCCTCCTGGCCCGCCCCTGATACCGCTTGATAGGTGGATATGATAACCCTCTCTATCCCTGCAGCATCGTAAAGGGGTTTTAAAGCCACCACCAGCTGGATAGTGGAGCAGTTGGGATTGGCTATTATACCCTTATGCCATTTTACGTCTTCCGGATTGACCTCGGGAACCACCAGAGGCACCTGGGGATCCAACCGGAAGCTGCTGCTGTTATCTATGACCACCGCACCTTCCTTAACCGCGGCGGGGGCGAAGAGCCTGCTGGCTTCCCCTCCGGCAAATAGGGCCAGATGGACCCCTGAAAAGGAGTCCGGGGCGGTTTCTTCTATGGTATATTCTTCGCCCTTGAATTCCACCTTCTTGCCCGCCGAGCGCTTAGTGGCCAAGACCTTCAACTCGGCTACTGGAAAATCCCTCTCGGCCAACACCTGGAGCAGGGCCTGCCCCACAGCCCCAGTGCCCACCACCGCCACGTTTATCTTCTTTTTCATGCAAAAACCGCTTCCCTCCTATCGGTTCTCTTCTACGCCAAGGGGCTTAAGATGACAGGCTGAATCTGTCGCCCCTCCAAAGCTTCTAAAATAGCGGGTAAAAGGAGATCCATTGAGGCCACCAGGGAGTTGGGTTTATTCACAGGATCGTCTTGCCCAAAGGGTACCATGTAGATGTTCTTGGTATTGAGCAGCCTGCCTATATTCACCGCATTGGCACCCAAGCCGTCGTTGGTGGCTATGGCCAGCAATACCGGCCTTTGATTGCGCAGCCGGGCCTTTACAGCCATCACCACAGGCGTATCGGTGATGCCGTTGGCGATCTTGGCCAGGGTATTGCCCGTACACGGAGCCACTACCAAGATGTCCAGCAGTTTCTCCGGTCCGATGGGTTCCACCGCCACTATGGTATCCAGAGGCTTCCTGCCTGTTATCTTTTCTATTATCTCCGCCCTCCAGTAAGAGGCGGTACCAAAACGTGTATCCCTATCCCTCACCGCCGGGGAGATGATGGGTATTATCTGGGCCCCTTCCTCCACCAACCTGGCCATCTGGGGTAAAACCTTGGTCAGGGTGCAATGGGAGCCGATGAGGGCAAAACCCACCCTCTTGCCCTTCAGCTTCATGACGTTCCCACCTCCGCTAGTTGGGGAGGCGTTCCAGGAGCCTGGCTATAAGGGGAGGATAGATGCGGGCCAGGATTTCCCCTGCAGTCTTGGGGGCCACTTTACCCGGAAGGCCCGGGGCCAGAATGGCCCGTCGGTTTAAGCGCTGGGCAGCCTGGAAATCCGTACCTCCTGGATGGGAGGCCAGATCTATTATCAACACCTGGGGATGGGTGAAGCTCAGCAGTTCAGAGGTCAGCACCAGGGCAGGAACTGTGTTGAAAATCAGGTCTGCCCTGCCTATCTCTTCCGGCAGACGCTCAAAGGGATAGGACTCCCATCCCTCCACGTAAGCCCTGGCCCTCACGCCCGGATTCCGATCTATAGCTATTACCCGGGCCCCTAAAGCCGAAAGGGCACGGGCCAGGGTGAACCCCCGTCCTGCCCAATCCCACAACCACGGCAGTGGACCCATGGATGGTTATGGGCAGCTCCTGCATGGCCATCATTATGGCTCCTTCGGGCGTGGGGATAGAATTCAAAATGGCCATTTCGTCCATATCCAGGGTCTCTACCAACTGCCACCCCCTCTTGGCTGCCAGATTTTTTAGATAGTCCTTGGCCACCCCCACCAACACGGGAGTCCCGGGAGGCACCTTAAGGGCCATCTCCCAGGTGAAATAGAGGGATCCGGAGACTTGGGGAGCATAGACCCTGCCCTCATTGTCAATCCCGGGCACGGGCAATATCACCGCTTCCGCTTCTTCCAGCGCCTTTTTCCAGGNAGTTGCCGCACAAGATCACGCCAGGTATGAGGAGGTCCCCCAGCCCCGCCACCTTTACTAAAGCCCCTTGGGAAGCCAAATGACGGACCAACACCTTTTCCCTCTCATCTCCACCAAGAACCGCAATTTTCACTCCCCCTAAGCTCTTCCCGCCCATCCCGGAACGACCTCCGCTTGATGATTTCTACCTGCAATATATGTAGGGTGGGCCGGGAAGGTGCAAAGGCTAATCAAAATTTTAACAAATTTTCTAATCCGTAGACCAACCCCTTGAGCTCCACGACCTCCCTTATGGCCAGCAGAAGGCCTGGGAGAAAGGCCTCCCGGCTGAGGGTATCGTGACGGAGGGTTAAAATCTGGCCCGGCGCGCCAAAGATAACCTCTTGATGGGCCACAGCTCCGGGAAGGCGCACACTATGGATGGGTATGCCTTGATAAACCCCGCCCCTGACCCCTGCCAGGGTCTCCTGGGATAAGGGCTTATCCGGCTCCTGGGTGCGGCTGGCAGCTACCAGTTCAGCGGTCTTCAGGGCCGTGCCCGAAGGAGCATCTAATTTCTGGGGATGATGCATTTCTATTATCTCCACGTGGGGGAAGTAGCGGGCGGCCAAGCGGGAAAAATGCATCATCAGCACTGCCCCCAGGGAAAAATTAGGGGCTACCACACAGCCTATCTGCCGGGATTCACAGATATGATGCAGTTCATCTATATCCTTCAGGGTGAAACCGGTGGTGCCTATCACCGGGCGCACCCCTCTGGCCAGGGCCAGTTTGGCGTTTTCCATGGCTGCGCCAGGCACGGTGAAGTCCACCATAACCTGGGGCCGGGTCTGTTGCAGGGCTTTTTCCAGATCCCCCTCTATGGTGATCCCCACCGGGGGCAGATGGTTTAGTACGCCTATATCTTGCCCCACCTCCACCTTGTCCACAGCCCCCACTATCTCTATATCTTTAGCCTTCAAGAGCCCTTTGGTCATCTCCCGTCCCATACGCCCTGCTGCTCCGGTTATAAGGACCCTTATCGTAGCCACCACCCCTTTTGGCTCCTTCTATAAAAAGGAATCCCGGACGCTGTCTCAGCTTCTCCTGTCCAAAATACCCCTTTTACCGGGGTTCACCCTCGGGATAACCCCCTCTCAAGCCGTCCGGATGTTGCTTTTATAAATAGCACCACCATATTGCCCCTGTCAATCGCCCAGCCGGGTATAAGTGGGATTGAGGTTTACTATTATAAATTTATAAATTCCGTACCCACTTTGCGTACCGATTCCCAGGGGATCACCACCTCCCGAGGTTCGGAGCCCCAACCCCACCAGCGGGAACGGCAGGGCATGATGAACCCCAGTATGCGGCCTCCTTGGGGATCCAGGAGCAGGTCCAATTCTCTACCCGTCCCCACCCGGCTGCCATCGTAGAGGTTGATCACTTCCTTACCCATGAGTTCGGAGAGGCGCATCCCTATCCCCCGGCTAGATCTTGCCCGTTTTCCAAAAGGAGAGCACTAAAGGCTGGACGAGGGCAGCCACCAGGGTCAGCAGGGCCAGGGGCCAGGGGATCCATCGCCATGCCCCCCCATTCCACGGTTTCCGGGACCTCCAGTTTAAGGAAACTGGTCAGCAGTACCAGAGCCACGTATATGCCCCCCGCCACCGCTGCCAGTTCGGTGAGGGCTTGGGATAAAGGGCTGGTGGCTATCTCTTTATGCTCCCACCGGTGAAGAGTAATTTTGGCCTTTAGGGCTAAAAGACCCAGAAGCAGGATTATCAGTGCCAAACCCATGGCCCATCCCCCTGCTAAAGATTATGAGGGGAAGGGGGAAGGTATCCCTCTTTTTCCGTCTTTCCCTGTTGTCTTTTAAAATTTTCTTGATTCTTTTGCACATAGCCTTGGTACAATTCTTCAGCATTTATACCCAGCTTCAGGCACATGCTCACTAAAAAATGAAGCAAATCCACCAGCTCGCCTTTAATGGCTTCCAGGTTTAGGGGGCGGGGATTTTTCCACCACTTGAAGTTGACCTCGTCCAGCAGCTCGGCCAATTCAGAGATCATCGCCAGGACTTCCTTTTGTATCCATTCCTCAGGAGTATAAGCGGGGAGATTTCGCCTCCGGGCCAGCTCTTCATCAAAGGCTCGCTGGAGTTGAAATATGTGTTCCAGGCGGTCCATTTGTCCTCCCTCATATTCCCTTTTTTCGCGCCAGAGCTGCCAGGTCCAGATCCAGGAAAGCAGGACCCAAGGTGGTCAGGGAAAAGCGTTCAGGTTGAAAAAGCTCCCGGGCCAATTCCCACACTTTATCTTGATCCACCTCTTCCAGCTTCTGTATCATCTCCTCCGTAGATATGACCCTACCTAAGGTCAACTCCTGTCTGCCCATGCGGCCCAGCCGGGAATTCAAATTCTCCTGGCTCATGAGCAGCTGTCCCCTTATCTGGTCTTTGGTGCGTTTGAGCTCTTCCGGCGTAATACCTTTTTCCTTCAACGAGGCTATCTCCTCCAGGATGAGCTCCACCACCTCCTGACAATGCTGGGGACTGGTGCCGGCATAGATGGTGAAAAGCCCGCTATCGCTGTAGGAGGTGTGGTAGGAATATACAGAATAGACCAGCCCCTTCTCCTCCCTTATGAGCTGGAAGAGGCGAGAGCTTATGCCTCCCCCCAGGACGTTATTTAAAACCTGAAGGGCATATATCTTTTCGTCACCCTGGGCCAACCCCGGTACGCCCAGGCATATCTGCACCTGCTCCGTTTCCTTTAAATGGACGTTTACCTTGGCCTGGCTCTGGGGAGGAAGGACCTTGCGGGGCTGTCCCCAACCCTTCTTCTGACCGAAGGTTTTTTCCAGCTTGTCCTTCAGCTTTTCCTCCTGGAACCGGCCAGTCACGGCTATTACTATATTCTGACAATGATATTGCTCTTGATAATAGCGGTATATCTCCTCCCGGTTGAGGGCCCTTACCGTCTCGCAGGTACCCAGAATGGCCCAGCCCAGGGGATGGCCCTCCCATACTGTACCCGCAAAGAGATCGTGTACCAATTCGTCGGGTGTATCCTCATACATCTTGATTTCCTCCAGCACCACGTTCTTTTCCTTTTCCACTTCTTCTGGTAAAAGCAGGGAGTTGAACAGCATGTCCGCCAGGACATCCACCGCCAGGTCCAAATATTCCGCCAGGACCCGGCAGTGAAAGCAGGTGTATTCCTTGGTGGTATAGGCATTCAAAACCCCGCCCACCGCTTCAATTTCCTCCGCTATTTGCCTCGCGGTCCTCCGCTTAGTTCCTTTGAACAATAGGTGTTCCAGAAAGTGGGATACACCCTGGTTGACCTCTTCCTCGTATCGGGACCCCGCGCCCACCCAAACCCCCAGGGCCGCGGAATGAGCCCAAGGGACCTCCTCTGTGACTACCCGGATATGGTTTTCCAGAATATATTTGCGGCTCAATTTCTCTATATCCCTCCCCTCCCCGAAGTCAAACCCAAAAACGGCACCCGCCAAGGTAGGGATTTCACGCCTTGTAAAGCCACCAGAGGAGCCCAGGCCACTTCTCTTTCCCGGTGGTAGATTTTTTACCTGGCCCAACACCTGACCGGCTTCTACCGGAGCTTTAACCTTTGGGGCAAGAAAGAGCTTTACCACCAGGGTATCCGCCTCTTCTCGAGGAAGAGTATAACCTATGGTGCTGCTTGAAGCAACGGCCACCTGGGGCACCTCCCCCAGCCTCACCCGCACCCGGGCCAGTCCAGAACCGGCCTCTATGGTCACGTTATAGAAGCCCTCAAAGCCGTAGTCCAAAAGCCTCCTGGTGTCTTCAAATCGGTCTTGGCTCCCCAGGACCACTGTGATGAGCTGCCTTGAGTTCCTGGTGGCCGAAGCCACCAGGCATTCCCCTGCTTCCTGGGTGCTGCCGGTTTTTACCCCGTCAGCCCCTCTGTAGCACTCCAGGAGCCGGTTGGTATTGTACAGGTAGCGGTCACCTGCGGGCCCTGGAATATCATCCCTGATCTTGGCCACCGTCTCCCGGAAAAAAGGGTGATTTTTCAGACCATAGCGGGCCATCAGGGCCAGATCGTAAGCTGTGGTCAAATGCCCTGGCGCTGGGAGGCCATGGGGGTTGCGGAATTGGGTGTGGCGGCACCCCAGCTGCCAGGCCTTGCGGTTCATGAGCCATACGAAATTTTCCTCACTCCCTCCCAAACCCTCGGCTATGGCCACGCAGGCGTCATTTCCAGAATTCAAAAGAGCACCCTTCAAAAGGGCTTCCAGGGTCAACACTTCTCCTGGCTGCAGGTAAATACTGGAGCCCTGTGTGGTAGCAGCGTTGGCGCTGGCCTTTAAGGGGGTGGAAAGGGGGGCCAGTTCTAGCGCCAGTATGGCGGTCATTATCTTGGTGGTGCTGGCGGGAGGACGGAGGTGTAGGGCTCCTTGGCAAAGAGCACCTGTCCTGTGGAGGCTTCCATGAGGAGGGCCGAAGGAGCGCTCACCTCCAGAGAAGCCCTTTCCCCGGTTTGGGGCCAGACGCATAACCATATTAAAAATACTACAA
>JGI26787J52750_100103_pt1 | contig 10698 bp, 13 predicted proteins | sample WilGeyfunne61714_FD_52750 | JGI IMG/M metagenome (IMG submission 52750)
AAAAAAGTAAATACGACTTTAAAATGATGGATCTTTTTGAGCGAGTCAAAGCACAATCTCATCATTGAAGCCATAATATCAATTGAATAAAATATTCAATGATAGGATTATAACGGGAGCAGAAAAACTATGTAAAACACTTATCTGAAGAAGACCAAACATGTTTACAAAGTCCAAAAAAGATCTTTCTAGCTTGTAGAAATCATAGAAAAATCATATATCTCTAAACTACTATATTCAACCACCTTTTATGGTGAAGTTGATTTTTTACTGGCATACTGATGTCTTTCATGTCTAATAATCTGAGGCATCAAATGTGTAAAGGAATATGTAAGGGTAGATTCGACACAAGCTTTCAAAATAGGGAGAACTCTATTGGAAATATGGAAAATCCTAAAAACTCCCTGATGAAGTCAAAAAAATTAGCGGATGGCTAGAGGCTTATAGTTCACCACAGTCTGATACATTTCAAGTGTAAATCTTTACCTTCAATAATTTTACAGTTGAAATGCACCTCTCTCACTATGGGGGTGTGTCTTCCCAATTTTTTTACAGTTGAAATGCACCTCTCTCTGGTTTATACATACATGGAGTCTTCATACATTTTGTCTTTTTTTTCTCCGAATCTTTTCTGTATGAGCCATAAAACATGCAATTTGGCTTTAAATACCTTTTTGATAGTTGATATTAATCTGTCTTTGGTTAATGCATCATTGTAAATCTCATCGGTTACAAGGTAACTTTCTAGGATGTTTCTTGGATGTTCTAATCGGAAGTCAACGAGAAATTTGTTCAGAGAAAATCTAACTTGCCAAAGAAACTCTTCCCTCTTAGATTCACTCAATTCCCGGATCTTTGATAAATGTTCAGGGCTTACACTTGTTGCACATGCAATTAATATTAAATCCTCTTTACCTTTTGGTTGTATGACATCTATTACATGGTCCTCTGGGTAATTTACAATGAAATGGAAATTGGCATTTTCATCATCTACTATCTGCCCTAGGAGATCTTCTTCAGTGAGCCATTGTTTTATTTTATCCTCCAAAGTTATCACCTTCTACTTTTCCTAAATATTGTCATAGTATATATAATTGAGATGGGTAAGGAAAAATTTTCTCAAGGGAGGGGAGTTTTATAGTATTGGACATATTCATAATCGGAGTTTTGATAGATATTATAGTAGGCGAACCACCAGTTTATCTCCATCCAGTGGTATGGATGGGTAGAATGATTGAAAAATTGAAGGGCAAACTTGGAAGAAAGAAAATCTCAGGGGTAATATTAACTTCAATTATCATCATAGCTTTTATTATTCCAGTTTTATTCCTCGACCTTTTACCATGGCTATTAAAAATCTTATTATCATCTTTTTTGTTTTCTATTACATTTTCCATCAAATTTTTCTTTCAATCAATAATAAAAGCAAAAAATGAACTCGAAAGTGACATTGTAAAGGCCCATTTACATATTTCGAACCTGGTAAGTAGGGACACATCTAAACTTGACAAGTANCAGCTCACATCAGCGGTAATAGAGAGCTTAACAGAGAACATAACGGATTCTATAATATCTCCTATGATATTTTTCATGATACTTGGACTCCCTGGGGCGATGGGATACCGGGTTATTAATACATTAGATGCGATGGTGGGCTACAAAGACGAGCAAAATCGTTCTATTGGATGGTTCCCTGCGAGGACAGATGATCTCCTAAATTATATACCTGCAAGGATAACAGGGCTCCTTATAGTGGCCGCGGCTTTCATACTAAGGATGGATTGGAGGAAAAGCTTGATGACCATGTTACGTGACAGTAAATTAACTCCCAGCCCCAATTCTGGGTATCCCATGGCCGCAGCGGCTGGAGCCCTTGAGATCAGATTGGAAAAACCAGGCGTATACATCATAGGGGATGAAAATAATGAACCAAGAACATCAGCCATTGCTGATGCATTAAAGTTATCATATGTCACTGTTTTATTGTTCATATTACCCATCATAATCTTGGGGGTGTTAATCTGAAAATAGCATTGTTATCCGTAACCAAAAACGGGTTAAGAATTTCAAAGCAACTTAAAATGAAACTTTCACAAGATCCAAGAATATTAAAAATTGATATTTTCCATAAAAATGTTAAAGAAACTCTCAGTAGGATATTTAAGGATTATGATGCGATTATTGGTATAATGGCCACTGGTATAATGGTAAGGAGTATCTGCGAGTTTTTATCGGATAAAAGGCAAGACCCTGCAATTATTGTGATGGATGATGCTGGAAAGCATGTTATAAGTTTGATCTCCGGACATTTAGGGGGTGCGAATGATTTAACATTGAAAATAGCAAGTTTAACAGGTGCGCGGCCAGTTATCACCACATCTACAGATGTCCATGGTTATATAGGTATAGATGCGCTTGCAAAAAAATACTATTGGAAAATAGAGAACACAGACAAGATAGTTAAATTTAACAGGGCGTTACTAAACGGTGAAAAGATAATGATAGAGTCTTCTGAGAGCCTAGAATATCTGTCCGATGATCCTATTTTCCAGAAGAGTTACATGATAATAAAAAGTGAAGATAAAATCATTAAAGCAATTTTAGATAATGATGAAATCCAAATAAAACCTTGCAGACTCGTTGCAGGTATAGGTACAAAAAAAGGTGTAAATGAAGAAAAAATAATAGAAGGTTTAAAAAGGACCCTATCATTCTTGGATCTTCCACTTGAAAGATTGGATGTTATTGCAACAGGAGAGATGAAAAGAGGAGAAAAGGGTATAATAAATGCTTCAAGAATCTTGAAAATACCATTAGAATTTGTGAAATTGGACGATTTGAAATTGGAGGACACACCTTCAAGGTCTAGTTTTGTGGAGGGTAAGTTTGGCGTGGGGAGCGTCTGTGAAGCCGCTGCACTTCATGTTGCAGGGAAAGGGTCACGGCTCATTCTAAAAAAAACAACTTATGACGGTATTGCAATAGCAGTGGCTGTATCCCGAGAAAAAGTTTTTTAAAGAGCGTGCAACAAAATAAAACCAACCAAGAAAAGTATTATTAAAGTTTTATTTTAAAAGAAATGGAGGATTTTAACATGAGTAACAAGACTTTTGAGAGGGTTTCCAACATCTTAAAAAGCATAATGGAAGATACTAGCGTCCCAAGGAATATTAGAAGGGCCGCGGAGGAATCTAATGAAATATTACAAAATGAGGAAGAAGATGTAACCATCCGGGCGAGTACTGTTATATCAATACTCGATGAGATTAGCAATGATCCTAACATCCCTATACATGCAAGAACACTAATATGGGAAATCCTAAGCGAACTTGAATCGATATGAACTTGACATCCAATCTAGTTCAAATTTTGTTAAGTATATAGGCTAGGAATTGTATCCTGGCACTTTCTTCTATAAACTCTGCAAGTTGAACTGCTTCTTGAAGATCTGAACCGCAACAGACAATACCATGATTTTTTAAGATTAAAACCTTACCCCTCTCTATCTTTTTGACGCATTCTCTGGCCAATTCCAAGCTACCAGGCTTATAATATGCCACTTCATCAATGAAATCTCCATTGAAACCTTCAAATCCTTTCAATCTTTTATCTGAGAAAGCAAAGGCAGTTGCATAAGGTGAATGCGTATGTACTATACTTTTTATATCCTTTCTTATCTTATAGATCCCAAGATGGAGGTGTACTTCAGATGAGGGGTTTCCACCTATTAATCTGCTCCCATCCATCCCTACAATAGCTACATTTTCCTCTGTCACAAGGGAAAGGGGAACACCTGTAGGAGTTATGGCTATCTCATCTCTACTTAAACGCATGCTGATGTTACCCGCGCTCCCTGATACAAGACCGCTACTGTACATGTAATGGGCTGCTTTAACCAGCTTTTTTATGCTTTCTCCCAAGTTATACCCCCTCAAAGGATTAGTTGAATTCTAATACTTTTATATCTCCTCTATGTAATACCGGTACTTGGCCGCAGGTTGGAACTATATTGTAGATTTTCTGGAATTCTGTCTGTGACTGGAATGTCCCTGAATTTATGAGGTGGATTCCCTTGTATTTTTTGTAAGCGTTGATATGGACGTGTCCTGCATGGAAAATATGTGGTATTTCGTCTATGACGAGATGGTCTTCAACTTCATAAGCTAGTGGTGTTCTCTCCCCATAAATTGGGGCTAGGTGCCTCTTTTCTAAAAGTTCGGCCATTATAAGGTGTGATTTTTCATGTGATAAATGGTTGATGGTCATGGCCATGTCATCAAAGCTTCTACCATGATATATAAGTACTTTGACACCGTCTAAGCTCACGATTGATGGGTTACTTACAAATTCTGTGTTTTTCAGCTGGTATAATGGTTTTGCGTATTCTTTTGGTATGGCTGGTTGTGGTTCGGCTATCCTAGAGGCGTCGTGGTTGCCGGGAGCTATTATTATCTTTATATCATCTCTTATCTCGCCTATTAATCTTGCGGCTTCCTCATATTGTTCATTCACATCTTTTATTATGAGTTCTTTTTCCTGGTTTGGGTATACTCCTATACCATCAATGATGTCGCCGGCTATGATAAGATATTTAACATCTTCTGCTATTTTCACATGTTCTCTGGTTCCAATTTCACAGTTTAACCATTTTATGAACTTTTTGAATGATTCTTCCAAGAATGTGGAGCTTCCTATATGGGTGTCTGAAATGAAAACAGTGGAGAAGTCCATGGGTTTTTCCTCTCTCCTAGGCAAGCCTGGATGGATTATCTCTGATGGTATTACGAACCTACCCTTCAAACTCCCCTTAACCCCTATGACCTCGTCTTTAACGAGTCTGTTAGCCTCTTTGAATAATCTACGGTTTTCTTTATGGACTATGAAGCTTATTTCTCCGGTTCCATCCTCTATTTCTACTATTTTATGATTATTTTTTGTGTCTCTAATCTCTCGAACCATCCCAATTATGGTTATAACATCATGATGCGGTGAAACGTTTGAAATAGGCATCGGATCCCTGAATTCGCCTCTTTCCATGAATATTTCCTTTAATTTATTATATCTACTATTAAAATAGTCCCCCATATCCTTTATTTCGCCAGTAGTATAAGATTTCGTACTAGTATCCATAATTACCTTAAATTCATTAAACTTTTCGGCTTTTAAATCACCTCCTGGCCTGCTAGAATCCGTGTCAAGAACCTCTGGTGTTATAATTAAAAGTTCACCATCTTTCCTTTGCCTCTTTAAATTTTCGATAATGTTAAGGACGGTTTCCTCCTCTAATAATTTCATTCTTTCATAAGCTTCAGGTTGTACAAGGAAACCATCCTGCGCAAGTCTCAAAAGCATATCTCGGCTCATAGTAACCAATCTTTGACAATTTTATCATATGTAGTCGAAACTTTCTTATTATACACTATCAATAACATATGATAAAAACTATGATAAATTAGTTACTCCACACAACACAGATTTTAGAAAGCACAAATTTTATATCAAAAAAAGGGAAAATTTTAGAAGCCCACAGTTTTAACGGTTTTAGTGTAAAAAACTTAAAGGGTGATTTTAATGTCAAGGATACTTAAATTCTTCTTATTCCTCATACTATTCATGGTATTCTTCGAAGCTGGTGTTATAAGTTCATATACCTTAGTTACTTCTCAGCCACCTAATGTGAAAGAATTAATAGACACCCAATTAGAGATACTATCATCCTATCTGAAAATAGGTAAAGAGATAATAGGCCCTAAACCAGAAACTGTTAACATTACTAATAAGATGGAAGTGGCTGAAACACTTCAAAAAAAAGCTCAAGTAGATGGTGTCGAATTAGAAACTCTCAATGCAACAACTTTCGAAGACCTTGAAAAGGGGCGCGTTAATGTTAACATCACAGCAGTCGCCTATAGAGAGGACATAACAGAATCTACCGGTCAAATAGTCATAAGACCAACAGCACAATTCATGATAACAGCAACAGCAGTCGCAACAGTTGAAGATGACAAAATCAAAGTAGATATAGGGGCAATAAAAATACTTTCTGTTATCCGCATTTATTAGGGTGAAACAAGTTGATCAAAATCGTCGGCATTGGACCTGCAAGAGATGACATGACATTCAGAGCTTTTAAAGCTATAGAAAATGCTGATGTTATAATAGGCTACAAAAAGTATGTTGACAGGATTCGTGATATCATAAAGGGCAAGGAAATCATCGAGAAAGGGATGCGGGAAGAGATTAGAAGGGCTGAGATCGCGATAAAAAAGCACAGAGAAGGAAAAAATGTTGCACTGATAAGTTCAGGGGATCCTGGAATCTTCGGAATGGCTAACGTATTTTTTAATCTGATCGACAAATATTCCAATATCGAAGTTGAAGTGATACCTGGTGTTACAGCAGCAAATTATGCGGCCTCCCTCCTTGGAGCGCCTTTACATGATTTTGTTGTTATAAGTTTGAGTGACATTCTAACACCACTTTCTGAGATAAAAAAGAAGGTTGAAAATGCCGTGACAGCAGGGTTTGTCATAGCATTCTATAATCCACAAAGCAAAAGGAGGAAAAAACCGTTAATGGAAGCTTTAAAGATAATTGGAAAACATTTAACCTCTGACACTCCGGTGGGGATTGTGAAAGGGGGAACAGTCAAGGTAACAACCCTTCGAAGATTAGATGCTGAGAAGATGGATATGTCGACCACTATAATAATCGGCAACCCTACAACCTACATTAAAGAGGGTTACATGATAACACCACGAGGATATGCCCTCAAATACTCTATACACCCACTTGCACGCGAATATTATCAAAGGTATATCAACGGAGAGATCCAAGAGGGTCCCAATTTTGAATGTGAATACTATCCTTGTCATTTCATGGGACAAGATTGCACATTCTGTTATTGTCCGTTTTATCCTTGTGGTGACGGTTCAACAGGTGGTTACTGGATAAAGGATAAAGGCGTGTGGAATTGTCAGGAATGTGAATGGATCCATGAAGAAGACACGGTTAAATGTTTAAAGAAAAGTTTGGATGATATTATCAAGGAGGTTGAAGATCTTAACAGGAAAAAGAAGGAGCTTTTGAAATTGAGAAGAAGCTGCATCTATAAAACTAGATCGAAGTGAGAGGGGGAGAAAATTGTCAAAGGCTAGTGTTAAAGATATCTTGATTGAAATGAAAAATCTTTCGGAGTTGATGGTTGATTTAGCATACTCGGCACTTTTATTTAATAGTAGAGATGCTGCAGAGGAAGTTAAAAAATTGGAGAATAGGGTGAACGGACTTAATTATGAGATCAAGAAGGAGTCTCTGCTTGCTGCAAGATCTGTTGAAGACGCGGAGGAACTCACAGCTTTACTAGAAGTGGGGCAAGCCACCGAGAGTATAGCAGACGCCGCCAAGGACATTGCAGAACTAGTTTTAAAGGGAATAAAACCCCACCCAGTATTTAAAATGGTGATGGAGGAGTCTGATGAGATAATCGTGAGGGTAACCATAAATGAGGGGTCAGAACTCGCCGGGAAATCACTAGGTGAAATTCTTTTAGGAACAAGGACTGGTATGAGGATAATCGCTATAAGAAGGGGTGAATCATGGATCTATGGGCCTGACAGGAATACTATTTTAGTCGAAGAGGATACCCTCATCGCTAAGGGCAATGAAGCCGGGGCAGAGTTATTGAGAAAACTTGCTAAGAATGAAATGTCACTTGATGAACTTTAAATATTAGAATTTGCAGGTGATCCAAGATGAAAAAATTAACAGAGAAAATCAAAACTATAATGGATCACCTGCTCACCCTCCTAGTTAACATTTCAATACTCTCTTCAAAGGCTTTTATAAGATTCTTCGAAGTTTTCAATAAAATAAATTTTTTTATNAAAAGCATAAGACGAGTTCTTGGAGAAAGCCTATTCGCACTTTTTATATGCGCCATCGGCGACCTTATAGCAGGTATCGTCCTCAGTAAAATGACACATTTCCTCGAAGCTTACCCCGGTCTTATAGTTCTTATACCCGGTGCGATAGGAATGAGAGGTAACATTTTCGGGGCTTTAGGCTCACGCCTTGGATCAAACCTCCACATAGGTACTCTTTCAACAGAACTTAAAAAATCTGCAATTTTAAATGAGAACATAGAAGCCACCGTCATCTTAACCATAGTAATGTCCTTGTTCCTTGGATTCATGGCATGGATGTTCTGCGAAATTTCAAATTTTGGGAACATAGGGATAATTGATTTCACCATAATATCAGTTATGGGTGGTATAATTTCTGGAACTTTCTTATTACCCTCCACGATTCTGATCGCGCTCAAAAGTTATGAAAATGGGTGGAATCCCGACAATATTACCACGCCCTTGATAGCAACATTAGGAGACTTTTTCACACTACCATCCCTTTTTTTAGCCATACTATTTCTGGAATTAATAAAAAACACAATCCTAGAACCAACATTTTTTCTTCTTTTCATTTTAATGGGAGTATTAGGCCTCTTAATAGGGTTAAAAGGGGATGGATATTTGAAGGGCATAGTTAGTCAAAGCGTCACAGTGCTCCTTCTCTGTTCAATCTTTGGAACAGGTGCAGGTAGCATCCTAAACAGCAGATTATCTATCATATTAGATAATCCTAGTATACTTGCACTTGTACCTTTATTCTCAGGGGAAAGCGGAGACCTTGTAAGTATACTGGGCGCTAGATTATCCTCTGGTCTACATTCAGGTACTATACCCCCAATTTTGATACCAAGGGAGGGAGCCCTTCATAATTTTGGTATAATCCTCATACTTTCCATTATAATCTATCCAGTGATAGGGGTTTTAGCCCATCTTGTAAGCGCTGCATTGGGCTTGCCAACAATTCCTATCCATAAGATGATTCTGATAAGCGCACTTTCAGGTTACCTCCTAACACCCTTCCTCTTGACTTTAGGCTTTTACCTGAACTCTCTTTCATATCGAAAAGAACTAGACCCTGACAATGTTGTCGTACCCCTTTCAACGAGTTTAACCGACCCTATGGCTAATCTTTGCCTTGTTTTCATGATAATATTATTTTTGAACGTTTAAATCCATGCTACCATAACAAAATCGCACGGTTGAACCTGAAAATAATCTGGTTGAAGTGGTGGGGAAGATCCCTTCGGCACGGAAATGATTAGAACATTCCCATCAGACNTTGCATGTATCNATATTATCCCACTAGAATTNGAAGATAATAGGCTTCTTATCCTGTCATTTAAAAACANGGGAGACTCATAAAGATTCTCTTCATCGCTCTTGTTCTCAGGGGTGTCCATAATCCATGATATCCTTGGACTATCTGCTAAAAGGTAATAATTATTCCTTTCAATTTCTTCGTAGCTTGTTTTGAAGTAGCCGCATTTCCATGTTCCATGTCTATAACATATTAGATTTTGAATTTAGGTCCAGTATAACATATTTTTTGTAGAAATCACATTGAACTGTCCTGTTCACCACGAATATCTCAGGGGTGTTCCATCTTCGCATCTAATCATGGGAGGCATGTCATTCCAGGGATATATTGTTATGTTTGCATGTAGTTGTGGTGGGAGTATTTTGTTGAGGAGTTCTGGAGTGGCTTTTAATTTACTTATTTTGTTGTAGGATAAAATCTTGGAACTTTCACTAGAGGATAATCCAGGGATTACATTATCGCTTGTTGGAAGAGTCTCCCAATTATTTGGAGATCCGGGTGTATCTATTAGTATTTCTGTCGTTTCGCTTACTACCCTTTCAAAGTAGTATCTTTGAAAGTTTTCATGTCTATCTCCCTTTTCATATCCATTAAGTCACTGGAAACGCCCATTATAACAATTAGGATGACCATTGATAATAATGCGTCTGTTGAGAAGACCAAGCCTTCTTCCTTCATTCTATCCCATACTTTTTTCGGTGAGCTTCATCTAGGAAGAGTACGTAGACTGTTGTTGAATTTATGATGAATGGCGAGCCTTCATATAAGTCCTCGAATATGACATGGTCCACCGAGACTATGGCGGAGCTATTAGGTATGGTGGAGCCATTGTTTAGCCCATGGGGGATTATGAAGGTCTCCAAACCTTGATGGGGGCATGTAGCTTTTCCTTCCAACCGGCAGAGGTAACAAGCCCCATCATTACTTTCATGATAATAGCCGTTTTGGATGCAATCTATCATGACAGGAACAGATCCATGAATTTCATAAGGTTCATAGGGGCATTTTCTGATAATGAAAGGTGAAGTGACGTTTTCATAAAATGATCCATTTGCGCCTCCAAGATAAGCTGCTAAACTGTGATGGTATTCTATACTGGTAAGATTGTGGGAGATTGAATCGCATTTCGTGAACGGGAGAGGATCTGGCAGACCTTCAATAGATATTAGTTGTGAAATGTTTTCTGCATGTTTAACATTGCCTTTTTGGACTGTTATTGTTGAATTCACCTCGATATAGAATGGATCTTCTTCATAGGAGGTTGGTTTTTTATGGTACAATTCACATCACAGTCATAGATGAGCTTGTCGATTCTTTCCTGCACTTTCGCTTTCACATATTCGCTGCTGTTTATAATTGTCATGTTCTCTTCAATGACTCCATAGGCGGTATTATTCAAAACATCTAAGGTTATAATTGGTATATTATCCTTCCCATCTTTGAATGTTGACATAACATTGTTTGAATTTATGG
>JGI26787J52750_100104_pt1 | contig 10671 bp, 15 predicted proteins | sample WilGeyfunne61714_FD_52750 | JGI IMG/M metagenome (IMG submission 52750)
ATAAATCATATAAGATTACATTTACTACCTGGAAGTACGTGATATTATATTTGATAGTGGCGGTGATACTTGCAGTTATAGCCTTTTATGTGCTCATATTGTTACTGCCGGTTATAGTGATCCTCATAACAGCATATATTATCTACATCTTCCTCAAGTCAGGAAACTAGAATAGATGGAAGTATATGCTACAACACACAGGGGACTGGAAAAGATAACAGCAGAGGAAATTCAAGAGCTAGGAGGTAAACTAAAAAGATACAGTGATGGTAGAGTCTATTTTAAATGCGATGAAAAATTAATCGACAAGTTAAATTATCATGCAAGGACCTGTGAAAGGATCATACTACTACTCAAATCCACTAAGGTCACAGGACTTGAGGATATCTACAATGAGATTAAAGACATTGATTTTTCATTTATAAGGCCAAATGAAAGTTTCGCTGTAAGATCGAAGAGAGTGGGCGTCCACAACTTTAACTCCATGGACATTGCAAAGGTGGCTGGTGACGCCATCATAAAAAGCTACCAATCCTCGGCTGAAAAACGCCTCGAAGTAAACCTAGATTCCCCCGATAATATAATCAGGGTCGAATTAATCCATGACCTTCTACTGGTAGGCGTTGACACCACCGGGGACAAAGGATTGCATAGGAGGGGCTACAGGGTATACCAGCACCCAGCACCACTCAACCCGACAATAGCAGCCGCACTCCTCAAAATATCCAAGTGGAAGCCAGAGAATATACTAGTAGATCCCATGTGTGGTAGCGGCACCATACTAGTCGAAGCAGCTCTCATGGGGGGCAACATCCCACCAGGCCGCCTTAGAGAGTGTGGAAAACTGCAATTCGACCATAAACTTAAAATCGTGGGCATTGAAAAGTTCAAGAAACACGTTAAAGGCTGCCAAGAGACACTATCAAGACTTGGTATAAACTTCATCAAGATCAAGCAAGGCGACGCGGAACACCTAGAAAAGTATGTTCAAGAAGCTGACAACATCGTTACAAACCCACCATATGGTATCAGAGTCGGGAGAAAATCCAAAATCAAAAAACTCTACCATAATTTCTTCAAAACGCGAAGAACATCCTCACAGAAAATGGGAGTATAACACTCCTAACACCCCAAGAAAAAATCCTAAAAAATGCAGCAACCAAATTAGACTATGAATGGACCGAAATACCAATAATATATGGTAATCTCCCAGTGAAAATATTTAAATTAACTATATGAACTTGCGGAGGTCTGGGTTGACTTAGCCATAAAATTGCTAATAGTTGAAGATGAAAGTATAGTAGCCCTCTACATTAAATATAGAGCCGAATTATTAGGCTACGAGGTTGTGGGTATAGCAAGTTCGGGGGAGGAAGCCCTAAAACTTATAAAGGAGAAGAAACCGGACCTAGTTCTCATGGACATTGTACTAAAAGGGGAGATGGATGGTATAGAAGCCGCAGAGATCATAAAAAGGGACTATAATATTCTAGTAGTGTATCTCACAGCCCACTCTGATAAAGAAACCCTTGATAGGGCGAAACAAACAGAACCATTCGGTTACCTTATAAAACCATTCGAGGATAGGGAACACAGTGCAATTGAAGTAGCCATTTACAAGCATATGATAGAATCAAAGCTCAGGATAAGCGAAGAAAGATACTGTAAATTGATAGAATCTTCACCAGACCTTATCATGCTCCTAGATAGGACTGGGAAGATAGTGCTCCTTAATAACGCCTTTGAAAGAGTTACAGGGTTCCCCAGGAAAAAATGTTATAAAAGGCATGTTAAGATGCTCAAAGAAATGGGTGTCATCAACAAAGGAGAATTCAAGAAGTTCATGGAAGAACTTGTAAAACCATTCAAGGACCGTCTAGATAATCCATTGCAAGTGAAAATAAAAGACAAGAAAGGGAGAAAACACTACTTTGAGTTATATGCCTCTACCATAAAAAATGGGGAAAATTTTATACAACTTATAGGACATGATATAACAGCAAGAGTGGAATCCGATAAAAGAAAATTAAAATTGATCAGGGAAAAAAACAAGACGCGAAGTATATGGGTTCCTCTTATCAGCTATCCCAGTATTCACGTCAATAGTCCCACCACAACCTAGAAATACTAATAAAAAAATTTCGGGGACAAAGTTCGAAGAAAATCTCAAAGCTTCATTCAATGAACACATGAAAAGGAAAGGCTTACTACACCAGATCAGGACAAAGAAAATAGAGAACCCTAAGGAAGTTTTCAAAGCCTATACATTAGAATCATTCCTCAAAAACCTTGGAATAAAAACAAGAATAAGAAAAGAAGCAGGCCACTACAAATTTGAATTCATAACAATCCCATGGGGTTGATGTGAAAATAAACCTTATGTTTTCCCTCATGTTCAGGACAATACTCCTGAGAAGCTTCACATGGACAAGGCTTAAAGGGAACGTGATTCAAACACCTAAAAGAGAAAAACTTGAATTCAAATTCCAACATATAATAGGGGGAGGCGTTGAAATTAGAAAAAGTTCAGAGGATAAGCACGGGCATAAAAGGTTTAGATGAAATACTGGGGGGATTCCCAGTAGGCCGTAGCATACTCATAACAGGGGATGCAGGTTCTGGTAAAACAATAATGAGTTTACAATTCGCTATAAAAAGTGCAGAAGAAGGCTTTGGGACAGTCTATACTACAGAAGAGGACGAAACAGACCTCAATTTCCAGTGCAACTCCTTTGGCCGGNATATAACACCATTAATTGAGGATGGTAAATTAGAGATAATGAGTCTCGCCGCTGCAAGAGCCGTAGTTACAGAGGTTGAGATGAAGATCGGTATAGAATCAATGAACGAAGACATTGGAAGACTCCTAGAGGAAGTTCCACCCGATACTAAAGTCCTTATCATAGACAATCTTGGAAGTCACACCGGCAATTTAACACCCTATGAGTTCAGGAATAGATTCGATTTCTTTGTATATGAACTGAAGAAGAGGAATATAACGAATCTAATACTTGATAGTGCNACCGCCAGATTAATGAAGCACTATTTTCAGTTTATGGTGTTATAAACCTCATAAAAAGGGAGAATCCCTACACTGGTAGAAGGGAAAGAGTCATGGACAAAAATGCGCAGTACAAGAACACCANTAGATTTCGTACCATAGGTAGGTGAAAGCGGCATCGAAATAATAGAAAAGGTGAAAATATGAATAAGCTCATAGGCGTTCAAGGGCCTTTAGGATGAGCTTAACACAATTTTTAATATCATCCATGTTCGCAATACCTACAGGCGTGTGAATATACCTTGTAGGTACTGACACAACCCCTGCCGGTATACCGGCGCGGGTTAAATGTATTGCTGTTGCATCTGTCGTACCGCCCTCGCTCACCTCTAACTGTACAGGTATGTTTTCTCCCTTCGCGGTTGAAAGAAGCCAGTCTCTGATCCTCTTATGGGTTATTATGCCCTTACCACTGGCGTCAGTTAAGATTATTGCCGGTCCTTTGCCGAGCTTGGTCGGAGCATCCTCCTCCATACCGGGATGATCCCCTGCTATTGTAACATCAAGTGCCAGGGCCATGTCAGGGTTTAATTTGAATGCTGATGTCCTCGCACCCTTAAGGCCCACCTCCTCCTGGACTGTGCCAACACCATATATTGTTGCCCGTGTTTCAGCAGCCTTCAAAACTTCTATTAGTATGAGGCAGCCTATCCTATTGTCAAGGGCTTTACCGGTGAATGATCTGTTTGGGAGTTCCTTGAATGGGGCTTTAAAGGTTACAGGGTCCCCTACTCCCACGAGTTTTTCTGCATCTTCTCTTGAAGTCGCTCCTATGTCTATGAACATTTTCTCATAACTTGTAACCTTTTTTCTCTCCTTTGGTTTCATCCTATGCGGCGGCTTTGAACCTATAACCCCTGCTATTGGACCCTTTTTTCCATGGACTTCCACTGGTTGGTTGAGAAGCATCTGATCATTTATTCCACCGATCTTTGAAAATCTTATGAAACCTTTCTTGTCAATGTAGCGTACCATGAGGCCTGTCTCGTCCATGTGAGCTGCTAACATTATACTAGGAGCTTCTGGGTCGCCTTCTCTTGTCATTATAAGATTTCCGAGATTGTCCTTCTCTATATTATCCACTTGTCCATTAAGTTCATCTTTCATTATCTCTCTTATCTCATCTTCAAAACCTGATATGCCATTAGCTTCTGATAAACGCTTCATCAAATCAAACATCCTAACCACCCCAACGACTTAACGAGTATAAGTATCCCCATGATTTTATCAAGAGCACTTGTGGCCAAAAACGCAAATAGGCTGTTAGTATTATGCCCAAGCGACGAGGAGCCATATAGCATCTATTAATATGAATATGCATCCAAGGTAGACTCCCCACCTATCCTTAGACTTCTCCTTTTTAATTTCAATTTCCTCAGCGAGAATATCACCTCTAATAATTGATAGTTTCATACCCATTAATAAGAATAGGGGGTAATTATTTTATAGTAAATTTTAGGAATCTATTTTCATGGTTGAAAAGGGGCATCTACGTTACAGATCATTGAAGTTACGGGAAAAAATCCTAGAAGCTTACCATAAAGGAGTGCTTGCAGATGCCGGTATCATAGCCCATGGGAGGGGAGAAGCCTTTGATTACCTTATAGGGGAAAAAACAAGAAGACCGGCAATCCGGGCCATTAAAGCAGCCGCGGCACTACTATTACTTGCCAAGAACCCTGTATTGTCAGTGAATGGTAATATAGCCGCTCTCATCCCGGAGGGGATAGTTGAACTTGCAAGACTATTAAATGCAAAGATAGAGGTAAACCTCTTCCACAGAACACCCAAGAGAGTTAAACTCATAGAGGAAATACTTAAGAAGGCTGGTGCAAGGGAAGTTCTGGGGACAGACAGGGAAGAACTCAAACACCTCAAAGGTGTGAAGAGTCCGAGGGCCACAGCAAGTCCAAATGGCATATACACCGCAGATGTTGTCCTAGTACCATTAGAGGACGGAGACAGGGCTGAAGTGCTTAAAAATGCTGGTAAGACTATCATAACCGTGGACCTCAACCCATTATCGAGAACATCACAACGGGCTGATATCAGCATCACAGATAACATAGTAAGGGCCATACCTCTCCTCATAAAATATGTGAAAAAATTAAGAGATTACAAAAAGGATGAACTAGAAAAGATCCTAGAAGAATTCAATAATAAAAAGAATTTGGAAGCTATGCTCCGTTTAATAGACCTTCAGGATGCGAAAACTTTAAAAGGGAAAGGCTAGATGAAGATTATAGGATTGGCTGGGATGCCAGGATCAGGTAAAGGGGTGGTATCAAGTATCGCAGGGAAAATGGGCTACCACACAATACGGATGGGTGACATCATAAGGGAGGAAGCAGAGAAAATAGGGAAAGATCCAGGAGAGACGGCAGTGCAACTAAGGAAAAAGCACGGAGAATATGTAATAGCAGAAAGATGCATCCCCAAGATAGAAAGCATTAAAAGAGGGAAGATCCTAATAGAGGGTATAAGAAGCCCCTACGAAGTTGAAATGTTTAAAAAGCGTTACAAGGGATTCAAGGTAATATCAATATTCTCCACCAGGAGAACAAGATTCAAACGCCTCCAAAGGAGGGGGAGAAGAGATGACACAAAAGATTACAAAAAGTTCATGGAAAGAGACCAGAGAGAACTAGGATTCGGCCTTGGAGACGTTATAGCAACATCAGATTATATAATAATAAATGAAGGCCCTCTCCAAAGATTCAAAGAAAACGCGAAAAAATTACTAAAGAAGGCTACAATGAACTGTTAAGGTTGGACACACCCATGGAATGTGAAGTTAAGGTCAAAACCAGGATAAAAGCAACAGAAAACCCCCAGAAGGTATTAGAGAGCGTACTTAACATATTCCCAAAAATAGAAGTCAAGGAGAGAAATGATTCAATCCAAGGTGAAGGTGGGATAGAAGTACTAGAAGAACTCAGAGAATCTCTAGAGAAGAGGAGAATACGTTCAACAGCGAGAAAAATATTATACGAGAACATTACAGGTAATAGGACAACATTTTACCTTAACAAACAAGCTGCATTCATAGGCAAAGTTAACATACTAGAAGAGGAGATATCACCCCTCGGTGATATAAAAGTGGAAATCATAGCAGAGAACCTAAAAGAGGTCATCAACTGGTTAGCACCCAAAATCGAAGAAGAACTCAACTAATCTTTATCCACGAGAATGGCATCCCTTATCTCCAAAACACCACTATCCTGGAACCACCTCTTCTCGGCATCTAAGATCCTAATCCTCTTTTTGAACATTGGCCCATCAAGGACGAATGTCTCGGCTTCACCACCCTCAAATGCCAAATGAACACCATGCTCCCTATTCAAATTTTTTAATTCTGTGAGCATCCTCTGATCTATTCGGCGTCCAAGCCATGAACTGTCAAAGCCCTCCGCTGCAATCGCAGTCACAATAGCCTCAAACCCCAAATCAAGGATTTCCATCATATACTTTAAAGGATCCACGTGCCAGAGGGGCGTTTTTGAGATGAGTCCAGCCTCCCGGCAGAGCCTTTCGACCCTTGAACGCTGATAACTGGAAGCAATAGCCCCTGAATATAATACTTTAACTCCCCGTCCCCTGAGCATTTTTAAAAGTCTTTTAAGGTCCTTGAGTTCTTCTTCCTTTACTCCACTTGTTGAACCCTCGATTAATGGTATGCCAATAGCCTTGGAAGATAAACGCGTCCACCTTATATTAGGCACATGAAACATGTAAGAATATGGGTTATCTGAGACCATGGATACTAGATATCTTACATTATCATTTTTCATGGCCTCGTAGAGTGCCATTGTACTATCTTTACCACCAGAATAAAGTACAGCCGCATCCAAAGCTTATCTCCCCATTTTTCTCCTGATAGTGGCTAGGAAGGCCATGATACTATCTATGAATATGCCTGCGAGTCCAGCTAACATGCCGATGAACCCACAGGAGACCACCACCACAGATTTGGGTGGCATGGCAGCCCTAAGACCTTTAATCTTCTCCTCTACTGGGCCTTCAATAGAGGCTATTGCGATGCCCTTGGATGAAAAATATTCTTTTAAATTTGGGATCCTATTTGCATGGGTGTCAACAGACACACGTATTATACTGTATCTTGTATAGATTTCATCGGTTAATATGAGCCAATCAGATACTCTGTCAATTGTGGCCCTTGGATCATCACCTTTAACCTTAAATATGATGATCCCATTGGGATTCGCCTTACAATATGTTACATTAGAATCTATAAATGGTATGCCCTTCTCTATTAATTCTCCACGTCCACTAGTAAAATTATCAGTTTTTAAGAGAACATATTCCACTTTAACATCTTCAACACCTTCAATGCCTTTAACGTCCCTAATGAATTCCTTGATATTGGTATCATAGGACAAGTCAACATAGACTGTCTCAGGGCTACTACTATATACTCTCATAGAAGCTCCGGGCCATGGCAGGTATATCATCATATACTGGTAGGATAAAAAATGTGCTCCCGATAACACCAACCATGAAACCTATGAATATGACGAAAAGCAAGTTCTTTTTACCGACAACTGGAGTCATAAGACCCACAGAGAATACAAAGGCTAAAAATATTATGAATAGTATGAGCATTATTAGGGTTATTATGACGTTCATCGTTTTTCTCCTGTTTTTAACGAACCCTAGAGTTTTTTTATGTTCTTCAATCTTTTTCATGGGTTTCTGTTGCAACTATTTTACCGTCTGTTTTACTTATATATACTCTTTCTGTGAGTTTCCCGTCCTTGTAGAGTGGCACTATCCATACTTCAATATTGTTTCCTTGGATGTTTATGGAACCGGATGTTGGTTCTCCAGTGACATGTTCTTGTTTTGATGCTATCTCTTTGGCTTTTTCGGCGGTTATTTCAAGATTTCCTGTGGAATTAGTATTGTTTGATGAGTTATTGGATGCTGGGACCACTACCGGTACTGGTTGTGGTTCTGGTGGGAGCGGAGCCGGTGGAGCTTGTGTGGGCTCTTCTCTTGAAAAGAAGGGATTATAAGCATAGAATATTAGTAGAGAGGTTATAGCAATTGTTCCAATAAGTGCTTTATGTTCCCATCTCATCTTATCACGTTATCTTTGTTGTTTTTATGGTCCCATTGTCATTTCTTAGATTATATGATCCCGGGTCAAGATCTGCTGGGGTGACACCAGTTCTGGGTATAATAGTTAAATTTATTTTATAGTTCTCATAATTGACTGTGATCATCCCATTGTTGACATTTATTGTATATGTCCCAGGAGGTAATGTTAAATTCACCTCATATCCCGGGCCATTAACATATACCGTATTTATGGCTTCAGCGACTCTTTCACCCGCCATGCGAGCTTTTCCAAGTTCGCCTATCTGAGTCTTTGAAAGTTCACTCTCCACTAGACTAACCATCCCCGCTACTATGAGAATGACTATGAGCGTTGCGAATAATAAGTCAGTGCTTAGAACACCCTTATCATCCATACACATGCACCTTTAACCGTAATTATTCTTGGCAAGTCCAAGAAGCATCTTATAGAAGTTTGATAGGCAGAATGGAGCCCCAAGCGGGTCATATAATGGATGACCTCTGACATTTATCGTTGAACCTGGGATACCTGCAAAATATTCGTGGTCAATCTTGGAGATGTACTGGTTCCCCTCATGGTCTTCGAGGAGGGGATCACCTATTATGAATGTGCTCATCCCTGCCACGGGATTGGTCCCCGAACGATTTTCTAGGCGGTCAAAGAATGAAAGTCCAGAAGGGTCCACGATATAATATGAGCGTGGCGTTATAGTACTTGGGTTATCAGTACCATTGAGACAATACCATAAGTACTGGAGATGATCATTATTGTCAACTGTTTCATTTAGCCGATAATCGTAGTATGTACCATTAGTGGCATAATATGGGTATTTGTATATAACGTTGCTTTGACGATGCTTGGTATTTATCCAGATATAAGGGTCTTCGAGTCCTTCAATACTCACATAAGCTTTTAGTTGGGGAGTTTTACCCTCAAAAGATTGGCCTTTCTGCACAACTTTGATTGGTATCCCTGCCCTGATGGTCACATAGAAACCGAATGGATCCTCTTGGGTTATACTAACATCACCAGCTGTTAATACAGCGCTAGTATAATTATTGACCGGAATATTGTTTATGTATATTTCACGTCCGGTCTCTCTCTCAAGAGTGAGAGTCGAATTTATTATGTAGGCATTAAGGGCGTCAACAACACGATCTCTGATGTAGATCTTGCTTTGATCGGGTTCAAAGAATGGATTAGGATCCATGGCTGTTTCATTATCGATGATCATCCTCGTGGCATTATAGGCCGCGTTACGACCAGCATCGCTAGCAGCTTTCTCAAGATCGGGATAGAGAGAGGAAACAACAGTTATTGTAACATCACCACCTGTTGCAAGTGCAGCTAACATATTAGCCTCGTTCACGATATCGGCATATGCTATGGCCATGATAATGACTGGGATGAATAGTAAGACCGTCATGGGCGTGAAAACATAACCTCCCTCATCATTATACAAATTTAATCCCTCCACAGGTCTAATCTTACGGGCAGGACATTTGGAAGATTACCGGTATATAAAGCCTCTGTTTTTATAAGATTAGAATCTATGGGGTAACCCGCCTGTTGTAGCATGTCTATGAGGTTCTGGCGTGCCATAGCCTGCGCAGTATAAGCGTCACTTGCATAGGCGCTGGCCCACACATTAGTAAGGAATTTTGGATAAATAACAGCCACCCGCGTACCTGAATAAATCTCCGCATTAGAATAACTACGAGGAGGAAACCTCGTAGTACCTCCAAAATCGCCGGATTCCCATGATGCGCTGGAATTTACAGTCACTCTAATCTGATATGTTCCTGGTTTAGTGGTGTAATTTTCAGGGGTGCCACTCCTTGTGAATACTTTGCTTCCCATAACATCGATTGAACCAATATCTATCGCAAACTGTGGAGAACCACTATAGAGTCTCACCCAGCCACTTGTAGAATTTTTAACCTCTACTGAAACGCTTCTTGTGTCGAGTCCCGTCCCAAAGAACAATATGACTCTCTGGGCATCGGGTCCTATCGTAAATGAATTAACTGAGGTTGTGGTATTTGTAGTATTCTGGTAGCTTGGAAATGGGAAATTCTGCCATCTTATAGGAAGCGCACTATACGAAACCCTACTGTAACAATCTACAAGACCCACAAAGTCATAATCATTCCTAGCTACTTGATCCCATATTGTAACGCGCACCTTATTGGTCTTGCCAGCCCTAAGATAATCCCCTATATAAATTATACCAGGTATGTTACCATAACCATCACTTCTCGCACTGTAACTAACACCACCATAGTTGAAGGAGCAGAAGACGACATGCCATGTTGTTCCATCCCAGACCTCGACTAGAGCACTGTCAACACCGCCATAAGAGTTTATAACTGTATAAGCGTCAAATATCCGTGAACCAGCAGGAATAGGTATATCCTGAACAACCGAAACAGCACATCCATCCTCTCCATTAACATTAGTTATAACGAATGGTCGGCCATCACAATAACTATGGTTTTGTCCCACCATA
>JGI26787J52750_100105_pt1 | contig 10618 bp, 11 predicted proteins | sample WilGeyfunne61714_FD_52750 | JGI IMG/M metagenome (IMG submission 52750)
TCTATCTGTATCCATCAAAGCTTAAAACTTGTGACTTGATACTATGTCAAAAAGGGAGAAATGAGCTGTTTGTGATGTTTGAATTTGCAAGTGGCACCAATATGAAAAAAACTTATGCTACTGTTACTAGTTTGAAACTTTTCTCTTTACTTGCTTCTACTATCATCCCGTGAAAAATCGCATAGACCCTTGCTAACTCATACCCTGGATACAACCTTTGCCATCCTTTTAGCCCTTTTTGCATCCAATTTTGAATCTCTTCATAACTTTCAAACTCATAACCGCAATCTTGTAGCAACTTTTGGGTGTATTTATCTACAACAAAAACCTCCCTTTTGCAAGCATAATTCAGTATCGCATCACAAGTTTCTTCGCCAACCCCCTTTTGACTTAGTAGCCACTGTCTATCTACTTCAACACAAAAAGTTTCAAAATCTCCAAATTCATTCTTAATCGCTTTGCAAAGACTTTGAATATATTTAGCTTTTGTTTTATAAAACCCGCTTCTTTTGATATATTGAGATAATACTTTTATCTCTATTTCACTTAACGCTTCAAGGCTTAATAAGCCCTTTTCTTTGAGTATTTGTAGTGATTCATTTGCTCTTTGCCACTTTGTATTTTGGGTCAAAATCGCTCCAACAATCACTTCAAATGTGCCGCTATTTGGCCACCAATATGGATCTTCAAAATCATCATACCCTGCCTCTTTTAATCTTTGTAAAATATCTAAACTACACTCTATCGCCATCTTTATCCTTACGCACTATTTTGTATATGCCTTGCACTCAACTCTATCGCCATTATCATAGACCTTTATCTTTATGGCATCCTCTGCTCTATTTCCAAATTTGATAATAACCATTTGCAAAATTTTCTTGCACACTTTTGGAATATCAAAAGGCTTGCTATATCCTGTTACAAAACGCTCAATAGCAATATCGCGTTGCATNCCAAGCACACTATCTCTACATCCACTTAATCCCACATCACTAAGATAAACACTGCCATTATCGATAATCAAATCATCGGTTGCTACATGTGTGTGCGTGCCAATAATAGCATCAACCTTGTCTTTTAGCATATAAAAAAGTGCTTGTTTTTCTGCTGTGGCTTCTGCGTGAAAGTCTATGAAGATATAATCGCTTTGTGTTTTAATTGCATCAATGCAAGATAAAATTTTGGTAAAAGGGTTATCACACAGTGGCATCGCAAAATGCCCCATCAAGTTGATAATTGCTAACTTTTTTTCTTTAATTTGTACTATTTTATACCCTACTCCAGCACTTGCATCGGGATAGTTTAAAGGTCGAACGATGGGCAATCTATCCATAAACTCTAAAATATCTTTTTTATCAAAACTATGGTTGCCACCTGTTAAAAAATCGATCCCATAGGAGTACAACTCATCGGCGTTTTTTTTGGTGATGCCAAATCCATGGCTTGCATTTTCACAATTTGCTATTACAAAATCAAGTCCATACTCTTTTCGAAGTTCAAAGAGATATCTTGCTACCATCAAGCGCCCAGGCTTGCCTACAATATCACCTATAAAACCAATTTTCAAAACAACCCTTATAGATTTGTAATTTTATGGATAATCCAATACCCAAATCCTAAAATTAATGAACTCACAATAGCTATCGATATTGTTCCAATTTGTGATTCCATACCCCTCTCCTTTATATTGTCCAATCTATAAGCCAATAGCATCTGCCATCTGCCACATCGGCAAAAAGATTCCAAGTGCAAGCACAAGCACAAATCCTGCAATCCCTGCAATCAATAACGGCTCTATCATCGTAGAGATATTGTCTATTATATATTGGTATTTGCTACGATATACCTTGGCAATTTTTTCAAGCATCTTGTTGAGTGATCCACTCTTTTCGCCTGCTGTTATCATTTGCAATACCATACTCTCAAACTGTTTTGATTCTCTAAAACCATCGGTCAAACTCCGCCCATCCTCTACAGCCTTTTCAATCTTTTGAAGCTGCTCTTTCATATAAGCGTTTTCTACCACCTCATTGGATGCTTTGAGTGCGTCGATGATAAGAATACCTGAATTTGAAAGTTTATCGAAAATATAGATATATCGCCCTAGCATCGAAAGGTAAACAACCCGTCCAACAATATAGAACTTTAAAAGCATCCTATCAAAAAGCAGCTTCACCCCATGAAACTTTCTGTACACATACCCCAAAGCACTAAAAATCAAAAAAGCCCCCACCAAAATATAAGGGCCATAAGTTACAAGGGCATCTTTAACCCAAAGTAAAATCTTTGTAGGAATAGGAAGATCTACACCCATAGAGCTAAACATACTCTCAAATTGAGGTACAACAAAAATAATCACCACCGAAAAAGCTATCACCATAGCAAGAATTATCATCGTGGGGTACCTTGTTGCTTTTTTAAGTTTCATTCGATTATTATGAATCTCTTCTAAAATATCGGCTAACTTATTGATTGTATCAGCAAGCGATCCCGTTTGTTCACCCATATTAAGCATCGAAATAGAAAAGCTTCCAAGCTGCGTTTCAAACCGTTTGGCTGCTCTTGTTAAACTCACTCCATTTTCTACATCACTGATAATAATTCGAAGTATCTCTTTGAGCATACGATCTTTGGTAGAAGCATATGTTTCATTCAAACAATCATCGATAGATATCCCCGCCTCAAGCATCGTAGCAATTTGTCTTAGGGCTGAGATGTAACTTTCAGTATCTACTCTTTTGTTTTTGATTGGGCTGTCAAACTCTTTTTGGAATTTTTTAAACTTTTCGCTCAAAGGTTCTTGGCTCTCTTCAATATTTAGCATCACACCCATTTTTTGGTGCCTAAATGTTTTTATCGCGTCAGCTTTGCTTCGTTCTTGCAAAAAGATATTTTTTCTTTTTCCGCCTGCTTTATATGTAATTTTAAAATATTTCATTTAAAGAATCCTTTTTGAACAAGTCCAAAAAGGACTCTTCGGCACCCAAGGTTCCCATAGAGTGAAACTCGTATAGGGTGGGCTTGTACCCTCGCAACTTGTTGCTTTTGTGAAATACTTTTGACTTTGCAATTGAGTTTAAAAAAACCTGTGTGTTTCATTTAGCCTCTAGTTACTCTATAAATTTCTTCAAGCGTCGTATCACCGCGCAATGCTTTGTTTAATCCATCATAAATCATCGGTTCATAAATTTTCAACTCTTGTGCTTTTTTGGAAATATCAAATTTGTTTTTTCCCTGCGTTATCATTTGCGAAATCTCTTCGGTTACTTTCAATACTTCACACACCATCAATCTGCCTAAATACCCAGTATTTCCACATTTTTTGCAGCCCTTGCCTTTATAAAACTGAAAAGTCTCAGGCAGATGCTTAAACACTTTTCGTATATATTTATGGTGTGGGGTGTATTTTACTCTACAGTGTGGACAATTTCGTCGAACCAACCTTTGAGCTACCACGCCAATAAGTGAATCAGAAACCAAATAAGACTCCAATCCCATTTGATTCATCCTTGTTATAGTGCTTGGTGCATCATTGGTGTGCAAAGTAGAAAAGACTAAGTGTCCTGTTAGTGATGCTTGGGCTGCAGCGTTGAGTGTATTTAGATCCCGCACCTCACCTATCATGATGATGTCAGGATCTTGTCTTAAAAATGACTTCAGCGCTTCAAAATATCCAAACCCTATCTTTTCGTTGGTTTGAATTTGCTGAACAAGTGGCAACTCATACTCGATCGGATCTTCAACCGTCATCACTTTATTTTCAATGCTTTTGACTTCATTGAGCACCGCATAAAGGGTTGTAGTCTTTCCGCTTCCTGTAGGTCCCGTAACAAAAACAATACCATAAGGACTTCGTATCAGCTCTTCTAATCTTGCTAGATTATCACCCTCAACCCCGATATCATTGAGTGAAAGTAGTATTTTATTTTGTTCAAGAATCCTCATTACAATCGATTCACCGTGCATCGTAGGAGTCGTAGAAAGTCTAAAATCATACGCTCCACCCCCAATAGTAAGTCTAAAACGCCCATCTTGAGCTTTTCGTTTTTCGGAGATATCTAAATTTCCCAAAATCTTAATCCGTGAATTNAACGCCGTGTAAATATCTAAATCAAAAACAAAATTTTCTCTTAAAACCCCATCAACTCTTATTCGAATCAATACTTTATGAGCATCAGGCTCAATATGTAGATCACTTGCTCCTTGTTTGATGGCATCCTCAATAATCAAGTTAATAAGCCGCATAATAGCACTTGATTCACTGTTGCTTTTATACCCTTCAAGTGATAATTCTCGCTTGATATTTTCAACTAATTCTCGAGTTGCCTCCATAATATTTAGGCGTTCAAAGATATGGGCCATATCTGATTCAAGAGCGATATGCAGTTTTAATGGTTTGGTTGCAATCGTCCGCTCTAATACCTTTAGCGCATCATAGTTGAGTGGATCGGAAGTTGCGACTAAAACATTATCTTGGTCTTCGCCAAAAGGAATCGCTTTTGCATTTTCGAGCATACTGATGGAGTATTTAGAGATGATAGAAAAGTCGATATTTTGTTCATAAAGATCAACAAAGTCAAGCTTCAATTGCTTTGCTAACGCTTGGGCAATCTCTTTTTGACTTACAAATCCACTATCAACTAAAATTTCACCAAGTTTTTTTGTAAAATCACTCTCTTTTTGACGCCGCAAAGCAATTTGTAAAAGATCATCACTCAACAACCCTTCATTAATCAGCAATTCACCCAGTCGCAATTTAGATTTAATCATTTAAATCTTCCTCTATAAACTATTTTCCTCAATCAATCGCTTCAATGCTTCAAGACGACTGCTAGCTTTTAACTGCAAATAATAATGAAGTATATTCACCGCTTGTTTATCTTTGCCAAGCTTATACAAAGCTTTTGCATAGAGTTCAAAAACTTTTTCTTGTGCGCCTTCAAGTGAATCAGCTTTTTTGAGCCACTCGATCGATTTTTCATACTCTTCATTCATAAAATAATCATACGCTATCGTGTACGCTCTATCATAATGGGGTCTTTGATTGAATATTTTTATCTTTTCATCGATTTGATTCACCTCTCGAGGCTGAATCAATCCTTTTTGCACAAGCACTGCCTCTTGGGGTTCTTTTTTTTCTTGAGGCATAGGATCATTGATTTTTGGCTCAGGTTCGCTGGTAGCTTGCACTGCACTATAGATCAACTCCTCTATCTCAAAATTATATACAGGTTCGAGTTTTTGTACATGTGGAATTGGTTTTTTTGTTTGTGTGGGTTTTTCTATAATCTCTTGTACTTGGAGAGGTTTTGCAGTTTGATTTTGATCTTGCATTGCCACTTCTTTTGTAATCTCTTCTTCATCTATATTTTCATCTTCGACTCTGTCTTGATCTATTTGCTGGATGGGTTGTTTATCTCCAACAGCTTCTTGAATGATGAGTTTTTCTTCTACTGCTCCAACCACTTTTTCATCAAAAAATGTAAAAAACAAAAGAGCAGTTACTGCCAAAAGAGCCAATATAGCTAGAGTATATTTCATATAAATTTTCATATAATATTTTTTGCACCTTTTTTGCAAATCCATATACCGCTTATGCATCGATCAACCCCACATCAATAGCTGCCATCGTCAACAAACAGCGATCGAGCTTAATCTCTTGCAATAAACCATTTTCTTTTTTATAATCAAGCAATTCAAACAGAGTTTGCAACATTCTTTTTATTGCTCTCATATTTCCACGAGTATGTTTTTGAATAAAATTGAATGATTTTTTATCAAAAAGCTCTAAATGTTCACCACATGAGTTTTTTAATAAAACATTAGAGATATATTTTGCTATCTCTGTAGCTTTAACCTCATTTAAAATAACAATATGTTTTTTTCGTGATTTAAAATGTTTTTTATTTAAAATTTCCTCCCCCTCATCCTTGTGCATCGTTAGCACAATTTGAAAAGCTTTCGTATCACTGAGAGTTCGTAAAAATTCTACTTGTTCTTCACCTAGAAGCTGTGCTTCATCGATAAATATCGTATGTTTATTTTTTCTTGCCAATTGTGTTGCATAATTTTTTTTATCTTGAATTTCACTTATATTTTCATCACTAAATCTTAAAATGAATCGACTCAAAAATTGATCNTAATCNAAAAATGGAGTGTCATAATAAAATATCTGCCTCAATGTAAATAGCTCTTTGATTAAGTATTTGATTAAAAATGTCTTACCAACTCCTGGATCACCTATCAAAAAAATCAACTCTGTAGTGTCATTTTCAAAAAGGGTAAGAAGTGCATTTTTTGCCGATTCTGCTTCCATGAAATCAAAATAGTTTGCTAGATTTATCTCATCTTTAAAAAGATTTGCTATCTTCGCGTACTCAGTCATTGCACTCCCTTTAATCTTGAGCAAAAAGCTTTTCAAAGCTTTCGATTGAAGGCTTATTTTCTCCACCCAAAAAAGTGGGGGTCAAAATAATAACTAACTCTTTTTTTTGCTCTCTTTTGGTATCTTTACCAAAAAATAGACCCAAAAGTGGAATATCTTTAAGCAGTGGTAAGCCTACTCTATGGCTGCTCTCTTCACTTTCTATCAATCCACCAATCACAACTCTACCCCCCTCTTTTACCTTTACCATCGACGACATCTGCTTGATACCAATATCAGGTGGAAGCACCCTTTCTGCCGTTTGAGTTTGTGTACTTGCTACATTGCTAATGACTGGCTGTACTGTTAGCATCACAAATCCATCTTGAGTAATTTCAGGAGTCACACTTAGAGAAATGCCCACAAATATTGATTCAGTCGTATATGATCTTATCGTCGTATCACCGCCCTCAACTCCTGATTCATAGCGGTAAAATATTTGCTCACCGACATTGATAACAGCAGGTTGATTATTTAAAGTCATAATTTTAGGATTTGAAACAACTTCCACATCTCCATAAGTGTCTAAAAACTCCATAATTCTATTGACTGACAATCCATAATCATACCCCAAAAAGCTACCACTCTCTCCAGGAGAGTTTCCAAAACCATCACTCATACTGATATTTCTAGCATATCCTGCACTAAAATTTCCTGAAACACCAAAAAGCTGACTCCAATCAATTCCTCTGCTTTGTTCATCTTTTTTTCGCACCTCTACAATTTTTGCTTCAATCATAATTTGCTTATGCAGCCTTGACATCACTTTCGTAATATATCTTTCCACTCTATCAAGCTGTTTTTTTGTTGCCGATACACTCAAAGTCCCTGCATCACGGTTGAGTACCGTTCTTGTTGCTCTTTGAGCTTCAAATTCATCTTGGTTGAGAATATTTCTCACTTCATTTTCAATACTTCTCCAAAACTCAAAATCACTGATTGTACTGATTGTTGTTCGATCGCCGCCTTGATTCTCATTCATACTCCCACCTACATTGATGCTACTGTGAGAACTACTCATTCTTTGGCTAAAGTTCACATAATCTATATAAAATGTTTTTGTTTTCATATGAGCTAATTTTAAAACTTCTCTTTGACTGTCAAATTCATAGTGGATATTATGCTCACTAAATATCAATTCAAAAAGCTCATTGAGACTAAAATCTTTAGCATTGATAAACCCAACATTTCTATTGAGTTGCTCTAGCACTCCCTCATCTTCAAAAACAACACTAATACGACACTCACTAGCTAAATTGTCTACTAAATCTAAAATACTCACTGAATTATGTGCCGAAATCGAAAGTGTAAAATACCTATCGATACAGCTATGTTCCTTATGCATTGCAAAACTAAATGATGCAAATATCATTACCCAAAAAATCTTTTTTATCATTGTGTAGTCTTTGAAAGGTTAAAAAAATTGCGTTGTTTTGTTTGAAGTTCAAAAAAAAATTGATTCTTATCTTTTTGCAACATTACTCCATCACTTTCTATTGCTAAGAGGGTAAAACTGCCTATACTCTCCCCCACACCATACCATCTATTGTTTATAAATGCGCGATTATTAAATATCGACTTTAGCTGTGGCAACTCTCGATTTGTTTGTATCTCATGGGCTGCAGCAGTGTTTTGCATCTCAACTGCAGCTCTTTTTTCTTCAAACGGATTGTATCGCACTGAAGGTATTTGATGGTTTGCAAATTGAGACAGCTGTTGTAATGCACTATCTAAATTTTTATCTGCATAAAGAGTTACGCAAAATATAAAAACTGCAAATACTATTTTCATCATCACTCTCCACCCAACTCAAACTGCAAATACTATTTTCATCATCACTCTCCACCCAACTCAAAAAGCAAAATGAATTCCACTTTGTGTTCTTCATTTAAGAATATTGCAAATTTTTTGAGTGAAAGTATCGCTTTATAGCGCAATAAACCATACAAATACTTTACAATATCATTATATGAACCTTCTCCTTTAATCTCAATACCATAATAAAAAGGTGGATTTTGCACCGGTTGGTTTTGGACACTTTGAATATTGAGCTTGTGTTTTAATGAATTTTTCATCACCAAATCTAAAAATTTTGTCATTGTTGCATTACTAAAATAAACAAATTGCTCTTTTTTGTAGCGTGACATTTGAGATAAAAACTCTTGACGATATTCTTGCACTTGTGATGCTTTTTGCATCTTTTGCTGATTTAAACTATTTTTTCTTGCCTCAAATTGGTTGAGCTTTAAGTTTTCGATTTGTAGTAGTATTTGCTTTTTTTCTTCATTGAGTTTGGTTTGAGATTGATAGATAGGAATTGCCACCATTGCAAGCAGCCCAATCGCGCAAACTACGGCAACAGAGCTATAGATCAAACGACGCTTTTTATCACTCAACTCTTCAGAAAAAGATTCTAATTTTTCTATAAACTTTCTCATCTTGCAATCTTTAGTGTAGCATTGTAGCGTTCATCTTCGGTATAAATCCTATCGGTTTGAACGCTGCTGTAGCCTAATTTTATAAATTGTTCCATCAACATCGTGACTAAATCTCTTGTCTCATACGCTGTGTAAACGCTCAAGCTATACGCACCATCAATTTTTTCCATAGCCGTTATATGGAGTCCAAAATTTTGCAAAGAGTTTGTCGCATCTATGATAAACTCTAAATCATACGCATTATTTTGATCAATTTGGATAAAAGTTTGTATTGTATCACTCATTTTTCGTTGCTCAGAGCGCATCGCTTCGATATCATCTTCATATTTTTGCATCTCTTCTTGGATCTTTTCTATCTCTTGAGAAATGGCTTTATGTTGGGATTGTTTGTGTTGGAGTACCTGCTTTTGTGACTCAATACTTTGCAGCAGCTCATCTCTCTGATACAATAAAAAAAGAGGATAGACACTTACCACTATCGTCGTTACTGCCACTGTATACAAAAGTTTGGCAAAAAAAGTTTTATGTAGCGGTTTTTTGCGACTATAGATTGTAAGGTTTGGTTTGATTTGTAGATGCAGCATCGCATATTGCACAAAGATATAATCAGCCGTCGAAAGATTTGTATTCTTGATATTTAAATGTTCTCTTAGTGAAAGCACTTGTGCTTTATCAAACATCATCCTATGGATAAAATGATCGATTCCATTGATCCATCCATCCGCACAATCGATAAAGATCCTATCAGCTTTTTCAAAACCAAAAATATTTCGATTGTACATCACTGTATCGTTTATACGGTTGCAGATAGCTTGAAATTGTGATTCGATAATGTCATACAATTCTGCTTCATCTTCGCTATATAAATCTTTTTGTAATCCTTTAGTGTGAAGCAACTGCGTATAGGCATCAACATCTAGGTTAAACCCTTCATCAATGCCGTTGCTTAGCATTTGCAAATCATTGATATTTCTTGCGTATATATATTTTCCCTCGGTGCACAAAACTATATAACTCACATCTTTATCTAAATGTACAAACACATCGTTTTTAGGTTGCAACACCTTTTTTTCATATAAGCCTTGATAAGAAATATATGGAACACTCAAGAGATCAATATGCTTAATCCGCTTTGGAAGCATTGCGCCAAATTGCTCCTCAATATCACTGACCTTGATGGCAAATGCTTCAACCATGTTTTCGGTTTTGTCAATATTTTGTTCTTTAATCACATAATCGATCTTATAATCATCATAAGCACTCAAACCCGCTTCATCAAAAAGCTTCATCTCTACTTCAATCTCAAGCTCTTCTACAGATATATTCAAAGGTATTTTAAAACTATGTGTGATTACTTTGCGAGGATCAAGATTTGCTACGATGGGTTCATGTTTTATTCTTTGATTAAGAGGTTCACACTTATCACCTTGACAATAAAAAAGTTCATGCTTTTTGTTAATAAAAACTACCGACAATCTATCCCCTTAAAAATTAATTGCTTATTTTAACATATCCTGTTAAAGGAAACACCACAATACTCACACTTTTGCCTTGAGCTCTACATTTAACTCTAAAACTTCATTTCTTATCTCTCCATCTTGGTCATATATTCGACCCATCCAATCAAAGCAAATCTGTGTAATTGTCTTAGGTTTAATCGATATATCACTTTTTATCTCATATGTATCACTCAAATTATTTAATTCACTTTGATTAAGCTTTATACAGCTTTTGTTTTTTTGATTGCCTTGGGCAT
>JGI26787J52750_100107_pt1 | contig 10454 bp, 11 predicted proteins | sample WilGeyfunne61714_FD_52750 | JGI IMG/M metagenome (IMG submission 52750)
TTACTTATCCCCCCAAGTACACCACCGCTATTGTTGCTAAGAAATCCTTTTGGAGTGATTGGATCATTATTTGAAGCTCCATTGCTAAAACTAGCCTCTATACCACTGCCAATACTTACTGCTTTTACGCCATTAAGCCCAAGAAGCGCTTCACCAACAGCCCCATCAAGTTTATAATACATTGGCTCACCAAGACCTATTGGCAATCCTGTGGCTTTTACCTTTACACTTCCACCAACTGAGTTGTGCATCTTTTTATGGCGCAGGATCTCTTCCTTTTGTGCCTCTTCGCTCTGGCTACATAGGGAGTAGATTTCACTTTGTTTTGCATACTCAAAGTCAATATTTTTTGATTTAACTTTTCCTACACTTGCTACGCCACTTAAGATTTCAATGCCAAACTCCTTAAGCATCAGCTTTGCCACCGCTCCTGCAGCTACTCTTGCGGCACTCTCTCTAGCGCTACTTCGTCCACCACCTCGATAATCACGGATCCCATATTTATGAAAATAGGTAAAATCTGCATGTCCAGGACGAAAGATATCTTTTATATTTTCATAATCTTTGCTTTTTTGATTGGTATTAAAAATGATCATTGCAATAGGTGTTCCTGTAGAGGTCCCCTCAAAGATGCCGCTTAAGATTTGCACCTCATCACCCTCTTTGCGACCTGTTGCATATTGGTTAGAGCCAGGTTTTCTCCTGTTGAGACATTGCTGAATAAACTCTTTATCAATCTTTAGTCCTGCAGGAACCCCCTCTACTATAGCTCCAATTGCTTCGCCGTGAGATTCACCAAAAGTGGTAAAGGCAAACCGCTTTCCGAAATGATTCACTCTCTATCCTTTTTTAAAATTTCAAGCGCTATCTTTGCGGCTTTTTGCTGTGCATCTTTTTTGCTTTTGCCAATTGCTCGTGCCAACTCTTTGCCCTTTAAGCTTACCTTTACTTCAAATATCTTTTTATGGTCAGGCCCCTTGCTGCTTATTAACTCATACTGAGGCGTTACCCCCTCAAGAGATTGGGTTAATTCTTGCAAAGCGGTTTTATAATCTTTTGAGAGTGTTTGCAGATCAATTTGTGGGTATACTTGGTTTAGAATATCAATGAAAATCTTTTTTACTGTTTTTAGCCCACTTTCTAGGTATATTGCACCCATTACCGCTTCAAATGCGTTTGAAGTAAGCGAGTTTTTTTCTCTTCCTTCATTGTTTTCTTCTGCATTTGAAATCAATAGATACTCTCCAAGATTAATCATCTTCGCAAGCTTTGCTAAGCCCGCTTCACTAACGATTGATGCTCTTGTTTTTGATAAAATTCCCTCATCCTCATTTTGGAACATTTTATACAAATACTCTGCTATAATCAAATCGATCACTGCATCGCCTAAAAATTCTAGCCGCTCATTATTGTAAGGCTTTTTATAACTTTTGTGGGTTAAAGCCTCAATGATCAATTGCTTGTTTTTAAATGTGTATCCTAAAGCTTCTTCTAGCTTCTCAATCACCTCTTTACCCCTTTTTTGATTTTTAATGCTTCATCTTTTGCCATCATATCACATATCTCATTCTCTTTGTGACCCACATGCCCTTTGATCCACCTTCCATACACCTTGTGAGGCTTGCTCACTTTTAAATACTCTTTCCATAAATCGATATTTTGAACCTTTTTGAAATCCTTTTTTATCCAATTTGCAAGCCATCTATTGATACCATTTATTACATAACTACTATCACTTATTACTTCCACACTGCAAGGCTCTTTTAAAAGTTTTAAACCCTCAATCACCCCCTTTAACTCCATACGATTATTGGTGGTATTATCTTCGCCTCCACTATATCTTTTTTCAGTTGTTTTATACCTTAAGATACCGCCATACCCTCCAGGACCAGGATTACCAAGGCTTGAGCCATCACTAAATAGTTGCACCTTCTTCATTTGAACCCCTAGCTAAAGCTATCACTTTGAAGCTCTTTGGATTTAGCAATAGATGTTTTAACCTTTGCGCTGTTGATGCTTAAACAGTTTGGGCATCTATCAAAACTAAGTGGAAAACTTGATTTGCAGTTTTTACAAATATAGCTAAACGCTAGTGTCGCATTTAGCCCTGCTTTTTTGGCCGCAATGAGTAAATTTATATGAAAATCTTTTGATCTAGTCTCCTCTTTGATGTAGCCTTTTGCAAAATAGAGTGCTTTTAACTCTTTGTGCTTTTGCACCACAGCAAAATCGATACTTGATCTATTTAAAAACCACAAAATATCAACAATCTCATCAAACATTGAACTCTCATACAAACTCCAAGCCAAAGCACTATCATTGTGAAATGCATAACTCATACAAAGTCTGATTAAATTTCTATCTTTTTGAAGCGTTGCTTTGACATCTAAATCCTCTTTAAAATCTAAATAGTTTTGGATATGTTCTACATCTTCACCAAGTATCATTAAAGGTTCAATCACCTCCTTTGCTTTTTTGTAGTTTTTGAGTTGGTCATACACAATCAAGAGATAGTTAAGCACCTCCTTATTTCTTGGGCGCTGCTTTAAAATTTGCAAAAATATATCCCTACTTTTGAGCATAAACCCCGCATGCAGATATGTTTTTCCTAAAAGTTCCATAAATACCATTTTTTGTGAGCTATCCTTTAGATGTTTGATCAAAAAAAGATAGATTTCGATCGCCTTTTCATACTCACCACTATTTTCAAATGATTTTGCAAGCAAAGAGAGTGGCTTGACAAATGAGTCGTGATAGTGAAGGTTTTGAATATCTAAACTGTTTTTTCTATTTTCAAAGTTTTTCAAAAAATCAAAAAGTGCTTTTCTTTCTCTTTTGTGTTTATAAAGTTCATAGCTATAATTACTTACAACCACTGTTAAAATGATGGCAATAAAAAACAATATACTAAAGAGTGGATCTTTGGTATCGATAAAAAAATCTTCCACTAATAATTACCCTTTTTGAGGAATTTGGCTGTGATATAATATCATAAAAAAATATTATCTTTCAAAGGTCGATGGGTTGATAGATCCCTCTAGCATAGAAAATTTAAAAAACCAATTGGATATTGTTGATGTTATAGGAAATTATATTGAGCTTCAAAAAGCTGGAGCTAACTATAAAGCGATCTGTCCTTTTCATGATGAAAAAACTCCAAGCTTTGTAGTTAGCCCCTCTAAGCAAATTTACCACTGCTTTGGATGTGGAGCAAGTGGTGATACTATTCAATTTGTGATGGAGTATGAAAAACTCAGCTACCCCGAAGCGGTTGAAAAGCTTGCCAGAGAGTATAATTTTACCCTTAATTACACCAAAAAGACACAAAATAGCATCTTGGATGAACAAAGGGTATTGGAAAATATACAGCAGTGGTTTTTTAAAAATTTAACAACGAAGCAGATTGATTACTTAAAGCAAAGAGGTATTAGTGATGCTTCAATTGAAAAATTTGGTATTGGTTATGCTCCTACTAATCAAGAGGTGATGAACTTTTTAAAGCAAAACTTCATCCCTTTGCCTACTGCATATGCCCTTGGGCTTGTTGCACAAGATGAAAGTGGTAATTTTTATAGTAGATTTATTGAAAGAATAACCTTTCCCATCTTTAGTGCAAATGGGATGATTATAGGCTTTGGTGGCAGAACAGTTACCAACCATCCTGCCAAATATATCAACTCCCCCCAAACAAAACTTTTTAACAAATCAAGAGTGCTCTATGGTTATCACTTAGCAAAACAAAATATCTACACCAAAAAACAGCTCATCCTTACTGAAGGGTATATCGATGTTGTGATGCTTTTTCAAGCAGGATTTGACACTGCTGTAGCAACACTTGGCACCGCTTTAACAAGAGAGCATTTGCCGCTACTAAAAAAGGGTGACCCAAGGGTGATTTTAGCTTATGATGGCGATAGTGCAGGGGTTGAGGCTGCGTTGAAAGCTTCAAAAATGCTTCTATTATCCAATTTTGAAGGGGGTGTTGCGCTTTTTCCTGAGGGCAAAGACCCCGCTGATATGATTGCACAAAACCAAAAAGAGGAAGTTGCTCATATGCTTCGCAATCCAAAGCCCTTTTTTGAATTTATTGTTGATGAGACGATTGCAAAGTATGATCTAACAAATCCGAAACAGAAAGAAAATGCCTTTAAAGAGATACATACCTTTTTAAACTCACTTAGCGAAATTGCCAAAGATGCATTTTTGCCCTATGCTGCGAGTGCTTTGGGGGTTAGAGCATCACTATTTAAAAATAAAAGCCAAAATAATGCAATTGTTGCTTTGACAAAGACAAAAAATGATATCACTGAACTAAGCATTATCAAAACGGTGCTAGAAAATAAACACCTTCTTGATACAGTTTTGGATGTTTGTTCACCACTGATGTTTACAGCGCATTCACAAGAGATGCAAGAGTTGTGCCGTGAAAACTTTTCACATCCACTGCTAATGAAGATCGATATTGATGATAGTATAGTTGCACTTAGCTATGAAGAGTTGAAATCATCGCTATTGATCATTTTGATAAGGTATTATACTTCATTGTTGCAGCAATTACCAAAAAAAGATATGGAGTTTGATAAAAAAAGTAAAATGCTTCGAAAAATAAAAACTGAAATCCTACCAAGACTTCGTGCAGGTGAACTTGTGAGTTTTGAGGAGATAGATACAATTTGATACAATAAATAAAAAAATATGAGGATGTAGTTTGGATAGTTATCAATATGGTGAACTTTTAAAATCGCTGCAAGAGAAGATGCGCAATATTAAGGATATTATCAACCCTTCAAAGCTTCAAGAGCGAAAGAAAGAGATTATTGCTATGCAAAATAATCCCAGTTTTTGGGAGGATAGCGAGACTGTGGCAAAGATTGGCAAAGAAAAAACAAAGATTGAAAAGATGCTTAACCATTTTGAATCACTCTATCAATCACTCCTTGATGCCCAAGAGCTTTTTGCAATCGCTAAGGATGAAGATGATGAAGGGATGATGCAGATGCTTTTTGATGAAGCACCACAGCTTTTAAACTCAATCAAAAAGCTTGAGGTGCAAGTGATGCTAAGTGGTAAACATGACGACTCAAATGCTATTATCTCAATCCACCCTGGAGCTGGTGGTACAGAGAGCCAAGATTGGGCGAATATGCTTTTTCGGATGTATCTGCGATGGGCAGAGAGAAAGGGTTTTGAGGTAGAGATACTTGATAAGCAACCAGGAGAGGAGGCGGGAATCAAAGATGTGAGTTTTATTATCAAAGGGGAAAATGCCTATGGGTATCTCAAAGTTGAAAATGGGATCCATCGATTGGTGCGAATTAGCCCTTTTGATTCCAATGCAAGGCGCCACACCTCCTTTTCATCGGTGATGGTTAGTCCAGAAATTGATGATGATATCGATATTAAGATTGAAGATAAGGATTTGCGAATTGATACCTACCGTGCTAGTGGTGCAGGCGGGCAGCATGTCAACAAAACTGAAAGTGCAATACGAATTACTCACATCCCAACCAACATTGTCGTACAATGCCAAAATGATCGAAGCCAACACAAAAATAGATCAACTGCGATGAAGATGCTCAAAAGCAGGCTGTATGAGCTTGAGCTAGCAAAAAAACAAGCACAAATTGAAGGCAAAAGTAAAAGTGAAATTGGATGGGGGCATCAGATACGAAGCTATGTTCTTGCACCCTATCAACAGGTCAAAGATACAAGAAGCAATATCGCCTACTCTCAAGTTGAAGCTATATTGGATGGTGATTTGGATGAGGTGATTGAAGCTGTTTTGATAGCCAAACAAAGGTAGCTTAACTGTTTTATGATAAAAAAGAAAGAAAAATTGGTGTAGAGATTGCGTTTACCAATCTAAAGCTTTCAAAATGTGCATAAATCATCAGCTCTATAATGGTGAAGATGATAAATAATCTAGTAAGTTACAGTAAGAATTTATTTGTCATATGAGTGCTTTTAAAAGTGCCACTAGTGTAAGCAGACACCTGTTGTAGGAGCAACAGGTCTCAAAAGAGGGGGGATTGAAAGGTTTTTTTATTTGTATCGCTGTAAGGCTTAAATGGTGGGAAATCAAGATTATTTTTAGAAAAATAAAGGGTTTAAAGATAGAGATTTTGTGATGGATATAGCTATAAATTGTTAAGTTTTTGGATAGTTTATAGCACCATTGTGATATCTTGACATTGTTTTAGTTTATTAAATATCTCTATCCGCTCCTCATCGCTACATACGGTGGTAGTGAAGTTCATGCTCACATACTTTCCGTTTTTTGAGCTGTTGGAGTAGTTGAGTTCATACTCTTTGCTGATGCAAATATCCTTTATAGCTTTTTCAATCTGCTCCCTTTTTTGGGCAATCACTTTGTATGACCAGCTACATGGATAGCTAATTTCTGGTTTTTGCCTTAAACAAACCATTTTGTTTCCTTTTTGATCTTCAATGAATTCAAATAACTATTGATTTATCAATTGCTTTATGTGATTAGATTATAGTTACTTTTTACAAAATTTTCAAGAGTGATAAAAGGTGATAAAAATGGATATAATNCAACAAAACAAAACTATTGAAAGCAATAGCAACTTAAATTTAGCTGCAAAGGATTAACAATGATAGAAAAAGAGCAAATTTTAAAAGCGTTTAAGTTTCGTCANGCGTGTAAAATTTTTGATGAATCAAAAAAGATTCCAGAAGATGAGATGGAGTTTTTGTTAGAGTGTGCCAATTTAAGCCCCACCTCCTTTGGGATGGAGCAGCATAGGATTTTGCATATTAAAGATGAATCGCTCAAAGCAAAGCTCAAGCCCGCATGTTGGGATCAAGAACAAATCACTTCATGTAGCGACCTATTGGTATTAAAAGCGATTATTGATGAAATAAAGCCAAATACCCAATATGTAAAGCAGATGTTTGCAAGAAGGGGGTTAAGCGCTAAGCATACTCAAGCTTATTTAAAGCGTTATGAAAGCTTTCTGAGCGATAAAGATATCCAGTGTTGGTCACAAAAGCAGTGTTATATTACGCTAGCAAATATTATGAGCGTTGCAGCGATGCGAGGGATCGATAGCTGTGCAATTGAGGGGTTTAAGATAAAAAAGGTAGAGGAAATTTTACAAATTGATACTCAAAAAGANAGAGTCGCTGTCATTTTGGCATTGGGCTATAGAGTCAATCCACAACCTGTAAAACATCGCCTTGGAACTTCAAAAATAGTGCAAAAGATTGGATAAGGAAGTTGTAGAGGAAAAAGCTCCTCTACACAAAACTATACACTTGCTTCCTCTCTTCTTTGGAGGTATTCCCATCTTTTATCTACATTTTCTTGCCATTGCTTGATAATATGCTCATTTTCAGGCTTAAATAGATGTTTAAATCTTCCTTGAAGAGCAAGGTAATCTCTTACTGGGATCACATTTTTAGGCCTATAGGTGATATTGAGTTTTTCACCGTTGATGATTTCATAAAGTGGAAAAACCAAGCTATCTACCGCCGCGTCACTAATTGTAATTGTATCTTTTGGATCAAACTTCCACTCTGTTGTGCAAGCACTCATCGCATTGATAAAGCATGGACCTTCAGTGTTGAGTGAAGTTTGCAGTTTTTTCACCATATCTTTCCATTTATTTGGTGCTACTTGTGCAACATAGGGCGCCCCATGAGCTGCCATAATCCCAACAATATCTTTTTTCATCTTTTTTTCACCGTAGCTTACTCTCCCTGCTGGTGAAGTTGTTGTGCTTGCACCAATTGGCGTAGAAGAACTTCTTTGACCACCCGTGTTTGCATAAACTTCATTATCAAGACAGATATAGGTAAAATCATGCCCTCTTTCTACGCAACCGCTTAACCACTGAAAACCGATATCATATGTTGCACCATCTCCGCCAAAGGCAACAAATTTTACAGGAGCATCGGGATCTTTGAGTGTACCTTTTCTCTTTTTTGCTTTATACATTGCTTCTGCACCGCAAATGGCAGTTGAAGCATTTTCAAAACCGATATGAATCCAAGAAGTATCCCATGAAGTATAGGGATAAACCGCTGTTGAAACTTCTAAACATCCTGTGGCTGCAGAAATTACTAAGTTATCATCTGTACAATTCATCAACTCTCGAACAATCATTGAGTGAGCACAACCAGGACATAGTAGGTGAGCACCTTCAAATCTTTCATTCGCTGTTGAAAATTGTCGTAAGTTTTTAATCGTTTTACTCATTGCTCATCCTTAAAAAAATGATAATTTTGGACCACGAAGGCCTGAAAACTGCTGTGTTGGCGTTACAAGCTTGCCTGCATCGGCATTTGCTTTTGTTTCAGCGATAATCTCTTTGAGGTTTTNNATCGTCATATCTCTACCGCCAAGTCCATAAATGTAATTTGACAAAAGAGGTCTTTTTTCGCAATTGATCATTGCGCCACTAATTTCATTAAAGAGCATCCCAAGCGCACCACCAGGGGAGCTTCTATCCATCGCTGCTACTGCTTTGACATCTTTGAGTGCATCAACAATTAAATCTCTTGGAAATGGTCTAAATACTCGAGGACTTACAACACCAACCTTTATGCCTTGTTCATCTCTCATTATTTGTGCAGCAGCTCTTGCACTTTCTACAGTTGTACCAAGAGCTACAATAGCAATCTCTGCATCATCCATCATATATTTTTCAACACGGTTATATTTTCTGCCTGTAAGCTTTTCAAACTCAGCAAACACTTCATCAATCACTGTAGTTGAATCGATAATTGCTTTGTGCTGCTTTGCTTTATGCTCAAAATGCCAAGGCTCTTCAGTTTGTGCACCATAGGTTACTGGTTTTTGAAAATCTAGCATACTATTTATCTCTACATAATCACCAATAAATGCGTAAGCTTCCTCATCTTGAAGAGGGGAGACATTTTGTGCGGTATGCGAACAGATAAATCCATCTTGATGCACTTGAACTGGAAGTCTAACATCCTTATGCTCTGCAATTTTAAATGCACAAAGCATCAAATCATATGCTTCTTGAGGACAATAGGTTGCTAAGTGTATCCACCCAGTGTCTCGACCCATATACATATCTGAGTGGTCACCATTTACATTGAGTGGAGCAGCAATCGCTCTATTGACAACACCAAGTACAATTGGAAGCCTCATACCGCTTGCTTGATAGAGTGTTTCTATCATCAATGCATACCCTTGAGAACTCGTTGCAGTTGCAACTCTACCACCTGCAGCAGCAGCACCAATACATCCACTCATTGCAGCATGTTCACTCTCTACCATGATAAATTCGCCATCAATATATCCATCAGCTAAAAATTGTGAATAGTTTTGCACTGTAGGCGTTGATGGCGTAATTGGATAAGCTGCAACAACATCAATTTGTGCTTGTCGCATCGCTTGGGCAAATGCCATATTTCCATCCCATACTTCAACTTTGTTTAATTCTAATTTTTTAGCCATTACTCACCTTTTTTCTTTTTTTCTGGCCACTTCGCTAGAGCCTCTTGAATATCTTCCTGCTCTGCAAACATAAGAAGTGACTTTGGATTTGTAGGACAAACCTCAGAACATACTCCACACCCTTTACAGTGGTCATAATCAATTCCAATCATCTTTTTATCTCTACTAATAATAGAGGAATCTGGACAGAACACCCAACAATTTTGACAATCGATACAAGTATCTCTATTGTAAACTGGCTTAATAACTCTCCAATCTGCACAGCTTGCGGTATATGAGTTTGTTTGTGCATATGGTCTATCCTCAGGCCTAATAAAAGCTAAGTTATCAACCTCTTTATCAAATGATCTTAGTATAGTACCAGTAGTTACTTCATCCCAACCTATATGTTCCATACAATTTCCTTTTAGTGTACTTCGTTATAAGCTCTCTCAATTGCTGCCATATTTGCATCAATTATCTTTTGGGGAAACTTTTTTAAAGTTTTTAGCATCTTTTCTTTAAAAGTATCTATATCAAACATATTAGATACCTTCATCAATGCGCCTAACACTGGAGTGTTTGGAATCGCTCTACCAATTGTTTCTTGTGATATCCTAATACAGTCAACGACATAAACCTCTTTATCTTTTAGCTTTGGAGCTTGTGCAATCAACTCCTCTTTTGGTAGATGAGTTGTAATAATATATTTGGTAGATTCTTTTTCATTCATTGTGATATTGCCTGTAAAAGTTAAAGCAGGGTCAATTACTAAAACATAGTCAGGTTCCATATATTTTTCATGGTTGATGATTGGTTTATCATCTATTCTATCATACGCCGTCATTTCGGCACCTCTTTTTGCAGAACCATAAAATGCAAATGCCTGAACATACTTTCCTGTGCTAGCAAGCACATCTGCTAAACCTTTTGCACCAGTTACTGCACCTTGACCAGCACGACTATGCCATCTAATTTCTAACATATCCTTCTCCTAATTATTAGACAATGCAAAGCATTCTAA
>JGI26787J52750_100109_pt1 | contig 10243 bp, 9 predicted proteins | sample WilGeyfunne61714_FD_52750 | JGI IMG/M metagenome (IMG submission 52750)
GGGGGTTTTAGAGGAACAAATCCAGTGAACTTTGTCTGGATTTGTCACTTTCAAATAGGGAGTTCACGCCGAATTCGAGTATGTTGATTCTCTGCATGAGGTATGGATCAATGGGATATTTTCCGGCTAGTTCCTTTGATATTTCCAGGTATTTTATGACTGAACCCTTTGATACTGTTAGTACAAGGTTCCCGCCACATTTGCATTTTCTTGTTAGTGGTATTCGCCTGTATTTCCTGTTGCATCTTGTACATCGTACCTTCTGTTTTGTGAATGCTCGGATGTTCCCCATCATATCTGGTAGGAAATGTGAGATTAGAACGCCCTCCACCACTCTTCGCTGGTCTACGGCCCTTATTTTCTCTGCAAGTTCGATCTGTGAATTGACCTTTTCTTTCATTGTAGGTAACATTTTATATAGGCAGGTTTTAGGTCCTGAATTGATATTTGAGGTGTCATGGGAAAACATTAGTCCTTTGTATTGTCTTGGTGTGCCGAGACGTTTTTTAACATTATCAATTAGGACAGTGACCTTTGATGGTTTTGCATATTCTAATGTTTTTTCATAGAATGCTAGTGGTAATGAATCCATTGTGTCGATGTTATGTGATTCGTCATCGATTCCTTCAGGGTCTATTCTTGATGATATGACAAGTGGCGCGTCCATGCTCCCTCCCCTACTAATTGGAAGGTATGTTTTAGAGAAATTGAGCAGGGCATCTAATAGTAGTATTATGGCGTCCTCATCACTGTCACAGTTCCTTCTTTTGGCTGAGTGGAAGTATGGGTGCGCATAACATGCTGATGCTTCAGTGAATCCTATTATCCTCCCTAGGACTCCTGCAGAGGTGTGGGGTGCCAATCCGATTATTAAGTGCCCGATTAGATCTTCTTGTCCTCGGATATTATAGAATCTTTCAAGGTCGTAAAAGTTTTCTAGGAGGTCGTCGACGAATGATGCGACTTTCATGAGGTAATGGGCGCATTCCTTGGATATTACTACGTCTTGGACTTTCAATTCTACTATCTGGTCCTCGTCTTTTAAGGGTTTGCCTTGGAAGTCTATCTTGTATCCCAGTTCTTTTAACTTTTCTATGGTCACGCCAATCTCTGAGGGTTTGAAGTGGGTGAGTGGTAAGTCTGTGGAATCGTGTCTTATTGTAGAGTCCTTGAAGGTGAAAACATCATTCTTGGCCCTTAGAACACCCTTTTCTAGTGGTTCTGGGAATTTGTCGTGGGATATCATTCCCTCGACTCCTTTTATTTCTTCGAGTTTGCGGACTCCCATGCTTTCGGTGGCGTTCTTTAAAAGTTGCACGAGGTTTATGGATCTTTTGCTTGGTTTGCCCATTTCTGTTTTTTCACCGCATTGTGGGCATTTTGATTGCATGAAGCTTATTTTGCATTTGGGACATTTTGCACGGCCTATTTCTACTCTAATGTTTCCTTTTTTAGCTGCGTCGATGATGTTTCTTCGGCTGCCACCATGTTTGCCTATTGGGAATAGTACGTGGGGTGCTGGACGCATTTTCCTTTCTTTGCTTTTTTCGGGTCTTCCGACGCGCGCCCCAATATAAGTGGGAGCTTTCTTCATTATCTTCACAGGGGATACTTTGTTTATTGCTTTAATCGGGTCTTCCTCATTTTCTAGAGGTTTTTTGAGGGTGTTTAGGAGTGCGTATGTGTCATCGGCTCCTATTATAACTTTGCCCTTTCTGAGTTTATGTGGGACTCCCAGTATCTCCAGTATTCTCTTTGGTGGTGCTAGTGGCAATTTTAGTCTGCCTTTTTCCTTTTTTCCATGTTGTAGCCACTCGTAGAGGTTGTTAAGATCCTCTGTGGAGACGTCATGGTAGAAGTAGGTGTAGCGAGGATGTAATGGCACATCATATTCCATAGAGATCTTGAATGCTTCTTTTGCATCTAATTTTATCTTATTCCACTGGCCCTTGAATCTTTTAAAGTTTAGGGGGTCTTTTCTGGCATCATATTCTTTTGAATTGAGGATTGATTGTATCCACCATTCTTCGCACCATGCTGCGGGCATTAGTATGTGGTTGTTCCTTAAAAATTCTCCGAAGGCCACTAACATGTCGCCTAGGAATAGTATTTCTTCCACTTCTGGTTTGACTTTCTTTGCTTTTTCGATTGTTTCGATTTTGATTACATCCCCGTTTTTGAGTTTGACTATTGGTCCTTCGATTGTGTCCACTGGCACCACGCAATTGCCTTTTCCCGGTCTTTCAATTTTCATCTGCGTCCCTATTGCTAAGAATTCTAAAAGTTCCATTGTAGCTGGGTTCACTCCCATGGCAGCTAGTCCTGTGTTCCTTGAACGACCGTATCTTAGTCTGAACGCTCCTTTTTCTGATGGGCATCCTAGGACTGGTCTTCCCCCGATTATATCTTCTATGTACTTGCTGTCGGCTTTTATAGTGATTTCATCATTTTTATCGGATTTTGGAGTTTTTGAGAATTCCTCTAGCCAATCCCATCCTTTAAGTTTCATTTGCTTGGCGTATTTAAGCACCTTGGGGGCTTTTTGGATGACTCCCTCTACCATCGCAAGTAGGGCTCCTCCACGGATGTGATTGGTTTCTACACGCTTAAGATCCCTGTGTGAAACTTCTATCTTGTCTGTTGGCTCCCCAGTGACTTCTACTGGGATATTTTCAGCGGCTAGTCTCACTTCGTCCAGGGTTGGGGAATATTGTAGGTTTGTCACTTCTGATTCGTATAATTCCACTTCTTCCACGTAACGTTCTATTTCCCTGTCAGTTGGCTTGTAACGATCCAATCCTACCTTTATCCTTATATAATCTGCTATTAGAACTGCTAATGCTGATGCAGTCCCTCCAGCACTCCTTATAGGCCCTGCGAAGTATACTGCCAGGTAATTTGATTCATCAAAATTGTTCTTGATAATTACCTTGGCGATTCCTTCTAGGGGTGCTGCTACAACACCCTCTGTTAGTATTGCAAGGGCTGTTCTCAGGGCTTGATCAGCAAGTTCTTGTCTCCTGGACCATAATCTGTCCTCGTCTGTTTCATCTATCCGCTGGGATGCTATCTCAGCAGCAATCTTAAACGCTATCTCCTCCCTACTATACTCTTTTTCTAGGGATTTGATTCTCTGGGCAACACCCTCAGGTCCTACTAGTCCTTCAACCCTCTCTGCAAGGTCCTTTGCAAGTGGTATTTCAGGTTCCGTCGAAGCATCTAGGCCCTTAGNCCTGGCTTTATAGGCTATATCATAAAGTTTATTCGTCTCTTTCTCTAATTCATTAAAATACTCCATCATACTCATAACCCTAAAAAGATGATTTTTTGATCCTCCCAGATAATTTATATTATAGGGGATATAAAATTTCTACAGAAGGTTATAGGGGTGATCAGAAAATGGCTAAAAAGGATAAAAAGACGCTTCCACCAAGTGGTGCTGGCCTTGTAAGATATTTTGAGGAAGAGACAAAGGGTCCTAAGCTCACACCGGAACAAGTAGTTGCAATGAGTATAATACTAGCTGTATTCTGTCTATTGCTCAGGTTCTCAGGTTAAACTCTTCGGTGATCTGATGGCGATCCACCCCATTGAATTCAGATACGGCACGCCAGAGATGAAAAGGGTATGGGATGCTGAAAACAAACTACAAAAAATGCTAGATGTGGAAGCAGCTATAGCCGAGGCAGAAGCCAGCCTAGGAATCATACCAGAATATGCTGCGGAAGAGATAAAAAGAAAAGCCAACACAAAGTATGTGAAACTTGAAAGAGTGAACCAACTCGAGAAGGAGACAAAGCATGACATTGCAGCATTAATAAAAGCGCTGGCAGAACAATGCGAAGGCGACGCAGGAGAATACATACACTTTGGAGCCACTTCAAACGACATAATAGACACGACAAATTCCTCACTCTTTAAAGAATCCATAAAAATCCTAAAAGAAAAAATTATCAGATTAATAAAACTCTTTTTAAAATTGGCGGATGAAAACAAGAAAAGGGTTTGCATTGGCCGAACACATGGCCAACACGCACTACCCACAACTTATGGCATGAAATTTGCCCTCTGGGCTGATGAAATGCACAGAAACCTTGAAAGGTTAAAATCGGCCGAGAAAAGATTATGTTTAGGTATGGTGACTGGGGCGGTGGGCACCACGGCAGCCCTTGGCGAAGAGGGCTTGAAAGTACACTTGAAAGTTTCCAGGTTGCTTGGCCTGGAACCGGCTTTAATATCAAATCAGGTTATCCAAAGGGATAATCATGCCGAATTTATCATGGTATTGGCCAATATTGCCACGACCCTCGACAAGATAGCCTTGGAGATCCGTAATCTTCAAAGGACGGAGATCATGGAAGTGGGTGAGAAATTCGACCCTGAAAAACAAGTTGGAAGCAGTACAATGCCCCATAAAATGAACCCAATAACTGCAGAGCGTATATGTGGCCTGGCTAGGGTTATACGTTCACATGTGATAACTGCACTAGAGAATGATCTGCTCTGGCATGAAAGGGATCTCACCAACTCATCCCCAGAACGTATAATATTCCCAGAATCATGTATATTAACAGACTACCTCCTACACTTAACCACGAACTTAATAGAGAATCTTGTATTCTTTGATGAGAATATAGAAAAGAACCTTAAACTTACAAATGGTCTTATAATGGCAGAAAGATTAATGGCAGAATTAGCTAAGAGGGGTATGGGAAGGCAAACAGCATATCGTCTCGTGAAAGAATGCGCAATAAAAGCCAACCAGGAAAGAGTACCCCTTATAAAAGTTGCAGGAGAAAAAAAGGAAATAAGAGAATATCTAAGCCGCGAGGAACTTGAAAATATCATGGATCCTTACACATACATAGGTTCTGCCATCAAAATAGTTGAAAATGTGCTCAAAAGATCAAGAGAATGGTTCTAAGATTCTCCCATAATAGGAATGGATAATCTTATTCTCTTTTTATTGGTGGGGTATAAGATCGTAGAAGTAGTGACAGTGACACGACCGTCACTGAACTTAATGCCATTGCAAGGCCTGCGAATTCGGGTTTGAATGTTAATTTGAATATTAGATAAAGTAGGCCGGCTGCTACTGGTATGAGGACCATATTATATGCAAAAGCCCAGAATATGTTCCATTTGACGCGTGAGACAATTTTATGGGATAATTGCATGGCTGCGGGGACATCGACCGGATCATCCTTCACCAATACTATATCAGCTACTTCTATCGCAACATCTGTACCGCTTCCAGTGGCGATTCCAACATCAGCTGCTGCAAGGGCTGGAGCATCACCTTATACTATCACCAACAAATGCTACACTAACATTTTTGCGCATCTTGGAAACTATATTAACTTTGTCTTTTGGTAGGACTTGTGAGAGTACCCTAGTTATTCCCAGTTTCTCTGCCATAATCCTTTGCTGTTATAGGATTATCTCCAGTTACCATAACTGTTTCTAGGCCCATTTTCTCTACGGCCTTTATGGCTTTTGGGGAATTTTCTTTTATTTTATCCGAGACTGCGATGATCCCTAAGGGCTTCTGGTCCCTGCCAACTAATACTATGGTTTTACTTTCTTCCTGTAATTTTGATATTATACCCTTAATATTGTCATGGTATTCTATTGTCCTTGAACAAACTTATATTACCTATTATGATTTTTATGGGAGTTGGTGGATCCTCCTAGATCTTCTCCAGGGATTGAATTTTGATATGGGGTATGTTTTTTTGCTTTTGAAACTATTGCTTTGGCTATGGGGTGTCTTGAATTGGCTTCGATGCTAGCAGCTAATTGTAGGATATCTTTTCCGCCTCCTTTTAAAGGTATTATATCTGTGACGTATGGTTTGCCCTCGGTGAGCGTCCCTGTTTTATCAAAGAGTATGGTCTTTATTTTTTCAGAAACCTCTAGTATTTCGCCTTTTTTGATGAGAATACCGAGTTCCGCGCCCCTGCCTATACCAACCGTGACTGCTGTTGGTGTTGCGAGTCAAGAGCGCATGGGCATGCCACTACTAATGTGGATATAAAGACTGTTAAAGAGAATAATAGTCCCTGCCTTTAAAGTACCAAAATATAAAAGCTGTGAATGCTATTAATTAGAAGCGTGGGTATAAAAATATGACACCGCTCTATCAGCTATCCTCTGTAATGGGGGTTTAGACCCTTGAGCTTCTTCCACCAATCTTATGATCTTTGCCAGGAAAGTTTCTTCCCCTGTTGTTTGGATTTTTATGATGCCATCAGTGTTGATGGTGCCCGCCACTACACTCTTTCCTTTATCTTTGAATACTGGGATTGGTTCTCTTGTTACCATAGACTCGTTAATGTGCGCTCGTCCTTCAATGATAATACCATCTACTGGTATCCTATCTCCAGTTTTCACGATTATATCACTCTCTTTTAGAGTTTCTACTGGCACTTCTATTTCCATATCGTCCTTAAGTATGGTTGCAGTGTCTGGTTGGAGTTCCATCAATTTTTTCATAGCCTCGGATGTTTTACCCTAGCCCTTGTCTCAAAGTATCTTCCAAGTGTTAAAAAAGCTGCTAACATTAAAGCGGTTTCATATAAGATGAAATTTTGTGATAGGATATTAAATGTGCCTAGTACACTGGAAGTGAATGTGACTCCGATACCCCATTAAATACATGACGTCCATGTTGAGTGTTTTAGCTTTGAGTGAACGTAGCGCGGCATTGAATATGTGGGATAGCTCACATATAAGAAGGGTGAAATCGACACTATGAATTGTTCATAAATGGAAATTCTATCCTGGAGTACATCATGATCATAAGGGGTATCGAAACCCCCCTAAACCTACTATTATCCTTCTCTTTTTAGATTTAAGATCCTCTGAAAGCTTTTCATCAACTATTTCCCTTTTAGTTCCCAGGAATTGGTATCCGAGTTCTTCTATGACTTTTTAATATCTTCTATGGATATTAGGTCCCTATTATATTCTATGTATGCTGTTTCAGCTCCTAGGTTCACTGTAGCATCTATTATGCCCTCAAGTTGTCTTAATCCTGATTCTATTGTCTTAGCGCACATTGCACAAGTCATGCCACCTACTTTAACCTGAATTTTATCATTTAAAACTTGATACCCTATTTTATCACTTTTTCTATGTCCTTAATCCCGGTTTCTTGGGGATCGTATTATAGTGGCTTTCGCTGTTGCAAAGTTTACATTAGCCTCCTTAACACCCTTGATTTGTTTAAGTGCTTCTTCTATTCTTAGAGCGCAACCCCGCGCAGCTCATCCCACCTATTTTAATATTAATTTTCATAATACCCTTAAAAGATCTTTGAATATTTTACCATCTTTTACTACGAGGAGTATGTTGTCAGGGTCTGCGAGGCTTTCTATATCTTCAAGGGGGTTCTCTTTCACAACTATAATATCTGCAAGTTTGCCCTTATCAAGGCTCCCTATCTTATCATCCCATCCAATACACTCCGCCGCTTTTAAAGTGGCAGATTCTAGGACCTCCCAGGGCTCCATCCCAACTTTGGATAAGTATGAAAGTTCTTTGAGGTTCTTGCCATGTTCTATAACCCCTGAGTCGGTGCCCATGATTAATTGTACACCTTCTTCGTAGGCAACCTCTATATTTTCCCTATGAACCTTGGCGACTTCTATAGCATCATTCCTAGTGTAACTTGGAAGTTCACCTTTTTTGGCTTCCCTGGCAAGTTCTGCCGTTACAAGAAGCGTTGGCACGAGATAAACCCCTTTATCCCGCATTTCAGCTGCTGTTTTTTTGTCAATGTAGGTTCCATGTTCTATTGAATTTATACCGGCTTTTATAATTTTTTATACCTTCAAGTCCGTGTGCATGCGCCATGGTTTTTACCCTTGAAGCGAGCCTCATCTACCATAATCTTTAACTCTTTCTTGGTGAATTGGGTGTCATCAGGTTTATCATTGGCACTCATCACCCCACCAGTGGCCATTATCTTTATGACATTTGCTCCGGCCCTTAAAATTTCTCTAGTCTTTTTTCTCACCTCGGATGCGCCATCACATATGCTGCTAGGTAATCCAGGATATTTAAGTTCAATATTTAAACCTGATTTCATGTGAAAATCGAAATGGCCGCCTGTTGTTGAAATGGGGACCACACTTATCTGCATTCTAGGTGCCGGGACTATACCCTCTTCTGAGGCGAGTTTAACTCCAAAATCCGCCATCCCCGCGTCCCTTATTGTGGTGACTCCCGTGTTGAGTGTTGTGCGCATATTATTGATAGCATTATAAAAATAGAATGATAGGGGCGTTTCTATCCTATCCTCTAATTTAAAACCTTTTTCCATGATATGTACATGTACATCTATAAAACCTGGGAGGATGAAATAATCATCTGCATCAATTACATGGGTTCCACTTTCGTCTTTGGTTGAAATAGATTCAATTGTATCCCCCTTTACCAATATTGAACCTTTAAAATGATTATGCGCTTTTAAATCTATTATTTCACCTTTAATTATTAGATTATTCATGAAAAGAACACCCAATATTTATGTTAACATTATATGTAAGTATTTATGGGGGTCATATCAGCAGCGAATCAATTTATGGGATGGTTTTGATAATACCAGAATAACCGTCGACTTCAACTTCCATGGAATTCTTTATGATCTTCATGACGTCTTTTTCTGGCTGATCCACTAGGGGTATACCTGCCATTATAGCTCCAGTGGCTATTATAGGCTCCGCATTTTTGCATATGATCGCTGCCGGCGCTTTCTCATTCTTTGCTAATTGGAATATTATATATGAGCCTACAGTAGATCCCTTGCCTCCAGGGATTATAAGGATCTTATCCTTAAGGTTTTCACCATATAAGGGGTGTCTAGGATCTATTATAGTTCCTGTTTTAGGGTCCACACCACCAAGAAAACTTAAAGGTTCACGGGATACAAGAGCCTTTCCACGGCCCGCACCCTCTGATAAAACCCTACACTTTATATTCATCTTCAAAACCTTATATTTCCTTTTTCATGATTTCTCGAAGTACTGATGTCCCATAAGATCCTTTCGGAATTGAAAATTCTACAATTAAACCATCAGTGACTCTTTCAACTTTAGCATCCCATAATTTGAACCTTATGGGTCTGCGGATACCATGACTGCCCAATTGGGGCATTTTATCGCATTTAAAAAGGTCTAAGGTTATCCCTTCCTCTTTAAGGACCCTTCTCTCGATTTCACCTATTTTCTCTGTTGCGAGGGGAACCTTACTACCATATAATGGTGCTGTTGGATGGGCCTCAAACTTTTTTATCATTTCATCCAATTTTATAGGTTCTTTGTCATATATGATATGTTGGTGGTTGTCAACTATAATATCCCCCGGCATATACTTGTTGATACCGAATTTTGCACGTTCACTTACAACTTTGTTAAATAGATATGATTGATATGCATGGACAAACATCCTCTTTAAAGGCTTTGGTAATGTTTGTATTGCACGAGCATAAGACTCCTCAGTAAGNCCTCCCCTTCTTTTATCTTCTTTTATAAGCTTTTTGAGCATCATGCGCTCGTATCTCATGCTCGGTGGCATCATCTCATAGGCTTTTTCCAGTTCTCCCATATCATATGCTCTTCTCGCCTCCTTTATATTTTCTGGTTCGTCGTCATAAGGGTTGCCTATATATAAGTCCACAGCACTTTTAAGGTCTCCGAAGATTATAGCCCTGCCTACAAGGTGTGTGTTGGCCCTTGGGGTGCCGAAACGTTGCCAGCCATAATAATTGGGCACTCCAATTTTTGACAGTTCTTGGAGTGTGCTCTCTGCTTCTTCTTTGGCAGAGGGTTTCACACCTCTTATCCTGATACGGAATCTGTTACCGATTAATTGTCCCATCCTTAACTTTTTTTCGTGTCGGGCTATCTTAAGGAATTTAACATTCTGCAACTTTTCATCTAATCCCTTGACATCCTCTGGGTCGATGTTACTTATGCATATCCATTGTCTTGTGACTGCCATCTTGTCCTTCATCCCTGCGAAACCCATCCTCCAACGTGGCAAACTTAACTCCCTTGCAATATCTAATAAAACATCCAGGGTCGTTCTACCCTTTTTTTCCATCCAAATCCAAGTGTTAGGCCCTTGACCACTTGGTTGGACAAGTGGGATTTCCTCCACATAAAAATCTTCATATTTTATTCTAATCTTGCCACCTGTCCCAGCGCCTTTGGTTACATAGGTTTCAGCGTTTAACATT
>JGI26787J52750_100110_pt1 | contig 10212 bp, 10 predicted proteins | sample WilGeyfunne61714_FD_52750 | JGI IMG/M metagenome (IMG submission 52750)
GGAGCCCACCGCCATGACTCTGCCGAGTTTGACCGAAATCCGCCGCGGACACGCCAGCCGTGATGGTGCCGGCGTGAAAATTCACCGCCTGCACGACTTCCAGGGCGGCCTTGACCCCTTGCTAATGCTCGACGAACTGCGCGCCGCCCCCGACGGCAGTCACCTCGGGGGCTTCCCCGACCACCCGCATCGCGGCTTTGAAACCCTCACCTACCTGCTCGACGGGAAACTGCTGCACGGCGATCACCTGGGCAACCGGGGCGAAATCGGCCCCGGTGATGCCCAGTGGATGCGGGCCGGTCGAGGCGTGATCCATTCGGAAATGCCGCAGGCCGGCGCGCAAGGTCTGCATGGCTTNCAGCTCTGGATCAATCTACCGGCCGAACACCGCATGGACGAGCCGGCCTATCGCGACCTGCGCGCCGAGGACATGCCGCGCCAGCCGATTCCCGGCGGCACCCTGATCGCCATCGCCGGCCCGTGGTCACTCGACGACGGCAGCCACCTTGAAGGCCCGCTGCGCGAGCTTGGCCGGCAGGACGCTGCGCTGGCGCATCTTCAGTGGACGCAGGCAGGACAGCTGGCAATCCAGCTTCCCAAGCCATGCCGCGCCCTGCTGCGGGTACATGCCGGCAGCATCATCGACGGCCCCGCTGCCGGCGAGCTGGGCGTCTACCAAGGGGAGGGGCTGTTGCGGCTCGACGCCCGGCCGGACACCGGTGCGTTATTGCTGATTGGCCGCCCGCTGAACGAACCGATCACTCATCACGGCCCCTTCGTGATGAATACCGAGGCGCAAATCCGCCAGGCAGTAGCCGACTTCCAGGCTGGCCGTCTGACCGACTGACGCAGGCGGCGGATAATCACGCGAACATCAGACCTTGAACTGCCGCACCAGTGTCTCCAGCTCGTCCGCGTGACGAGACACCTCAAAGCCGGAGCGGGAAATTTCATCGGCCGTTTCGGCGGTCGCCCGCGCAATGACGTTGATCGAATCGATATTTGACTTCATCTGCGCCGAGACAGCGGATTGCTCCTCGGCCGCTGCCGCAATGCGGTTGTTCATATCCGCGAGCTGATTGATGGAATGGAGAATCTGCCGTAGGGACTCACTGGCCTTGACGGTGGCCTCTGCGCTGCGAGCGCTTTGCTCGCGCCCATCGCTCATTGCCCGCACGGCCTGATCGGCGCCCTTGCGCAAATTGTCGATGATTCCGGTGATTTCCTGGGTGGACTCCTGAGTGCGCGTGGCCAGCGAGCGAACCTCCTCCGCCACCACCGCGAAGCCGCGCCCCTGATCACCGGCCCGTGCCGCCTCGATGGCGGCATTCAGGGCCAGTAGGTTGGTCTGTTCGGCAATGCCGCCAATCACGTCCAGCACTTTGCCGATGGTCTGGCTCTGCTCGGCCAGGTCGGTGATGATCCGCTCGGCCTCGTCCATGTTCCGGTCCAATAAGCGTGCATATTCCGCACTGGTTTCCACCACCTGCTGACCAGACTCGACCTGCTCCTGCGCGTCCTGCACCGAGCGGGCGGTATTCTCGGCACTGCGGGCGACATCCTCGGCGGCCTCCAGCGTCTGGCTCATGCCCTGCGCCAACGCGTCCGTCTCCTGGCTCTGCTTCTGGGTACTGGCGCGCCCCTTCTCAGATGCGGCCATCAGCGAGCCGGAAGAGTCGCGCAGCACGCCGGTGGTATCGATCACCTGCTGGATCAGCCGCTGAATGGTGTCGGCAAAGGTATTGAACGCGGCGCTGACCTGAGCGATCTCATCCTTGCCCTGCACATCCAGCCGGCGAGTCAGATCGCCCTCGCCCTCGGCAATATCACGCATCCGCAGGGCAACCTGCTTGAGCGGCATGGACAGGGTCAATACCGACAGACTAGCAAGCACCACTACCAGGCCAATCGCAACCACCACAATCAGCCCCGAGGCAAACCAGGTCTGGCCGATCGTATCGCCAAGCAAACGGGTCTGCTCATCAATGGCACGGCGCTCGGCGTCGACAATCGCGGTGACGGTTCCCTCGATGCGCGCGAAGGCCGGAATCAGCTCATTGGCGACCCGGTAAGCATCCACCCGCCAATCATCGGCGGCGTGCATGTCAAAGGCCGTGCGGGCCGCTTCGGCGAACTCCGGCAAAATACGCGCGAGTTCCTCGATGGCCTCTTCCTGCTCGAAGGTCAGCAGGTAGCTGTAGCGCGACTGCACATCGTCCACCCGATCCATCACCTGCCCCAGATACAGGCTGAAATTCTCGTCCAGTGCCGAGCTACGAAACGCGAGGTAGCCGCGCAGGGCAGCCAGCACGTTGTTCCAGTCGGCACGCAGATGCGCCAACTCCATCACCAGTCCCCGGCGGCGCGGGTCGAAGCGGGTCTCGGCCTCTTCCCTTAGCAGGGTGGCGGTATGCTGAGAGATGACCATGGCGCGTGGGTTGGCATGGGCATTGGCGTACGCCATGCCCGGCATATTGCGATTCTCGTCCGCCGTGATATCCATGATTTGAGCTGCCAGCGCTGTGAACGCCCTCACCTGGCCATTCAATTCGGAAAAGTCGGCATCACTGAAGCCGGCCAGCTGCTGCTGGCTGTCAGCCGCAGCCCGGCGGGCCTGCTCGAAGCGGTCGCGATCACGCGTATCCTTGCTTTGCAGGTACAACCCCAACGAGGAGACCATCCGCTCCAGTTCGATCAGCAGCGCATCGGCGGCGAAAGCCGCCGGCTGACGCTCCTGCGTCACCTAATTGGCGGCCCGTTCAATGGCATTGAGGTTGATGGCCGTAAACACGGCCATGCTTAACAATAACGCAAGAACCAGGCCGTAGCCGATCAAGGTCTTGACGGTAATACTGAGATTGGCGACCAGCGCTTTCATTGTTCCTTGACTCTCCCGCTCCGCGACGCCTATGACAGCGCCTTGATGACTTATCGGCGCCCGGCTCGAAAGCCTTTCATCAAAGATTTCGGGGCCGCATAAAAGCTCTTTGTATTTATGTGGCTACTTGACCACAATCGCTAGTCAATGCGAAATAGAAAACTCTTTTTATCCGCAAAGGCTTGTTCATGACGAAATTTGTCGCCCGCCATGTACTGATCACCGGCTGCTCCTCGGGCATCGGGCTATGTACAGCCCGGGGACTTCGCCACCGGGGCCACCGGGTCGTGGCGTCGGTGCGCCGTAACGAGGACATCGCCGCCCTGCGCGAGGAAGGCTTCGAGGCGGTACGCATCGACCTGGACGACAGCGACAGCATCCGCCAGGGCTTCGACGAGGCGCTGCGCTGCCTCGACGGCCGGCTTGATGTACTGTTCAACAACGGCGCCTGGGGACTGCCGGGCGCGGTGGAAGACCTGACTCGAGCGGCGCTCCTGGCGCAGCTGCAAACCAATGTACTCGGCTGGCTGGAGCTGACCAACCTGGCGATTCCCATCATGCGGCGACAGGGCTTTGGCCGGATCATCCAGAATAGTTCGGTACTCGGTTTTGCCGCGCTGCCCTACCGGGGTGCTTATGTCGCCAGCAAGTTCGCGCTCGAAGGCCTGTCGGACACCTTGCGGCTGGAGCTCAAGGGCAGCGGCGTCTCGGTCTCGCTGATTGAGCCGGGGCCGATCGAAAGCCGCTTTCGCGCCAATGCCCTGACCGCCTTCGAACGCTGGATCGACCATGAAAACAGCCTGCACGCTCCCCAGTACCGCAACCAGCTTGAGCGCATGAAAAAGCCCGGCCCGGCAGCCCCCTTCACCCTACCGCCCGAGGCGGTGCTGAGAAAAGTGATCCATGCGGTGGAAAGCCGACACCCTCGCACACGGTATCCGGTCACCCTGCCCACCCATGCCTTTGCGGTGCTCAAGCGCATCCTGCCGATCAGCGCGATGGACTGGGTGCTGCGCAAGGCCTCCGGGGACGGAAAACGGTAAAGCGCCAAATGGAAGAAAGCAGTCTGCACGCGACGCTGGCGCTGGGCTATCTGATCATCGAATGGGTCATCCGACTGGTGATGCTGTTCATCGTGCCATTGCGGCGCCCGCCGGCCACCGCCACGGCCTGGCTGCTGTTGATCTACTTCTGGCCAGTACCCGGACTGCTGGTGTACCTGATCGTGGGACGCTCGCGGCTTTCGCCACATCAGCAGCAACGCATCGACGAGCTACAGGACCGCCTGATGCCCACCCTGGGCCATCTGGAAAACCACCCGCTGGTTTCCCGCCCGGCGCTGCCGCCGGAAATGGGCGCGGTGGCGCAGGTTTCCCGCCGGATTGCCGCCCTGCCGGAGCTCGGTGGCAATCGGGTTCGCCTGTTCGACGGCCCCGCACAGTGGGCTCGTCAATTGGTCGCGGATATTGACCAGGCCCAACAGTCGGTGCATCTGTTGTTCTATATCGCCAGACTGGACCACTACACCCAGCCGATATTCGACGCACTGGCAAAGGCGGCGGCAAGAGGCGTGGAAGTGCGACTAATGGTCGATGACCACGGCAGCGCCGACTTTCTGGCCGACTTGCGTGCCTGGGCGCATTCGCAGTCGGTGGCACTGGATGCGGCCATGCCGCGTCACTGCCTATGGCGATACCGGAGCCGCTTCGATCTGCGCAACCACCGCAAGGTCATTGTCATCGACGGCATGATCGGCCACACAGGCTCTCAAAATCTGGTGGCGCCGGACTTTCAGCCGGGCATGGTGTACCAGGATCTGATGATGCGCCTCGAAGGCCCGGTGGTGCTGGAAATGCAGCTGGTGTTTGCCGGCGACTGGTTTGTCGAGCGCAACGAATTTCTGTCGGGCGAGCGCTACTTTCCGGCCCCGGATGCACGCGGCGAGGTGGTCGCACAGGGGCTACCCAGCGGCCCGGAGTTCCCCGAGCCGGTTCAGCAGGGGTTGATGCTGAGCCTGATCCACAGCGCCACCCGCAGCATCTATCTGGTCACCCCCTACTTCGTTCCGGATGAGCCAACCCTGCTGGCATTGCGGTCAGCCGCCCTGCGGGGCGTGGATGTCCGGCTGGTGGTCTCCGAACGGCTGGATTCACGCCTGGTGCAGTGGGCGCAGGAGTCTTATTACGAAGAACTGATGGAGGCCGGCGTACGGATCAGTCGTTACCCCTCCGGCTTCCTGCACGTCAAGGCAGGGCTGTTCGATGGTGAAGTGGCACAGATCGGCAGCGCCAATTTCGACGTACGCTCCTTCCTGCTCAACGCCGAGTTCGGCCTGCTGTTCTATTCCAGCGAAATCGCGCTGAATCTAACACTGGGCTTTCGCCGCTATGAATCCGAGGCATTGCTGCTCGATTATCACCAGTGGCGCCAGCGTCCCTGGCCCGGCAAGATGCTGGAGAATGTTGCTAGACTGACCTCGCCGCTGCTTTGAAAAGCCGCGAAGGGAAATCCTCAAGCAAACAGCAACAGTCCAAGTGTCGCCAGCGCCGTGAACAGCGCATGACTGCCGATCACCGCCTTCATGCCCACAAGGCGTTCACGCTTGTCGGGGGTAACTGCCGGTGTGCGCAGCCAGCCGAAAACCGCCAACGGCAGCGCCAGCAGGCCAAGCAACACCCCGGTTGGCACTGCGCCCAGCCCGACCAGCAACCCGGTGAGCGCAAAGGCCCCGACCAACAACCCGCCCAGCGCCAGCCGAGCGCGCTCTGGACCCAGCCAGACCACCCAGGTCTTCTTGCCGGCCTGCTGGTCGGAGGGCGCATCCGGGAACTCATTGACCAGCAACAGCGCCGCCACCAGCAAACCGACCGGCAGGCCGGCCACCCAAGCGGCCAGACTGAATCCCTGCGCCTGAGTGAAGTAACTGCCGGTCACCGCCAACAAACCAAAGGTGACTGCCACCGCCGGTTCACCCATCGCGTGATAGTTAAGCGGCCAGGGCCCGGCGGAGTAGGCCAGCCCGATCAACACCCCAGCTACCCCAATCCACAGCAACGGCCACCCCACCAGCGCAACCAGCAACAGTCCCAACAGCAGCGATATCGCCAGCAGTACCGCCGCCAGCCGGACCATCTGCGCCTCGGTCAACAATCCCTTCTGGATCACTCGGCTGCCGCCGGCAAAGGGGGTGAGCGGGTCGGTGTTGAGCGGGTCGGCACCACGTCGGTGGTCCACGATATCATTGACCAAATTTGCCACCGCATGCAGCAACAATGCCGCGACCAAGGCCAACAGCAACGGCCAGGGCGCCACGGCGTGACCCTCCCGCCAGGCCAGCGCGCTGCCAAACAGTACCGGCAACGCCATGGCGGTGAGAAATTGTGGCCGGGTGGCAATCAGCCAGCGGGAAAAAACAAGGGTCTGCGCGTTCAAGGGTCCGTCCTGATCATGAAACTGTACGAATTGTACCCTGACAATCGCCTGTCGGCCTTGGTTAATCCTTCCCCTTTTTGGGCATGGCCAGCTGGTGCATTGGGAATGAGGAGAGCGTGAGTGCGCTGTCAGTCATCAATCAGCGCATCGATCTTCTTCCAGAGCTCGAAATACGCCTGCGCGGCAGGGGATCGCGGCTGGCTAAACACCGTAGGCATCCGGTCCACGCCCATTTGTTCCACCGCCGAGGCGTAGGGAATCTCCACCTCCCACAACCCCTTGATGTGTCCTTGCTGCTGGGCGAGAAAGTCGCGATGCAGCACGCGACGACGATCCACCATTGTCAAAAAGGCATGAACATGGCGGGGATGAATCCGCTCGCGGTCCATATGCTCACTCAACTGCTGCCAAGTGCGTTGTGACAGGTGAGTGGGAATCATCGGCACCAGCAGAATTTCAGCCGCTCGCAGGATATTGTCCGCCAACAGCGACATCCCCGGCGGGCAATCGATCCAGATTTCATCGAACTCGTCATGCAGCTCTTCGAGCATTCGGGCGATCTGGAATTCACCATGTTTCATCTCGTCCAGCGTCCGCTCCATATCCCGGTAGACCGGGTCGGAAGGTAGCAGCCAAAGGTTGCGATGCGGCGTCTTGCGAAGTGTCTTGCCCAGTTTCTTACCCTTGAGCAACTTCTTCAGGGACACGCCATCCAGCGCCGCCGTGCGCAAATACCAGGTCGAAGCGCCCTGCGGATCCAGATCCCAGATGAGCGTGCGCCGCCCATGCAGGGAGGAAAGGGCCGCCAGGTTGACGGCAGAAGCTGTCTTGCCGACACCACCCTTGATGGAAAACAGTGCAATTGTCTTGGTCATGTCCTTAAATGTTCCGGCCAAAGCTGCTGTTTCAGCATAACGCAGAATCAACACACATAAACAACGAACATCACCTTGGCTCACTTCAGAACGCTCGGATTTCTAACAAAACGCCTTTCACGGACACGCCTGTAGCCTGCCGGGTGCCAGCTCCCGGCCCGACCAGATCCACTGCGGGAATTCAAACCTCAGGTTGGCGGTTGGGTTAGGCGGTGGTGGAATCGATCACCGCCAACCGGCCAGGGCCGATTGCTTAGGCGTTGGCGCAGTCGGTGAGGGCTTGGGCGAGGCCTGGCCAGCGNGGTTGCCAGTCGAGGGCTTGTTTGAGCTTGTGGTTACNGACCCGTTTGGATTCACTCAGGAACTCGCGCAGCATGGGCGAGGCTTGCGCCTTGATGATTTCCAGCGGGGCGCAGGGCGGGCGCGGCAGGCCGAGGTGGTCCGCAATCTGCCAGGCGTGGTCGGTCATGGTCGAGGGGGTGTCGTCGGCAATATTGAACAGACCGGTTGGGGCCGCCGGGTCGCTCAGGCGCAGGCAGACGTCGGCCAGGTCGTCGGCATGAATGCGGTTGCTCCAGGGGGCCTGCTCGGGGCAGACCACCTGTGGCGGCGGGGGGCGTAGCCGCTCGCAGGCGAAGATGCCCGGCACCCGCAGGATGACCAGCTCGCTGTGCCATTGTTCGCAGGCGCGTTGCCATTGGCGCTCGGCGGATAGCCGCCGACGGGCGCGGGCGTTGGCCGGATTCGGCGGGCGGGTTTCGTCCACCCACTCGCCATTGCAGTCGCCGTAGACGCCGGTGGTGCTGATATATATCAGCCGTCGGGGCGGCGTGTCGCCACGGCGAATGCGGGCATTGATGGCATCGATCAACCGTTGGCTACGCAGATCGAGGTTGCCAGTGGGCGGCGGCGGGACGGTAACGAGAAGACAGCTGGCCGAGACTGCGATGGGCAGTCTGGGTCGGGGCAGATCAAGATCAAGCGTGACGCCGCCAAACGGGGACGGAGGTGGCCGGCGCGACAGGCTGAGCAGTGACCGCGCGGGGTGCTGCGCAACGGCAAGCCGCGCGACGCGGGCAGCAATATCACCGAAACCGACCAGCAGCAGGGGCGCGGTGACGGCCATGGGTCGGGGCGGCTCAGTCCTTGCCGGAGAAGTGGCGCGCCAATTGGGCGAGCTTGTCTTCCATGCTGAGGTTGGCGCTGGCTGCCGGGGTCGGCTTGTCGGCACNGCGCGTGCGCGACTGGCCGGCGCGGGGCGCAGCCCTGCCCTCGCCGCCCGGTCGCTTGCCATTCGCGCCCTTGCCGCCCGCGCCCCGACTTTCTGCGCCATTTCGGCCCCGGTTCCGACCGCTGTTGTGGCGGCGGCGGGTTTCACCGCCTTCGGTGCTGGCCTCGCCCTCGTTGTCGCGCCGACGGGGCTTGCGTTCGGGCTTGGGTATGCGGTCGAGCTGGACCTGGGCGTGGTCGCGCATGTCCTGGGTCACTTCGTCGGCCTCGCTGCCGTCGAGGTTGATCCGGTGGGTGGCGGTCAGCATGGCGCGGTGGTAGGCAATGCTGTTGGTGTAGAACTTGACGCCCCGGCGAATGGCCTGGGAGTTGAGCCCGTCAAGCGCCGCCGGTCGGTCAGCGAGTATCTGTTGCAGCACGCCAATCGCCAGCGGCTTGACTTCACGCGGGTCACGGGTGAAGGCGCTCGGCCAGGCTTCGGCAAAGCGTGCAATCACATCACGCGGATGGGGCTGTTTCTTTTTGACTTCCGGCTTGTCGGCCTCCGGGACACTGTCCTGCTCCCGATCAGCGGGCGGTGCCGTTTGGGCGGCGTTGTCCGGCGCAGTGGAAGGGGTTTCGGGGGCAGGAGTCTGCTCGGGGTTGAGCGGGTCGGTCATTGCATCGTTCCGGGCCGGTTACCGGGCCTTGTCTGGGTTGATCGTCTGGACGGCTGGCCGCCCGGCCCACTTTCGTGGCGATGGGCGGAGGGGCTTGTCGGCGCTACCCGACGCATCTCGCCGGGGCCATAGCTTAGCCTGACTGGCGGCATCCTGCAAAACAGTCGGGGCGCGGTGGTTATTGAAGCAGGTCGTAGACGATGTCGGCCACCACTTGTCCGGCCAGATCAGCGATCACCACGTCGGCACCGACCCGGTAGTAGCCGTAGCGCTCCGGCAGGGGCTGCAACTGCCGCACCAGCTCTCTAGGAAGCGGTTCGTAAGCGATGCCGGACGGTGGCCAGGTGCTGCCTCGGGCAAGCCGTTTGGCATGGCCCGGCGGGATCTTGCCTTGTTTGGCCAGCCCCGGCGGCAGGTTGCGTTGGTACCAGTTCTGGATGTTCCTGCGCTCACGTTCGGAGATCTGGAAATGATCCGGGGAGCCCCGACCCCGGTCGGCGCCGGCATGAGCGGGCGGGCCGGCGTGCGGCGGCGGTCCGGCATGGACCGTCACTCCCAAACCCAACGCCGTCAGGGCTGACAGGGCGAGAATCATCTGCTTCACTTCGCACTCCTTACGATACAAAACGGTACGGGCTCAGCACATTGCAGACATTAACGACTAGCCCATTAACGAGTCAGACAGAGTGTATCCCATCTTGTTCCAACTTCGGCGCCCCTGCTCCGCGCAACCGCCCATGGCTCATTGCAACCAGTCGTAAACGATGTCGGCTACCACGCGCCCGGCCAGATCGGCAATGATCACATCCGCATCGACCCGGTAATAGGCATAGCCCGGCGGCAAAGGCCGGAGCTTGCGCGTCAACTCACGAGGCAGGGGTACATAGGGCACACCCGGTGGCCAGGGGCTGCCGATCGCCAAACGTTTGACATGACCCGGAGGGATCTTGCCCTGCTTGGCCAGCCCCGGTGGCAACCGGTACGTATACCACTCGCGAATAAGCTGACGGTCACGATCCAGAAAGCGCTGCCGCTCTGTCGCCTGGAGGGGTGCCTGCATGTACGGAGACCCTCCGGCATGTGCAGGCGGCCCGGCGTGTGGCGGGGGCGAGGCCTGGCTGACCAGCCCCCACCCTAG
>JGI26787J52750_100111_pt1 | contig 10207 bp, 10 predicted proteins | sample WilGeyfunne61714_FD_52750 | JGI IMG/M metagenome (IMG submission 52750)
TTGCCCGAAGGGTTGTGGACAAGGAGGTCCACAAGGGGCGAAGACCAGGGATGAGCGGTTCGCGGGTCCCCCGCGAACAGCGGCCTCGAAAAACCACAGGGATGGGGTTTTTCGACATTCCCAGGGTTGCCGACCCGGCCTCGCCCCGGCTTCAACTGCCAATGGCGGCGGGCTAGAAAAGTTCGGCTCTGCGCTTCGGTTCTTGAGCGATGGGTGGCTCAAGGGGTCAAAGACGCCGGGTCAACGATTCAAGGATCAAGGTTGTCGCCGTGGCCGCTATGGGTCGGATGGGGGGCGCCTAGCGGGTCCAGTCCCGCTTCGCGGAGCATGGCGCAGAGGCGGATCAGTGGCAAGCCGATCAGGGCGGTGGGGTCGCTGCCCTCCATGGCGTCGAACAGCGTGACTCCCAAGCCTTCGGACTTGAAGCTGCCGGCGCAGTCGAGCGGATTTTCGCGGCGGATATATTCGCGGATTTCGTGGCCCGCCAGGGTTCGAAAGCGTACCCGGTAGGGGATTAGGTCGCATTGGCGGCTTCCGTCGGGAGCGATCAGGCAAAGCCCGGTCAGGAAGGTGACGGTCTTGCCCGAGGCGTCGGCAAGTTGTCGATGGGCGTGTTCCACCTTGCCCGGTTTGCCGAGAATGGTGCTGCCGTTGATGGCTACCTGGTCGGAGCCGATTACGAAACAGCCCGGCTCTTGCTGCGCGATGGCAGCGGCCTTGGCCTCGGCCAACCTTTGGACCATTGCCTCGGCGCCTTCGTCCGGGTGGCGGCTTTCGTCCACTTCGGCGGCCTGGCATTCAAACGGCAGCCCCAGTCGCTGCAACAGTTCGCGACGATAGGGGGAGCGGGAAGCCAGGATGAGGCGTTGGGAGGCATGGTGTTTCTGATCGATCATTACTTTGCTTTCTGTCGACGAAAACCGTAATATTAGCGGATTATGTCCGATTGTTTAGACCCGGCCCGTCTGGCCACTCAAGGCGCCCGGCTTGAGGGAGAGTTTCCCGTTGGCGTGCTGGCGCGGATTCAGGACGTGTCGCCGGAGGCGAGCGGTCCGGTTCGTTACGATTTGCGCTTCATGCGTGACCCGGCCGGCGCAATTCGACTGGAAGTGCGGGTTGCCGCTCAGCTTCAGCTTCGCTGCGAGCGCTGTCTGGAACCCATGCCCTGGGATGTGCGGTCCGAGACCGTGGTGGCGGTGGTGTTTTCGGATGACCAGGCGCGTGAGGTCGCCGGCGACCTGGAGCCATTGGTGGCCGATGCCGAGGGCAGGTTGTCCCTGCGGGCACTGGTAGAGGACGAAATTTTGATGGCACTGCCCCTGGCCCCGGTCCATGAACACCCTTGTGGCCGGCAGGTGCAGGAACATCACCCCGAAATGGTGGCGGCCGAGGCGGCGGAGGATCATCCTTTCGCCGCGCTGGCCGCCTTGAAGAAATCGTATTGATATCAAGCTTTAGGAGTGCCCCATGGCCGTTCAGCAAAACAAGGTATCCCGTTCCAAGCGCGACATGCGTCGCGCCCACGACTCACTGAGCAAGCCGCAATTGGCGGTTGATGCCACCAGCGGTGAGACCCATCGTCGTCACCATGTCTCGCCGGATGGTTTTTATCGCGGTCGTCGCGTGGTGGCCGCCAAGGCCGACAGCGACGAGTAAGACTCGACGGGGCCGGATGGGCCCCGTTCGCGTTTGCAGACAGTAAGGTTTGTCAGACTTTCCCGAATCGCCGCGCTTCCGTGGCGGTTTTGTTTTGGAAAGCTCGCAACGCCCAGGGATGGCGACGACCTTTTCGCAGGCACCCCGATGGCCGCTGAATCTCCTTCCCGAAGGATGCGGAGTTTCGCAGGGCAAGCCCGGGGCGGCGTCTTTAATTGTGGGGTTGATCTCGTTTCATGACCGTTCGCATAGCTCTGGATGCCATGGGGGGCGACCGCGCTCCCGCTGTGGTTCTTGATGCAACGCGCCTGTTTCTGGGTACGCATCAGGGTGTCGATATTTTGCTGGTCGGCGATGAAGCCGTGCTGGCACCGGCGTTGGCGCAGGCGGGCCTGGCCGGTGAGGCACGGGTTCGCGTGGTTCATGCGCCGGAGGTGGTTGGCATGGATGAGCCGCCCTCGCTGGCGCTTCGCAACAAGAAGCGCTCGTCGATGCGGGTGGCGATTGATCTGGTCAAGCAGGGCGAGGCGAGTGCGGCGGTGTCCGCCGGCAATACCGGCGCGCTGATGGCGACCGCCAAGTTTGTGCTCAAGACCTTGCCGGGCATTGATCGTCCGGCGATTTGCACCGCGCTGCCTAGCATGCATGGACATACCCACATGCTCGATTTGGGGGCCAATGTGGAGTGCGAGGCGGAGCACCTGTTTCAGTTCGCGGTGATGGGGTCGGTGCTGGTGGAGGCCTTCGATGATCAGGCAAACCCGCGTGTCGGGCTGCTGAACGTCGGAGCCGAGGCCATCAAGGGCAACGATACGGTCAAGGCCGCCGCACGCATGCTGGAGAAAGGGCCGGTCAATTACGTTGGGTTCGTGGAAGGTGACGATATCTACTGCGGGGATGTCGACGTAGTGGTTTGCGACGGCTTCACCGGCAATGTGGCGCTCAAGAGCAGTGAAGGCGTGGCGAAGATGATCAGTGCCTTTCTGAAGGAGGTGTTCAGCCGCAGCCTGTTCCATAAGCTGGCCGCGTTGGTGGCGATGCCGGTGCTCAAGTGTCTCAAGCAGCGCATGGACCCGGGTCGATACAACGGCGCCACGTTGCTCGGCTTGCAGGGCATTGTCATCAAGAGTCATGGCGGGGCGGATGCCGCCGCCTTCGCCAATGCCATGGAGGTGGCACTGCGCGAAGTCGAGAAGGATGTCCCGCGCCGGATTGATCAGCGTTTGGGGCAGTTGCTGACAGAAAGGAGCCCCGAATGATCTATTCGCGCATCACCGGCACCGGCAGTTTCCTGCCGGAGAAGGTGCTGACTAATCTCGACTTGGAAAAAATGGTCGAGACCTCCGATGCCTGGATTCGCGAGCGTACCGGCATCGAGCAGCGGCATATCGCCGAGAAGGGGCAGGGCACGGTTGATCTGGCCGAGGTGGCTGCTCGCCGCGCCCTGGACGGGGCAGGGCGTCAACCCAATGAAGTCGATCTGATCGTGGTGGCCACCACCACCCCGGATCGGGTGTTTCCTTCCACCGCTTGTCTGTTGCAGGGCCGGTTGGGGATTCACGGGCCGGCGGCGTTTGATGTGCAGGCAGTCTGCACCGGCTTTGTCTATGCCCTGAGCGTGGCCGATAAATTCATCCGCAGCGGCGCGGCCCGTTGCGCGCTGGTGGTTGGGGCCGAGACCCTGTCGCGGATCGTCAACTGGGAGGACCGCGGTACCTGCGTGTTGTTTGCTGACGGCGCCGGCGCGGTGGTGCTTGAAGCCAGCGATGAGCCGGGTCTGATCAGCACCCATCTTCATGCCGATGGCAGCTATGATAGCTTGTTGACCACCGCGACCGAAGAGCCCGGGGCGGATCAGCTCGCCGACGGGCGGGCCATGATCGAGATGAAGGGCAACGAGGTCTTTCGGATGGCGGTCAATACCCTTGGGCGGATTGTGGATAAAACCCTACAGGCCAACGGCATGGAAAAGCACCAGATCGACTGGCTGGTGCCGCATCAGGCCAATATTCGTATTATTCAGGCCACGGCGCGCAAGCTGGGGATGTCGATGGAGCAAGTCGTGGTGACGGTCAATCGCCACGGCAATACCTCGGCAGCCTCCATCCCGCTGGCACTGGATGTGGCCGTGCGCGACGGGCGTATCCGCCGGGGTGAGACCGTGTTGATGGAAGCCTTCGGCGGTGGTTTCACCTGGGGGTCGGCCCTGCTCAAGTTTTGACGGCGAGGGCCGATAAGGCTTCGGGATGTCGTGTTTCGCGGCATATCGAACCAGCCTTTTGAGGCTTCCAGGAGAGAGTTCGGCATGGGTGTTGAAATTGAACGCAAGTACCTGGTCAGGAGTGATGCCTGGCGCGAGAAGGTGCAGCGTGCCTCACGGATGCGGCAGGGTTATTTGACCGAAGCCGGACCCGCTTCGGTGCGTGTTCGGGTGGCCGGCGACAAGGGCTACCTGAATATCAAGAGCATGACGGTGGGTGTCGAGCGTCATGAGTACGAGTACGAAATCGACCTGGGTGAGGCCAACGAGATTCTCGATAACCTCTGCATCGGCCCGCGCATCGAAAAAACCCGCTATTACGTCGAGGACGGCGGCCATCTTTTTGAAGTGGATGTTTTTGAGGGCGAAAACGCCGGTCTGGTCGTGGCCGAACTGGAATTGACCGAGGTCGATCAGCCTGTCAATATTCCCGACTGGCTGGGGGACGAAGTCTCGGACGACCCGCGTTACTATAATGTCAGCCTCGTGCGCCACCCCTACAGTCGCTGGTGAGCCATCCAACCGCCGACAGGGAAATGTCGGTGAATCGGGAAGACCGTTACCTCATGATTCGCACGCTTCTAGTCGATGACCATACCCTGGTCCGCACGGCGCTCGGGCATCTAATCCAGTCCGCCGGCGATATTCAGATCGTTGCCGAGGCCGAGAGCGGCGAGGATGCCCTCAAAAAGCTGCGCGAAGAGCCGGTGGATGTCGTGCTCTGCGATATTCTAATGCCCGGCATTGGCGGCATGGAAACCATTCGCCGCATCCGCGCGCGCGACGAAAAAATTGGCCTGGTGGCCATCACCGCTCAGGTGGATGTGTCCCTGGCGCGCAATGTACTGGCCGAAGGCGTGCATGCCTATGTCACCAAGGATGCCCCGGCCGACGAGCTGATCGAGGCGATCCGCCACGCCTTCCGGCGTGATCGGTTCGTGTCCTCCCGCATCGCGCGGGAGATTGCGTTGTCGTCCACCAAGGGTGATGTCGATCCGTTTGACGCGCTGTCTGGCCGGGAAATGCAGGTGCTGATGATGATTCTCGAAGGTACCAGCAACCAGCAGATTTCCGAGCGGCTTTGTTTGAGCCCCAAGACCGTCAGCACCTACCGTACCCGCCTGCTGGAGAAGCTTGGGGTGTCGAATGACATTGAGCTGCTTCGCCTTGCCGCCCGCCAGGGCCTGGTCGAGCTGGACGGCTCGGGAGACAAGGGGCGCTGATCCCCGCCATGGCCGACTCTCCTGTCGAATCGGGCACTTTCGACGCACGCGCCTTTCTCAAAACCGTCACCGAGCGGCCCGGTGTCTACCGCATGTACGACGCCGAAGGGCAGATTCTGTATGTGGGCAAGGCCCGCAACCTCAAAAGTCGCCTGTCCAGCTATTTTCGCGCCCATCTCGATGCCATCAAGACGCGCGCGCTAGTCGCCCAGATTGCCAGCGTGGAAGTCACTACCACCGCCACCGAGGCCGAGGCGTTGCTGCTTGAAAGCAATCTGATCAAGGCGCACCGGCCCCGCTACAACGTGCTGCTGCGTGACGACAAATCCTACCCCTGGATTTACGTTTCCACCGACGACAGTTTTCCCCGTGTTGCCTATCATCGTGGCAGCCGCAAGAAGTCTGGCCGCTACTTCGGCCCTTACTCTTCCGCCGTTTCAGTGCGCGAAACACTGAATCTGCTGGAAAAGATCTTCAAGGTGCGCCAGTGCGAGGACAGCGTGTTCCGCAATCGCTCGCGCCCCTGCCTGCAATACCAGATCAATCGCTGCAAGGCACCCTGCGTTGGGTATGTCGATCCGGTCGAATACCGGCGCGATGTCGAGGACACATTAGCTTTCCTCGGCGGCCACAGTCGGGCACTGATCGAGCGGCTGGTTGCGCGAATGGAGCAGGCCGCCGCCGGGCTGGATTTTGAGCAGGCCGCCACCCTGCGCGACCAGATCAGCATGCTGCGGGCTGTGAGCGAACAACAGCACGTCACTGGCGTGTCTGGCAACGCCGATGTGATGGCGATCCTGATGGAAGGCGGCGTGGCTTGCATCAGCGTCACCACCATCCGGGACGGGCGGCATCTGGGCACACGGGCCTATTTTCCAAGCCTTCCCGAGGCGCTTGAACCCTCCGAGGTGCTGGCTGCTTTCATGGGGCAATACTTTGCCGATCGCGACGTGCCCGAGCGAGTGCTCACCAACGAAGAAGTCAATGAGGCTGGTTGGCTGGCGGATGCGCTTGCCGAGCGAGCGGGCAGGAAAGTGCGGCTGTTGGTGCCCCGTCGTGGCAAGGCCAGTCACTGGATGGACAACACCCTGGAAAATGCTCGCATCGCGCTGCAATCACGGCTGACATCCCGGCACAATCAGCAGAAACGGCTGGCTGCCTTGGCCGACTGGCTGGGCGGTGAGCCGCCGGGCCGGATCGAATGCTTTGACATCAGTCACAGCCACGGCGAAGCCACCGTCGCCTCCTGCGTGGTGTTCGGGCCGGAAGGGCCGGAAAAAAGCCAGTACCGTCGCTACAACATCCGCGGCATCCAGGCCGGCGACGACTATGCCGCCATGCATCAGGCGCTGTCGCGCCGTTTTGGCAAGGCCCAGCGGGAAGGTGGCCGGCTGCCGGACTTGCTGCTGATTGATGGCGGCATCGGTCAGGTTCGCCAGGCGCAGGATGTGCTTGAGGCGCTGGGCATTGCCGACAAGATTGCGCTGGTCGGTGTCGCCAAGGGGCCGGCGCGCAAGGCCGGCGAGGAGCGGCTGATCTTCACTGACGGACGAGGGGAGCGGGTACTCGACCCGCATTCGCCGGCGTTGCACCTGATCCAGCAGGTGCGCGACGAGGCGCACCGTTTCGCGATTACCGGCCATCGTGCCCGTCGCGGCAAGGCGCGCAGCGAATCGGGTCTTCAGGGCATACCCGGCGTTGGCGCGCGCCGGCGTCAGGCGCTGCTGAAACACTTTGGCGGCTTGCAGGCACTTAAACGCGCCGGGATTGACGAGATCGCCACGGTCCCCGGCATCGGCCGGGCGCTGGCCGCCCAGATCCACGCCTGGTTTCACGAAGGGTTGTCATAGCTGATTGCCACGGAAGGGTGGCGTGCTGAAATACAGAAATGGGCCGCCGCGTACCTTAACCCCCATCCGGGAATCTCGAAAAACCCCATCCCTGTGGTTTTTCGAGACTCCCTGAGCGCGAGCTTCGCCAACTGGTGCGTTACAGCTGGCGTAAGCCCGCCGCCCGTTGCGGCGTCGCGTGCTCCTTTGTTCCTCGCCTATCCCATTGATATGTCTCGTTACTCACTCCGCAGCGCCTTGCACTCGGGCGGTTCGCGCGAAGCTAGGGTAGCCCGCTACGGTTTTTCAAGGTGCCCTTCGGTAGTGGACGGCGCGCAGCGACGGCACCATGACATGTCGTTGGGGGAGGGAGCGGGCCGCGCCTAAGGCGGCAATGCGCTCGTGGGATTTTGCGTGGAAGCCTGAAACGCTTATTATGTATCGGTTAGATGAAAGGGGCGCGCAACGCCCCTTTTGTGTTGCGCGCTTTTATTCGCCTGCTGTTCAATCGAGTTCGAGGAACCACCCATGTCCGGTCATCTGATGAGCACCTACAACCGCCTGCCCGTGACGTTTGTCCGGGGCGAAGGCGCGCGATTGTGGGACGAGGCTGGTCGAGAGTACCTCGACGCGCTTTGCGGTGTGGCGGTGACCAATATCGGCCATTGCCAGCCGGATGTGGTCGAGGCCTTGCGTGAGCAGGGCGGGCAGCTGATTCATACCTCCAATTACTTCGGCATTGCCTGGCAGGAGAGGTTGGCTGATCGGCTGGCGGCGCTTTCCGGCATGGAGAAGGCGTTTTTTTGCAATTCCGGTGCGGAGGCCAACGAGGCGGCCATCAAGCTTGCGCGTCTGTATGGTCGTCGTCGCGGCATCGCAGTGCCGATGACGGTGGTGATGGAAAACAGTTTTCACGGGCGCACCATGGCGACCTTGACCGCCACCGGCAACCCCAAAGTACAAGCCGGCTTCGAACCGCTGGTCGACGGGTTCCTGCGGGTACCTTTCGGAGACCTAGCGGCGATCGAAAAGTTGGCCGCCGAGCGTGATGACATCGTGGCGGTATTGGTCGAGCCGGTACAGGGTGAGGGCGGAGTGCGCCCTGCCCCGGATGGGTATCTGGCGGGCATTCGTTCGCTTTGCGATCAGTATGACTGGCTGATGATGGTCGACGAGGTGCAGACTGGTATCGGTCGAACTGGCAAGTGGTTCGGCTTTCAGCACGAATCGATCCAGCCGGATGTGATCTCGCTGGCCAAGGGGTTGGGTAACGGCCTGCCGATCGGCGCCTCGCTGGCGGCGGGCAAGGCGGCGGATCTGTTCGCACCCGGTCATCATGGCTCCACCTATGGCGGCAACCCGCTGGTGTGCCGGGTCGCCCATACCGTGCTGGAAGTCATTGAGCGCGATGGCCTGCTGGCGCGTGCCACCGAGCTAGGCGAGCGGATTCGCACCGGTCTGCGAGCGGCACTGGCGGATTGTCCGGCGGTGACCGAGGTGCGCGGTCGCGGGCTGATGATCGGCGTGGCGCTGGATCGGCCTTGTGGCCCGCTGATCGCTCAGGCACTGGAAGCTGGGCTGTTGATCAATGTCACTGCCGAGTCGGTGATTCGGCTGCTGCCGCCGATGATTCTTTCCGATGACCAGGCCGATTGCCTGGTGTCCGAACTGGCCGCACTGGTCAGGAAGTTTGTTACCGAACAGGGCTGAGATGCCGGCGCCCCATGTCGGGGCGGCCGGTTCCCGGGAGTTTTTATGTCAGTACGTCATTTCCTGAGTCTGCTGGACTTGAGTCCGGCGGAGCATGAAAAGCTGTTGAATCGTGCCGAAACGCTGGCGCGGATGCTGGCCGATGGCGAGCGGCCTATCACCTTGCAGCGCAAGGTGCTGGCGATGATTTTCGAGAAGGCCTCCACTCGAACCCGGCTGTCTTTTGAGGCCGGCATGGCCCAGCTTGGCGGTAGCGCGATCTTCCTCTCGCCGCGTGATACGCAGCTTGGTCGCGGTGAGCCGGTGGAGGATTCTGCCCGCGTGATGTCGCGGATGGTGGATGCGGTGATGATCCGCACTAAGGAACACAGCATGATCGAATCCTTCGCGGCGCATTCGCGGGTGCCGGTCATCAATGCCCTGACCGATTTCAACCACCCCTGCCAGTTGCTGGCCGATGTGTTCACCTATCGGCGTCACCGTGGCAGCATCGCCGGCAAGAAGGTGGCCTGGATCGGTGACGGCTTCAATATGTGCAACACCTACATCAACGCCACTCGGGTATATGATTTTGAATTGCGTATCGCCTGTCCCGCCGGCTATGAGCCCAGTCAGGCGTTGCTCAGCGCCGCTGAGGGGCGGGCGAGGCTGGTCGAGTCGGCCGCCGAGGCCGTCGAGGACGCCGATCTGGTGGTGACCGATGTCTGGGCCAGCATGGGGCAGGAAGAAGAACAGCAACGTCGTCGCCGGGACTTTGCCGGCTATTGCGTGGACGCCGCGCTGATGCGCAAGGCAAACCCGGAGGCGCTGTTCATGCACTGCCTGCCTGCTCACCGGGGCGAGGAAGTGACCGCCGAGGTGATCGACGGCCCACAAAGCGTAGTCTGGGACGAGGCGGAAGCACGGCTGCATACCCAGAAGGCTCTGCTTGAATTCCTGATCCTGGGCGATATTCCCGCCTGAGGCCCGCCCGACTCGCCCCTGTCCGCGAAGAACCAATGCACCCTTCCGACTCCGACAGCGCCAGCCAGCACGCCCACGCCGTTCTCGTGCGAGGTCTGCGTGATGCGGTGCCCTATGTGCGCGAGCATCAGGGGCATGTGTTCGTGATCGCCTTCGGGGGTGAGGCGCTGATAAATGAAGAAGCCTTTGCCGCTTTGGTGCAGGATCTGGTGTTGCTGGGGCATCTGGGCATCCGATTGGTGTTGGTGCCCGGTGCCCGACCCCAGATTGACCGACGCCTGGCTCTGGCTGGCCTGCACTCCCGCTTCCAGCGCGGGCTTCGGGTCACCGACGAGGCGACGCTGGAAATCGTCAGTGAAGCCGTGGGCGCCCTGCAATTTGACCTGCTTTCCTGGCTGTCCGCCCGCCTGGGGCTGACCTCCGGCTCCGGGCTGGCGCAACGGGTAGTCACTGGCAATTTCGTAGCCGCCCGGCCCATCGGCGTAATCGACGGCGTGGATCTGGCTCATACCGGACGGGTGCGGCGGGTCGATGTTGATGGCGTGCGTCAGGCGCTGCGGGAGGGC